>ERZ761584.68-NODE-68-length-38840-cov-5.390615_pt1 | contig 38840 bp, 54 predicted proteins | sample MGYA00512168_ERZ761584 | MGnify/ENA primary metagenome ERZ761584 (study PRJEB28899, sample SAMN03785564) | bioreactor sludge metagenome | biome: EBPR Sludge; feature: EBPR Bioreactor; material: 0.22µm filtered reactor supernatant | place: Saint Lucia: Queensland...
AGCTTGGGAGACTGTCTTGTTTAAGGGAGGACCTAACAGCAGCCCAGTATTACCGGCACCAAAGCGTGTTGGTTTGCTGCAGTGTGTGATGTACTCCCGAGACGGCAAGGACTTCTCCCAGCAACCAAAGACTAAAGTGCTTCTGGCACTCTCTCCGTCTGCCACAAAAGAACTTGGTGTTCTTCTCGGAAAACGTGATGCTTCGAATAGGCTAATTGCCGAGAGCTTGTTCAGTCGAGACCCGAATCAACTGCGCATGCTCTATATCACGAAATCGAGAACTTCTCCTATGGCTCCGCAAGGCTGGAGTCTTCAGCACGACTCCATGACTTCTGGAACAGGAGCAGACGATGGGCAGGGTTTTGCCAAGCACGTACTTGGTTTGATCGCACCGCCGCGACTTCCGAACGGTGCGCTTGGTGTGACTGTTCTGAATGACGCAAGTAATCTTCAGATGTGGGTTCCATGGGAGAATGTTGTGCGTCAGCTGAATGCTGAGGCTCAGATGAACATTCTGTCCAGTGCGTTCTCACCTGAGCTACTGCTGAAAGCTTTTGAATTTACCCCATTTGCTTCGATGCTGCCAGACTGGGTGCGCTCGGCCCGAGTTACATCTATTCCAGCTGCGCAGCCTACGCAGCCGCAGATGCAGCCTACGATGCAGCCGCAGATGCTGCCAAACTGGGGTGGCTATGTCCAGCCAGTTTCGTACACGCAGCAGCAAGCACCAATGCAAGCACCAATGCAAGCACCAATGCAAGCACCAATGCAAGCACCAATGCCCGGCATGATGCCCCAACCACCTCAAGTAGGTTTTGGTTTTAGAGAGGTCACAGAGGGTGCGCCCTTTGGTAATCCACTCTCAGATGAAGCAGCTCCAGGTTTAGTGCCGACGACAAGTCCGGCATTGCCTGCAGTTGGCCTAATCCCAGGCAGTATTCCTGCCGGAGTTGGGGTGATGCCTGCAGTAATGCCGCCAAATGGTGGCGTGAGCACCACCCAAGTTGCAGACATGCAGCGTAGACTTGAACAGATGCTCGCTGCTAGATCTGGCCAAACACAAAAACAATAAGCCTTAGTTAATCAGATAGCGGCTGGTGTCAATACACCAGCCGCTATCTATTTAGGAAGCAAATATGACAAATCAACCTGAACCACTACCGGAATCGGAGCAGCCAAAGATTACACCAAAACCGGAGATTAAGACTAGTCCGTTTCTTGAGAAGTTGATGAAAGCTAACGAGAAGCGGCTTGGCTCTAAGCGAGTGTACGTCGGAGCTAAAACCCGCATCATTGGTATTGAACCATACTCGATCGCACTACAGTATCTGATGGATTTAGAGGTGGTTCCACTACAAACCATCATCACTATCGCAGGCGAACCGAAGACATATAAAACTTCGGCAATGCTTGATTTTTGTAGAAACGCCATGGAACTTGAAGGTGCTGGAGTTGTTATCAACACAGAAGGTAAATGGAGCGACTCAAAAGCATTCTCGATGCTTGGTGAGTTGAGCAACCAACTTCACGTTGTTCACGCAACATCAGTTGAGTCATGGCAAGAAGCTGCGTCTTCGTATCTCGAGAGCATTAAAGAGATGGTGAATAACAAGAAAGAAGCTTTGCAGTCTCGGTCGAAGAACAGCGAAGCCGCAAACATTCCAATTCGGCCTGTGGTCATCGGCGTTGACTCTTTTACAGGATCTCAGTCTGAGTCGATTAAAGAGAAAGTGCATAAAGATGGCTATGCTCAGAAAACGTTCCAAGATCGTGCTCTTCTTGGTTGGCAGTGGTTGAACACATGGAGTTCGGATCTTGTCGGACTTCCGGTTACGCTCATTTTTACACAGCACCTCAAGGACAAGATCGACGGTGGCGGTCGACCTGGTATGGGTCCACAAAAGGTTACATCCGGTGGCTCTGGCACGGGCTTCATGTGCTCGCTTGAGATTCGTGTACAGAATGGCGGACAGATCGATAAAGCTGCCTATGAAGGGTGTTATTTAATCTGGAAAACACACTTCAATTCGCTTGGTCGAGACAAGCGAAGAATTAAGATTCCGTACATTGAAACATACGACGATCAGCAAAGACAGAAGGCGTATTTTGACTGGGATGAAGCACTTGTGAGTTTGATCGTAGAACTACAAGCTGAGACCGCCTACAGAGCTTCCCTAGAGTCTGCGTTAGGCGGAAGTATCGTCGAATATCAAAAGACAGGTTTTGGTAAGGTTTACACTTGTCCAATCCTAAATATTGACCGTCAAACCGCGCTCACACAAGAGATCTCTGCTTCCGTGCTTGGTAAAAGGCTTCAGGAAAAAGGAAGCGAAATTCGCACCAAGCTAAAAAAAGCTCTTCGTATTCAGCCAGCCTTGCATTGGTCAGAAGATCTCTTTGTAAAGGACCCGGAATGACTCTTAGTGAAGCTAGAAACTCATTTGGAAAAGTTGTTACATTCTGGCATGATGACAGCGAAGGGTACATTTGCGGCATCCTCACCGACCTGACGCCAGATGACGAAGAAGCTGTCATTAAATGTGGAGAACAAAAGTTTATGGTCCGATTGTCACAGATACACTCCGGATTTGTCGATGAGGTTGACGCTTCGTCCGAAGATGAGGCAGACGATCCCATGCCTGAAGCTCAACTCACAGGAGAGACAACTATGAGTGAATACAGCGACCTCGACGCAGAGCAGCAACTCTATGATGACGGCGGGGACGAGATGTGAATTCGGACGCCGACAATACAAAAGCTAGCTTCAACACAATTTTTGGAAACTTCTCAAAACCAAAGCAAGACATTTACGAGAAAAAGATCTTGTCACGGTTGGGTTCTGCGCTAGGTATCAAACAGAACGATCTTACAAGTCTTCCCGACTTTGTAACCAATACACTACATGGCTCTGTTGGAATAGGTACACGACGACTATCTACTACACCAGACATATCGTTACTTCTAAGTAGCAGCAAGGAACTACGCAATAACGAGATTATGTCTGCATTTAGCGACGTAAGAGATAACTGGCCAGAAGCTAAGTTTCATCTTCTTGTGTTCGACCATCATGGTGACGGCATACCTGACATGGTTTTACACGACCATCCGTCTATGTTAAATTCTGATTTTCCTTATTTGAGTCTTCGGCATAAACAACCAAGTTTTGTATATCTGCAAACACTCAAAGCACTCCTAGAGCAGCTTAATCGGAGTGCGCACATTTTTTCACCGCAGTGAGGCTCAGATGAAGTGTAGGGTAGTAATCGGAGACGCCAATACGAATGCCGAGGTCACTCAAAGTGATCTTGAGTACGTAGACGATTTCACTTTTCAGGAACTTAAAGATGGTTATATATTTTGCTATGAGTATGATGTGCCAATGCGATCGCGTGCACCAAGCAAGCTGACGCGCAATCAGATTCGTACAATAGAAGCATTTGGCAAAGCTACTTTATTTGGAAATGATTGGAGTGCGGATGGAACGTGCTCTATTTACCAAGTTTGGAACACCAAGCAGAAGAAGTGGTGGACTATTCGTTAGTTGAAATTTGACTTAGACGCAGCTTTAGTTTCTGTAGCATCAATGGAGATAACATGACCCAGGTTTCAACAACGTCAGTAAATAAGGCCATAGGTACTGCACTACTTGAAGCAGAGAGTTATTTGTCCAAGTTGGCAAATCATACAGTTGAGACCTACTGGCTTATTGGTGGACTGGCTGCTTCGCTCGACACAAAATACGGCAACGAAACTATTCGCGAGTTTGCCGAGTCTCTATCTACTCGCGCTGATAAACAAGTCAGTGTGCAGACTGTCTATCGAATGCTGCAGTTTTACCGAAAGCACACTAGATCAGATCTCGACAAAATCCTAAAAGCTGGAATTTCCTGGACTCAAATCATTAAGACTTTGCCACAAGCACCTGAAGTAGTTAATGCAACTGTGGATAAGGTACTGGCAGATCAAGTCAACCCAGTAGATTTTGCCAAACATGTCGCGAATACAACTACCTCGGCTCCTGTAGCACAACCGCCTGCGGACACGTCACCTGCTTCTACCGAAGTAGATGCCCGCTTAGATGGAACCCCGCAACCTGCTCCTGTTGATCAAAAGATCAATGAACTTTTAGATCAATTTGGAACCCCACAGCAGGCGATTAAGTTTCTACAAAAGACTACAAATTTGATTGAAAGACTGAACGACCAACTTCCGTCAGTTCTCATAATTGTGCATGCCGCAGCTAAAATGAAAGACAAAGCATTGGACAAATTATTGAGTGACTTCAGCGTAGCGCTAAGCTCTCTTGCTTCAGTAGGCGGGGCTGCTAAGAAATCAGTATCTGATTACTTGAACCCACCAGCGGACAAAAATGGATAAACCAAAGGAAAGCCAGCAGAAACCTCGGTATATATCTGTTGCTCGCAACGGACCACACCAACTTTTAGAAGATGCAAAAATGCTGTGGCCAGATCTGAGGTCATGGGCAGACGACCTCATTGACGCAGGGCTACTTCCCGATAGATTCTGCAGTTATGTCCCGAGTACGGAGACGTTTATTGGCTATTTACCGATTGACAGCGGTGTACAAGCTGCACATTTTCTCGCTGCAGCCCGTAGACGAATGTTCGATGCGCTCATGCTTCAGGCAGCGTACTTGCTGTTTAAGAAGCACCGCTGTCTCAAGGGATTTTATTGCCTGTATGGCAGAACCTCAGACACTATGTATTCGGCTTTGCATCCAATTGAGATTGGAATTAGTTTTGATACTGCAGCAAGTCACCGACACTGGATCGGTCGTGACGCAGCAGTAAACCCAATGTCGTCTATGCTCTTGTCTTGCCCTATGGTTCAATTGTCCAGCAAGATTGAGCATCACCCCGTAGTTGATAAACTGTATAGTCACTTTATTCAATGCAAAGACGAGCTTTACGGCGTGCTTGCGGGCACACAACACGACAGCTTCGAGGGGCGTAAACTAAATAAGACTACAGTTGAACTATTGGCAGAATTAGATAACGCGGTCAGGTGTACAAACTCGACTTCTTCAGACTCTGAGTATGTACGAGCTCAGATCTGTAAATCTACTTCAATAGCCAACTGGATTCGATTCGGTGGACCTTATAAGGTAAGCCTACTAGAGAGTCTATTTCATTTTTATCGTATGCGGGTTTCAGCTAAATTGCTTGGTGACTATAAAATATATAAGAAGCATGAGTTTGTAGAGCAGGCCAAGAAGTTCATTGACGAGGAAAAAGATAACCAGATAGCATTTTCTGACTTTGAACCTATACGCGAGGCTCCACGATACTCAAAAGGTTACCCACTGCTCGGCAGCGAGATTCGTCCAATAGAGCCAACCATTTTGGCATTCTGTCGAGCTTGGGCGGATACGTCTGGACTTCAGCTTCTGGCAGAGCAGATTACTGAAAATATTACAAGGTTTGGTAGTCGAAGCGATGCCGCTACCCGGGGTGCAACTTCTCGATTCTCTTCTACTTGCGATCGACTACAGACAAATTTAGTGTTCGTCAGTTACTATGCATTACCGAGTTCTGATAACTTCGATAAAAAAGGGGATATTGGTGTCAACCTGGTTACTGCTCAAGATAAAGAAACATTTTTTTGTCGTGCCCACCCAACACCAGAAGTTCCAATTAAGCACGTAGAAACGACGGGCTTTTCGTGGTTGGCCCCTCCGGTCATTCCTGCAGATGAGTTGTACAACAAACTCATGCGCATAAACTCATTCTAATCAATTAACACCAAGAACGTTCACTCTCTGTTGCCCTGACGGGCACTAGAGAGTTTGGATAGCTAAAAAAAAGCCCCGGGTTTTATCCCGGGGCCTTATGATCACTCAGTCAGCACCGACCCCGGGAACAGGGGTGGTGCTGACAGCCGCCGTGCCGACCTCGCGAAGCACCTCACGAGCAGCTTCGGCCAGCTGCTCGGCGGTGATGCGAGACTTGGTCTTTGCCGGGGCCTTCTTGGATCCCCGGCAAAAGAGGAACCCGGCGGAGTGGGCGAACCACTCCTTGAGCTCCTCCGGCGGAACCACCGCACGGATCTTCGGATGATCCGTGCGGACGTTGCAACTCTGGGCGCGAATAACGCCCAGGTTGTTGCCATCATCGTACACGATGATGGCCGCACCTCGTTCGAAGATGAACGAGTTGGTGGCCAACTCGCGCGTGTTTCGCGCGATAGCCACCCCGTCCTTGATCGAGGCGCTTTCGGCCTCGACCTTTGCCCGCTGCCGTGAGCGGGCGTTCTCCAGCATCCCGTCAAGGATGCTGGAGAAGTCCTGGATGACCTTATCATCGTCGTTCCGATGGAAGGTCTTCAACGCCACAAGGACGGCGTTGAGAGTGTACACTCCCCGCTTTTCGGTGGGGAGCGTCCCGGCGTCGAGCTGATCGACGTATTCGATCAGCTCGGCCATCGCGATCTGGTTCTCGTTTGAGAACCAGCGTCGCACGCACTCCGCAAACGCGGAGTGCTGCAGTCCATCGGGGTCGCAAACCCCTTTGATGAACTGCCGATGGCCCATCGGCCCCATGACATCGACCACGATGTCATGGCTGGCCAGCTTGCTGGCCAGCTCGGGGCCCTCGTTGGCCCCGATGAACTCGACCCACGTCATCGCGCCTTTGTTGGCGCGGATGGCCGCCCAGACGCTGCAAACAGCGTCCAGGTCGACATTATAGTGGGTGTAAATCATAACACCCTCCTTTCGTTAGGGGCTAAACATGCATCCATACATTGGGTAGCATGAAAGCCCGGACATTTAATACTGACTCATTTTCGTAGAAAATTAAGACAACGGAGATCGAAATGCATCTAATTTCAGATCGCAGAAAGTACTCAAGCATCGGGCGCACAGGCCATTGTGTGGTGCTAGGGGTTCACCGTGTGTGTATGTGCCGCACCCTTTATTCGCTTGTCGACTGGATTCATCCGTCATCCCACTGTCAGGAGTATGGGCGCTGGTTGTGTACACCAGTATACAGATCGTCACCAGTAAAAATTCCTAAAATAGAGTCGATTTTTAGTGCAACCAATTTCGACAACACCGTGTCCCTTCACTATTACACGGTGCACCTAGCGGTAGAGAAAGTGTGGCGCAAATTTATTTGTTTGCGGTGATATCGACTCAGGAGAGGATCGTGCGAGTACACAGAAAAGTTTTGTCTGGTTCAACATTTAATGCTAATTTCGAAATACGCCTGACGTGTAGGTGTAGCGCTGTACCGGATTTAAGTGACCTATACAGTCAGGACGCGACATTCATTTCATTTGAATTCGGAAAGTTTGATTTGTCTGTAATTCGTCCTTACATTAAGCAAACTCGCAAATATGTATCGGATGTTGATTTTCCCGTTAATATATGTATGGAGGGTGAGTTCATTAACGCTGTACATGACCATTATTCAGCAATGAGGACGCCAGCTGCATTTATACAAAACATAGTCGAAATACTGACAAGAAGCTTCGAACTTTTTCATTCGCGCAGACCATCCAATTGGCCGATAGCAGTGTGGAACCCAAATTAGCTCTATGTCACAGTCGTGGATGGCTAAAAAAAAGCCCCACTCATTGAGTGGGGCTTTGGTTTACGGCCGGTACCGGGCGCGCGGCCGGGGGTGCAGCCCCCGGCGCTTGCGCTGCTGGGCGAGGAACCGCCCAGACAGAGGCTCCGCCGCTCGCCGCCGAGCCTGCCGCTCGGCGCGCTTCTGACGAGCGCGCTCACCAGCGTACCCTTGATGGGTACGCTGGTCTCTCGACATCTCCAGCACCAACAAACCGATCATGGTCGGGTTGTTGGTGTCGATCTCCAGGTGGTCGGGATACTCCCCGACCACCTGGAAGTCCCGACCTTCCTTAAACCCCCGCAGGACGGCCCGCTCCCGGGTCGTCTCGATCACGAACGACGCCGAGTTTGCGCTTCGAATGTTGACATACATATCAACACGCCTTTCTCCGGTCCCCAGACCGGAAAAGTGTTAGCGTACACATATACATCAACATAGATGTGTATGTGCACCTTGAAATCGACCTAATCTCCTTTCGGAGATCGATCGATGAAAGCACCCTGTCACCAGGAATGCTTTATCAGCGTATCCGCGCTCGCAAATACGAGTCGCTACCGGGTGGCTGTAGGACTGCGTCCAAGCCATTATTCCGGCGATACGCCAACATCCGAGGCGGTGTCTGCCCCTCGGATCATCCTAATCTCTTCTGATGCATACCTTTGCATCAACTCGAAGAGATTAAAGAAGGCTTAACTCCTTACGCGGGAGCTAACCTCCTTCACTATATATTGACTCGTTTTTTGCCTTATTTAAGCTAGGGTTATGTTCAGGGGGTTAAATAGCTAAAAAAAGACCCCGGAGTGATACTCCGGGGTCTAGGGTTACTTCGTCTTCTTCTCCCGAGACCCTGGCTCGGGAGACGGGGTGGGGCCAGTCCCATGAGCGGCGATCCGCTCATCGGACATGATCGTCCACCCCGGAGTCGACACCGGTGCCGGAGACGCCACAGGAGCGTTCTCCGGCATCGACAACGGGCCGCCGTAGCGGCGGCCCGACAGGTCGAAGCCATCGGGGCTCCGACCACCCTTGACCGTGAACGTCACGGTCACCGGGCGTCCCTTCTCAGGGACGGCCAAATACTGCCCATCCTGAAGGATGGACAGCGCGGCGGGGCCGTTGATGGCCCCGCCGACGCTGTAATCGATCTCGAGACTCTCGAGATCGATCACCAGCGGGCCAACGGCCCGCTTGATCCCCTTATTCAGGGGATCCAAGACCATCACCTCGGCGGTGATGGTCTCGCCGTCCGTCCTCTTGATTAGGACGGACTCGACGGCGATCCGGCCGAAAGACGGCCGGACCACCGACCCGTTGACGGGGTCGTACTGCGTCGCCGCAGTACGCCCGTCAACGATCCCCCCAATGAGCGAGGAGACCGTGTTGCTGACCGCCCCGATAGGGGCGGTCCATCCGCCGGGGCGCGTGTCCGCGCCCCGGGTGTCTTCGCCGGAACACCCGGCGAAGACCACGCTGGCCATCACAGCCAGCAAAATCGAAAGGGCCTTCATGTGGCCCTCCTTTCTGCCCGGCGTGTCACCGGGCAACGTGTCTAACCGGTCAAAAAGCTCAACTTTGAGCCCTAAGCCGGTTCACTATATATTGACTCATTTTTGGGGGTATTTAAGGTATCCGTAAAATAGGGGGTTTTAGACCCCTAAAAAAGAGCGGCAACGGGATTTTAATCCCGCTGCCGCCCAGACACGTAGGCCCTCAAGGGGCCTGTAGACGCCGGGAGCACTGCCAGTATGGGGGTTCTGGTGGCTAACAACCGTCGTCATTTTATATTGACGCAAAAACCTAGCCAATTAAGGCTTGGTTTTGCTACACTTCTAGATACTACTGCGCGGTTAATACAGCGGTAGTATGCCACCCTTCCAAGGTGGACGCATCGGTTCGATTCCGATACCGCGCATTTCAATGGGAGATGTCGGATTCGAACCGACGACCAAACCATTATGAGTGGTTCGCTCTGCCGCTGAGCTAATCTCCCAAAAAAGCTACTGGCCCGATATCTAGATATACTGACACAAAATCAAAACTAATTAAGCCAGGACAAAAGGAGTATCAACTGGTGCGGATTCTGCACTTCTCAGATCTTCATGGACATCTACCAAAGTTTAAAGCAGATAACCTTGACTTAATAGTCGTATCAGGAGATATTTGCCCAGATTTCTCGCCTGTTAGTTCTCGTAAAAGTCGGATTGAGCAGCGTTTCTGGTTCTTTCAAGAGTTTGTACCCTGGCTTGAAGACCACGGAAACGTACCATTCGTTGGGTGCTGGGGAAATCACGACTTTGTCGGCGAGGTGTTTGACGACGGGCATTTCCCAGGCATACTGACAAATCGTAAGATCTCACTTCTTAACGGCACTGTTATTTACGGACTGCCGCAACAACCCATTTTCTATGATTGGGCATTCAACGAGCCTTCCGACAAGCTGAGACGTCGGTTTGAGGACATACCAGATGACGTATCTATTCTGGTAACACACGGTCCTCCATACTCTCTTTGCGACTCAGAAGACTCAGAAAGGCGTAAAGGCTCTATTGAAGCGTTCGACGTCCTTCTCCATAAGACAAATATTAGACTGGTCCTTTGTGGTCATATTCATAACGGTTTTGGTTTTAGCAATTTTCCGAAGATAGACGGAAGAACAACCGATACGTGGGTTGTTAACTCATCTCACATGTACAGCGGTCATGCGGAATTTAGATCAGTCACGCACTTGATTGATTTTGATCAAATTAATGGCAAGGTGACCTCCATCATCGAAGCACCAATCGACTCTTGATAAAATAGTGCTTGTTGGTCCAAACGATCTGGAGAGTACGTATGCGATATGCTCCTGTACGTTGTGCGGGTGTGCGTAATCGGTCTAAATATTCCGAATTACGCACACAAAGTTTCAAAAGTAAACCACCGCTGCAGTCGAAGGCACTAATTTGTGCGCGATTGTGCGACGGAGAAAAACTAGTTGTGGTAAACAACAAACTAGTCTGGGAGACAGACCGCACAGAGCCAGATCAAGACTATATCATTAGCCTTATCTCCTCGGATAAAGTGGACTTGATGGGCAGCATCATGCGGTAGGAGTCTGGAATGAACATTCGAAGGATTTGCCTCTACGGTGGACCCGGAGCTTCAAAATCCACCACCGCAGCGGGGTTATTCTACTCACTCAAACAACTTGCACAAGAGCGACCAACGTTGTCTGTCGAGCTAGTTCAGGAATACGTAAAGACCTGGGCATACCAGCACAAAAAACCTGCTAAGTTTGATCAGGTATATCTATTTTCCAAACAACTTCACAAAGAGTCTGCTTTGTTAAACGCTGGAGTGTCTGTAGTTGTATCAGATTCACCTGTCGCACTGAGTGTTTACTACTCCAGCATCAAAGAACTTCCCGCGATCACAAGCGGACTTGCGTCTATTGCCGAAGTATTTGAGGAAGCTTTTCCAGCTCTTCATGTGTTTCTAGCACGCGGAGATCGAGCCTATAAACAATTTGGTCGATTTGAAACCTTTGACACCGCCAAGGCGTATGATCAGCGCATTTTGCGGTTCATCGGAGAAAACCCCAAGCTTGTGCCGCCAGCGCGCTTTATAACTGTTCAATCTGAGAGCGCTGTCTCTCAGATAATTGATGCCCTACCAAGTCTCAACCTTGAACTTGTACAAGAAAGTGGAGCAGTTGATGCCGCCAGAGAAGCAAACTCACATACCAATTCCAAGTGATGGATTTGTAAGCTACATTTCGCATATGGGTGACGACCTAACTGTAGTCAACGCTGCAAGGGTCTCTTTTTCAAATAAGCACACAGAGTTCGTCACGGATGAAATGCAACTAGCGAGAACTGGCAAGGTACAGGGAGGCGATGAGAATCTTATTCGCTACCTGATACGACATGAACACTTTTCTCCGTTCTGTCATCCACAAATTACGCTTCACATGCGTATGCCGATCTTTGTGGCTCGCCAGTTCATGAAGTCCACTGTCGGCGTTGCCTTCAATGAAGTTTCTCGACGCTACGTAGATGACACACCTGCGGTATTTAAGCCATTGGCTGATGCATGGCGACTTCGCGCGGCCAACATAAAACAAGGTTCGTCGAGTGATACTGTCACCCAGAGCGAGCTATTTCCGTTCCAGGGTAAGCCAATAGATGAAAACGTTGGGCTTACTCTGGATCTATACGAAGAACTTATCGAAAAAAATGTTGCACCCGAATTAGCACGTGTTATACTTCCATTATCTACATATACTGAGTTTTGGGTAACCATGAGTCTGGCGGCGGCTTTTCGAATCTACAGGCTTCGCACGCATTCACACGCACAAAAAGAAATACAAGATTACGCTAACGCTATGGGCGAGTTGATTACACCTTTATTTCCGTATTCCTGGAAACATATGGTAGCGTTTGAAGAAAATAAGCAAAAAGCCTTGAAATTGGTAGACAAAGCTGCGAAACTAAACATTAGTGTTGATGAACTTATCTCTAAATTAAACCTCAGCTAGATATCTCTCGAAAAACGTTAAAGGAACGTAAAATGGCTCGTACTAAAATCAGTGTGAATGCGGCGGAACTGGGTAATGCAATTGCACAGCTCGAAGGCTCTCAGAAGTTCTCCAATCGGTCGGCTTTGTTCGACGCATTGGCTGAGACTTCGTATGCGAAGAACCATAACCCACCGCTGAGTCGCAGCGTCCTCATCAGCCGCGCTAAGGAATTCGGCATTCCGATGCAGACTCCTCCCGGCAAGCCTGGTCGTCCGAAGGGCTCCGTCTCCAAGAAGCGCACAGAGGCCCCAACTGCTGGTGCTACGTCTGGCATCGAAGATGGTGGCAATGAGCACGATCTGGACAATGCCTAACTAGCTGGCCCTGCTATACTACTTGTAGACAAAAGGGCGGCTAACTCATGGACAAAGACCTTAACAAATCTACTAAACCTAACTTTGATAAAGACACTCAAGAGCTGCTCTTGAGATGCGTAGATTTGATAAAGTATACTTTACTGGTGTCTAGTGAGCTTCCAGAGGATCCTACTGAGACAATCTACAAAATCCTGTATGGCATCACAGGATCGATTGTCGGCAATAGGAACAAGCAGAAAGTATTTGAGTTGCCGTTTAACCAGCTGTGGTTTGCCGTAATAGCATGGGCAAATAATTATCTTGAGACTAAATACTATGAGCAAAAAGAAGGTAATGAAGGTTCGACTGAATAACCATCTCTGGGACTTCTCGTTTGCGTTGCCGATTCATGCTCAGGATGGTCAGTTACTAAACGGTGTTTGCGACTATACTCGGTCCAAGTACGGAGTTAAGCGCAGTATCACAATAAGCCCTCTATTGTCTAAGCTTAAACTACTTGATGTAATCATTCACGAAATGCTTCATGCGATTTGTTGGAGTAAGTCAGAAAGATGGGTCAACAAACGCGCGACTGAGCTTGCCACAGTTTTATGGAATTTAGGTTATCGTGACAAGAACTCTTTGAGGGAAATCTCGCGTGCTCGCACCCAAGTTCGTCGTAGTCGACGTCTGTCCACACCTGGGAAGAAAAGTAAGCCCAGACTTCAAAATAACCGTAAGAAGAAAACCAACTCTACTAAGTAAACTACTTAAAGGTGAAAAGGAAGAATTGCTAGAGCTCTACGGTCACGGCTATAAACTTACTGATAATCCAACAGACCTTAACGCAAAGTACGCGCTCAGCTTGGAAGATCGTCAAAAGATCTGGAAACAAGCTGAGCGTTTTACTTTATTCACGTAAGGGCAAATGCTAAATACACCAAATAAAAAAGTGCGTTATACCCACAAAGTTAGGCGAGGACTAACTAGCATCTTGGCTTGGCTAGAAAACGACATCGTAAAACAAGGAGGGCCAAACCATGATCTGTTCAGGATGCGTTCAAAAGACGAGCAAACTGAAATCTATCGAGCACTGGAATGGCTGGCAGCGAAAGGGTCGAAAGACTCGGCTGCTTGATCCCAATACATACAACCAGAACTCTTTTTCTAGGCCGAGGTACCTAAGTCCCGGAGTATTTCATGCTCGTCGCTTCAGTCGGTGACAAACTAACGGATCAATACGAGGTCGCTATTCAACAAGCACAGACCGCCGCGAGCATGACGGCTTTTGCTGCCATACTGCTTATGGTGTTTATTGTCGTGATCTGCGGTTACATCATTACTATTCGCAAAGGTCCTTTGATTCAAATAATCGAATCAAAAAAGATAAGAACTTTGCAAGAAGAGCTAGGGACCAAGATCTCTAAAGTCAAAGATGATGCTAATTATGAAATTAAGATACTGAAACACGAAATTGAATTACTCAGAACAAGTCATAGACAGTTTGAAAAGCGAACTAGGCGCGTTCTCTCCGAACTGACAACGACCAGACTGACAGTTCGAGATATAAAAGAAGGTCAGATAGTGTTGGATGAAAACTTTGATAAGTACATAATTGGCTTACAGCGCGGCTTAGATGGAGTTTCTTTCTACTTGCTAGATTCCAACAACTCACAACGCTTAGATACGCACGGATTTCTATACAATAAATTGCGCGGACAACCATATAAATCTGTCGAGGACACCTTTTACAACAAATTAATTGCTAATGGTTATACACTCAAACCAAAGAAGGTGCCCAATGCTTCAAAGTCTCGCAAGCGCTGAGACTACGATTTTAGCTACCTGTAGCTCGATGGAGAATCTACTTAAGTGGATGCGTGAAAGTAAGTACGTATTTTACGTATATGCGGATAGCTAAAAAAAGCCCCTATTTGGGGCGCGGAGGATTGTTGTTTTCCTTCGCTTCGAAGTCCCATTGTGCTGGGACTTCGGTCATGGTTACATACTTCCAAAACGCCTGTGCGTTAAGCCACAAGTGTTGGAAGTACCAACCACGGTTGTGATCTCTTTGCCCAGGAGGATACATCCACCAAGGCATGAGACCAAACTTGACGCAGTACCAGATAGCTTTCCATCTGGTACTGCTGAAGTACTTCGGCCTCACCCCACTCCCCTGTGCACCTTGTGCACATGGTCGGTGAGGTGGTCGGTGAGGTGGTCCATTCGGCGGACCATCCTCGACTCGGTGGCGCTGACCATGTTGCCACCGGACTGCGCGGCGGTGCGCCGCGCGTTCTGCCACCACGTGATCGCCGTTTCTGGGTCGTCCTTGTCCCAGATAATCGTCTCGCAGGTGGTGCCGAGATCGTCAACGTAGACGACCTCACACGTGATCCTGCCCCCAAAGACCAGGTCACCCACTTTGATGATTTTCATACGTGTCTCCCTGGCTTTAAACCGCCAGAAGGTCGACAACCCATACGTTGGGCCATCACTATAGTATGACGCAAAACATGGAGAAATTCAGTTGACGAGAAGAACACGTGTTAGGACGATTACTGGCAACCGGGTGTTTCAATTACGTAGATTTATCTCTGATATTCAGAAGATGAAAAAGACTTACGCATTTCGCGATTATGTCGACGAGATGCGCATAGTTCTGCAAGAACTGCAGAGAACACCATACGACCAGCAACCAACCTCCTATAAAGAGTATATTGATGTACTACTAGGTGATATGTATGAGCTCTTTGCCAGTAACGAACAACCAGAACAACCAGCAAGAACCTGACTACCAAAGATATAACCTGTTTACTGACGGAGGGTGTAAAAAGCCAGGACAGGTAGGGGGATGGGCGTACATACTTCGAAATATGAAAACGCTTGAATCTACAGTCGGCTTTGGCAGTGTTGCAAGCACAACAAACAATCAAATGGAGTTGTGCGCTGTTCTTGAGGGACTGGTTAGGGTGCCAGATAACTCTAAAGTTTTACTAGTCAGTGACAGTGAGTATGTAGTCAAGGGCATAAACGCCTGGCTGCCGAGATGGGAACAGAGTCAGTGGCGTAAGAGTGGGTCCTCGAAAGAGATTGAGAATGTCGGTCTATGGCAAGAACTGAACCGTCAACTCAAGAGATTGAAATCTTGTGAGGCTGTAAATGTTCCAGGACACTCAGGACACCTCGAAAACGAACTCTGCGATCGCTTTGCAAGTCAAGCGATGGAGATGTATGATGCAGCAACCCCAGCAAGTACAGAAGTCAGCGAGTAAATTTTACGTTTACTTGTGTCTTGTATTTAAGTTTGTATTTTTTGGTATGTATTTTTTACTGTTCTGGATGAGTGCCTTGTTTGCATTCTTAGCTGAGTTTATGCTACTGCTATACAATGGAGCACGCCGTGGATCAGAACAATACCCTGCAGGATCAAGAGAAACCACAAGTAACGCAGATCACGACGACTCTATCGAGCTCCCAGCAGTCCGCAGTTAAGTCTATTCTTGATTGGTTCTATGACAGATCGGATCTAAAGCAACCTGAGCTAGTACTAGGAGGGTATGCTGGAACCGGTAAGACTACTGTAATTAAGGCGATTGTAGATAAGTTGAGAAATCCTGACGAAGGTGATGAGGCAAAGTCGGTGTGCGTCTCTGCTTTTACCGGTAAAGCAGTGAGCGTGCTTCATAAGAAGGGCCTGAGTAGTGCCTGCACGCTGCACAGTCTCATGTACACTCCTGTCAGAGAAGACGGAATAGTAGTCGGCTGGGAGCGAGTCAAAGACATTCCGTATGATGTGTGTATTGTCGACGAAGCATCAATGATTAACACATCACTCTACGATGATCTCAAGTCATTTCGACGTAAGGTGCTATACGTAGGAGATATGGGTCAACTTGAGCCCATAGGCGATAACCCCTACATTATGGCAAATCCAAACGTAACATTGACTGAGATACATCGGCAAGCCGCACAGTCGCCAATAGTTCAGTTTTCTGTGGTTTTACGTAGCTGTAAGCCGTTCAAGTACGGTAAATTAGGCGACCTCAAAATCGTACCTAAGGATTCGTACAAGAACTACATTTATGATGTAGAGCAGGTCATCTGTGGACTCAATCGAACACGAATAGCTTTTAACGAAGAAATTCGTGCAAACAAGAACATGACTGGTGTTCTTTGTGTTGGTGATCGACTGATCTGTCTCAGGAATAACCGAAATAAAGGTGTCTATAACGGAATGATAGCCACCGTTACTGCAATTAAAGAATCAGGAAGTGTGAAGAAGTTCGTATGCGACCTTCTCACGGACGGCGTCACCGAACTCAACGACATTGAGATAGCCAGAGAGTTTCTTGGCGGAAGAGCCATTACCGGCAGCATGGACAATAAAGGTGACCTGACCTATTGGGATTATGGCTACGCCATAACTGCCCACAAAGCACAAGGATCTGAGTGGGACAGTGTAATGGTCTACGAAGAGGTTGTTGGCAGCTGGGACTACTCTAAGTGGACCTATACCGCCGCAACAAGAGCCGCAGAAAAACTGATCTATTGCTGTTAAAACACTACTACGTCTTTACCGGTAACACCCCAGCTCACAGTCGCTGCCACTCCGGTAGCGGTTTGTGCGGTAACTTTGGCGATCTTATTGGGTACCCAGCGATATGGCGGATACTGCACGCCAGAACGTTGAACAAAGTCAACCACGAGAGGCGTGTTGCTTGCGTCATAAACACATACTTTTGTGTTTTGAGCAGAAACGTATACTACAAACTCCGAACATGGACCGTGCTCAGCATCTGGGCCACCGGGGTTGGCGTCAAATAGTGTAAAAACCCCAGTACCAATATTTACGTTGTAGCTACTGATCATTAATTAGCCCTTTCTATTTTCCTTCTCAAACGCGCCAGCTCCGTAGATTGCGCCATTGTTCGAGCCAGCTCCACCAATCGCCGTAATCCAAACTTCAATGATTTTATTCGGACGGCTACTCAGCATTACAAGCTGTTGAACGTCCGGTAACGTCATCTTGGCGACGGTTTTGAGTGTGCCTCGAATATTTGCTTTGGCTTCGAAGATCACCCCTGTTGAGTTAGACGCAACTCCACCATAATCGATCAAAAAAGCAGAACACGGTCCACCATCGGTGGTAGCGTCGAAGATTTTAACAGGGGCGCTCATTCCGGTGTATGTCGCATATGCAACGGCCATAATCTTTTCCTTGAGCTGGCTGACTAATCACCAGTATACTTCATTATGGCCAAGTTAGAGAAACTGATTTCAGAAATCTATCAACCACCGCCCAATAGTCATACCAACCTAACCAAACGACTGCCTAGTGTTGGGTTGGTGGTGCGTAGAAGCGGAATACCAGTTGAGGACTGGTATCTACACGTAAAAACAATTAATGAAGTTATATTAAGCCGCTTCTCTGACCTCGGACGCCTACGTAGCGGGTTGTACGTAGGAAAAATACACCATGATTCACCATTTCATGGTTTTCCGTACATTCGATGGCACTGGATAGAGTTTAGTGAGAGCCTAATAATTGATCCGTGCTATTGGGTCTTGGCTATGACACGACCACAAATCACGATCAATTCGTACGAAAATTATGATCTAGACCATAAAAAAGCCAGAAAGCTTAAACCTTACGTTCCTCCTATTCCTGATGTGTTGTCTCCAGTTGTATCTCTCAATCTAGAGGGCGACGTTGGTGGTCGTATACGTGAATTACTTCTTGGATATGAACTTACGCACTATAACCAACTCGCTTGGCTAGCAGAGTTGCCACCTGTGATGTTTGGTGAGTTCTATTCTGCATTTGTTTTTACTTGCGCGGTAGCAGGCTACGGTCAGTTGTTTGCGCACCGTGACATTCGCACAGCATTCAGGGAGTTTTTTCCAGATGACGACCTCGAAACCATCAACGCTCGAATCAGCGCAGTCCTTCGATCAGCGAAAGCTGATACCTGCGCTGAAGAGGATAATTAGTCAAGCCGATGAGGCTTATTACAACGGTAAAGAAGCAGATTCTCAGATAATGACCGACGCTGCTTACGACCGTCTACGCATCAAGCTAAGGGAGCTCGAAGGCTCGCTTGATCCAAGCTTTGACCCGAATACCCATGAGAAGCTTGGGGATGCGCCCTCAGATAAGTTTCAAAGAGCGCAGCATGAAGTTCCAATGCTGTCAATTGATAACGTCTACACGTTGGATGAATTGAGTGTTTGGCTGGATAAGCTCCGAGCCTCACACCCAGACGCCCCGCTCATGATTCAACCAAAGCTGGATGGAATAGCGCTCGCTTTGCATTATGTTGACGGAAAACTCGTCAAAGCTATCACTCGTGGAGACGGGTTGGTAGGAGATGACGTCACCAAAAATGCCTACATGCTTCAGAATATACCAATTTATCTTTCTGATAAGCAAGAGCATATCGAGGTACGTGGTGAGGTGGTTATCCCGTTCGACGAGTTTGCTAGGGTAAATACTCGATTCACTGAGAACGAGAAGCCTTACAGCAATCCTCGAAATCTAGCGTCTGGCACCATGAAATCACACGATCCATTCGATGTTGTGGATCGTGGTCTAGAGTTCATCGCTTACGGATTTGGCAAAATCGCACCCAGTTGCGGATTGCGTTCAGTCAGCGGGTCAATGGAAGCATTTGCTCAACTGGTTGGAGATAGCTATGCTTCGTCCTGTATTTCTACGTACGTCCACATACCGAGCATTAGCAGCAGATCAAATAAGGAGATCTGCAGTCTGTTGGACGAACTCAACAAACAGCGCACGCACCTCCCTTACCAGACAGATGGATGTGTTGTTAAGGTTGATTCGTTCGATATCCAGGCACAACTTGGGCACGGGTCTAAATACGTGAAGTGGGCGGTGGCGGTAAAACTCAACAAAAAACTCACCACAACCAAACTAGTCAAGATTGACTGGCAGACTGGTATGAGCGGTAAGATCACACCCCGTGCAACATTGGAGCCGAGAGAGCTCGACGGTACCGTTGTGACTGCGGCTGGTGTTCATAACGAGGCCATCGTTGCAGCCCTCGGTCTGTATGACGGATGCACTGTTGCAATCGAAAAGGCTGGGGAGATCATTCCGCAGATAGTTGAATGCTGCAATCCAAGCACCACCTCTCCGAGAGGTTCGTGTGCTGCACCGACAACATGCGCTTCATGTGGTGAGAAGTTGGTTACAGTTATCAACGAGACCACAAATCAACTTTACTGCCAGAATAAAACCTGCCCAGCCATTGTTCGCGGAAAAATCGAGCATTTTGTAGCCCGTGAACAAATGGATATTCCCGGATTTGGAGAGGGCACAATTCTGGACCTCATCAACTTCCGTGTGCTGAAAGACGTTGGCGATCTGTACCACTTGAAGGATTGGCAGGACGTCTTAGCCAGCAAGCCAGGATATGGCAAGAAGAGTGTGGATAAACTACTCGAAGCGATCGAGGCTTCAAAAGGTGCCGGTCTGCACAAGGTTCTAGCAGGTCTCGGTCTTCCGAGGCTAGGCAACAAAGTCTGCACCCAGCTGGCCGAGATGTACGTCACCCTAGATAATCTTCTGCAGGCAAAGCAGACAGATCTTGTCAATGCTTTCGGACCTAAAACAGTAGAGTCCATTATTTCTGAATTACTAGATAATTCAGATACACAAAAACTTCTGACTAAATTACGTGCGGCCGGTGTTAGCATGGTGTACGATGAACCTAAAAAGAAATCTACTGCAAATACTCCCGTGACTAACAAACGTGTGTGTATTACCGGGGTTCTCAGTGAACCCCGGTCCAAGATCATGGCTGAACTTGTTAGACGTGGTGCTATTGAACAAGGTACACTGAACAAAACCACCGACATTCTCATTGTCGGAGACGATGCAGGATCCAAACTTGACAAAGCAAAGAATCTCGGCGTTGCTATCAAAGATGAAAAGTGGCTTCAGCAACTTTTCAAAGAATATCCGTAACATCACAACGGAACGTGAGACTGCACCTGTGAACAGCGAGACTGCACCTGTGAACAGCGAGACTACTCCTGCCTCTAACGGCACGAAAAACTACATTTTGAACAAGGATGCAAACTTTCACTTTCGCATTTATGACGATGACGGCAACTTAAGCAGTCATGGCGGTGCCACGGTTATTTATCGGGTAGTGAGCCCCAAAAAAGCCTACATGGTGGTTTCTGTGTGCTCTACGAACGACGTTTACAATCGAACTCGTGGTCGCATGATCTGTGAGGGTCGTCTCGCCAAGTTCCGGGTCAAGAATGAAGATCCGCAGCTCTGCGCACAGTACCACATCACAGTACTTCATGGACCAGCTGACTACGATACTGTTTTCGGTATCTCTGCGACGATTGCAAAAACCGCGTTCCGGCAAATGCTTGACGAACGCTGCGTTCGCGGAGACTGCGACAAGTATATGATTGACAGGGTTGTCAATCAGTTGGGTTTGTTCAGACGGAAAGCTAAGGCTTAGTCTGGTATAATTAACAGACTGTTCTGATAGTTGTCATGGTTGTCTATTTTCATAAGTATTCGTTGTAAGGTATTAGTTATCATGAAACAATTTGAGTATAGGGATTACCAACATCGTGTCATATCGAATACGCTTAAAGCTATAGAAGAGGGGCATCGGTCTATTTTGATCGAGCTGCCAACCGGTGCTGGAAAGACCGTAAGCGGTCACGCATTGGCGAAGATTTTGAACGAGAAGCATAACTATCGTTATGGCTGGACTTGCATGAGGCAGATTCTTCTGTCTCAAGCCAAGCAGTCTAACGAAGACTTCTTTCAACTTCGCTGTGGCGAATACTTTTCTACTTTCACTAATCAGATACCTACAAACATCGACGTACTTATTGAGGACGAAGCTCAGCATTCAGCTGCAGCCACGTCTGTTTCTTTGGTGTCTGTGATTAAGCCCAAAGTTCACATAGCTTTAACAGCTACACCCTACCGTACAGATCACATGAAGTTGTGCTTTTCGAAAGTGATTAAAGATGCAGGCACTCGTCAGCTTATTGACGAAGGCTATCTGTCACCTTTTCATCAGTACATCTTCGACGGCAAATGGAACCCCGAATCAGTTTCTTCGATTTATCTACACGACGTAGCCCGGTGGGGTCCAACTGTCATGTATTTTTCTACTATTGCTGACTGTCGAAAGTGCGAGAATCTGCTGACTTCTAGCGGTGTCCGGGCTACTACAGTGGTCGGCGGAAATCTCGCACAGCAAGAACACGCTATTAGTGAGTTTTTGCACGGCAAGTTAGACGTTTTGCTTAATGTTATGGTTTTGACTGAAGGGTTTGATGCTCCATTTTTGAGAACTGTGTTCGTACGCCCAGGTTCGAAAGGGCCCACTGTGCAGATGGTTGGGAGAGCGCTTCGGCGGCACCCGACCAAGCAATTTGCGCAGGTAGTTCAGTCATCTGAATCGAATCACTTGTTCTCGACTATCGCAAGTCCGGCTGATCGTTTGTCGTTCACCGGAAATGGGTGGCTGTCTCGTCAAGAAAAATACCACGAGAACTTAGCTCACCAGCATGAAACCATCAAGGCTTTACTTGCTGCCCCGAAGGCAGATATTCCTAAGTTTATTTTAGCGAACCGCAGCCACTTTAAACGTGGTCGAGTATTCAATGCCCAAGGCGAGGTTGTTCAAAACTCCAACAACCGCACAGTGGCAGCTGAGACCACTCCACCTACGTTACCAAATCAGTCTGTTGAAGTAGCAAATAGCAGTCCTCAAGGAAACTCGTAATGACCACTCAAATGTCGCAACCGTCGCAAACCGTACCTGCCCCGCTGAACACGTCTTTTGACTTCGACTCATTCAATGTCGAGTACAAAAATCTCCAGATGAAGAACGTGCGAGTTACGCGCATGTTCACTGGAACAGAGAATGTACCTCGACGTGGACGAAAAAGTCCGACTGAAGGACTCCGGCTTGAGTTTCCGGATGGACGAAGGTTGGTTTTGTCTAGACGATTCTGGCCATCGTTCTCCAAGGCTTTTGGCCTAACTACTCCAGTATTCGATCTCTTCACCCACGACGAGGTGTTCAATCGAATCAATTCAAAATCTAACGAAGGTTTCTTCCGATTTACATATGAACCTAATCGTAATCCGACAGAGTTCAACGCTGGCAAGGTTCTGTCGATTACGAGAGTAAGCGATCCTGTGATCCCAAAGAACCAGATCCGAGCAATCATTGAGGAGTTCAACGGATCGCGGATCTCTTACCAGGACGGCCAAATCTCGGCACACTTTGCAGGACCGTTCTCTCGAAAGCTTGATCTTCTTGGAAAGCAGGATAGTACGTTCAGTACTGGGTACTATCTGAATGTGCCCCTCGACGGATTCGGCACTCCAGAGGCGTTCTTGTCTCTATTGCGCCAGGTGTGCGCTAATGGCGCGGTAGCCATGTCAAATGCTTTCAGAACTGGTATTTCTCTTGGTAAAGATGACGTTGATATTGATGAGGTGCTACACCGAATCATGGCGTCGTTTAACTCAGAGGAAGGCTACGCAGCGCTGATTAATCGCTTTGAGACCGCCGCGTACTCGTGGGCATCTCTTGGTGACCTAGTGAGCCTTGAAAAACAGCTTACAGTAGCTGAAAGCTTTGATAGCACGAATCTAGTTACCAAACGAAGCATCCGCAAAGCTTTGCATGAGCTGGCGGGAAATCCTTTGGACGAATTCGGTTTCGCTTCTTCAGGCGAAGTGACATCGAAGAAGGCCAAGTTGCTTCGTACTAAGACTACTATGTATGATCTCCTGAACTTTGCTTCAGAGATCGCCACCCATCACATGAAAGCGTTGGGCGCACGTAATCGTTTGTACGGGTGGATCGGCAATACTGTATGCGAAGAATACAACTTAGAGAACACGGTCGAACGAGCTCCGGCGTTCAAAGCCACTCACATGGCCAACACGGTAGTTTCGTAAAAATCCCTCACGGGAGTCCGTGCTAATGATAGTTGCGACGTATAGGGAGAGTATGTGTTGTACTTGAACTAGAAAGGCAACTGCTACTAGGTTTGTTCAAAGGTCCGAACAATGGCTATTTTCGAGAAGGCGCGCCAGATCAATCTCACTACCGGCAATATCTCTGATTTGACAGAAACCGTGCAACTAACCAACTGTCGTGTCTGGGATGACGAGATGGATGGCGTCCGCTTTCCTCGTGCATGCCGGAAGCTTGAGATTGGAGATCTGGCTGTAATTGATTTGAATACGGGTTCTGTTTACGTGGTCCGCGAAAAAGCTGTTCACGAAAACGGAATCGCTGTGCCTGCGTTTATTCGTTAAACTAGTGGACGGGTGGATAACTCCGCCCGTCCACATTTCAGTCGTCACCCATTCACAAGAAAGGACTTTATGCCAGTGACGCAAGAACTCCCACCAGCTTCTGTTAATACTCTCACTAAAGTGGCCAAAGCTGCGCCTACTGCGGCAGAGCAGGCAAATGACATTAAAGTCTACGCCAGAAGCATAGACTTTACTCCTGGGGACAAAATCACAGTCTGCTTGATTCACCCCGAGCTCAAGTACTATCGTGTCAACTGGTACAATAACGTTAAGATTCGTAGAAGCAACGTCATACAATTAGTATCGTATGCCGCTGACAATCAAACATTTGACACTAAGATAATTCAATGAGAAGAATCGGACTTTTGCATGCATTTATACCTAAAGCCGCCCATGTTTTACTGACTTTCATTTTTCGAGAATTGCAGTAATCCCGTGAGAAGAAAGATCAACCAACCGGAACATACACACGTTGTTATTGCTTGTAATTCAGATTTACATAAGATAGATTTTCTGCGTAGTCAAAATCTGTATATACTGAGCTATTTACCAAGAATGGTAGCTAACAAAATATATTTATTTGGCGGTGCTTTCATAAGAGAGTGGTGTAGACACGATTTGCCTGTTAATTATCAGTTATATGATATCCATCAAGACCCGCTTATTCCGTTTAGGGAATACTTATTTAGTAAGCACACCATAGCCAGTCCCATATCATTTAATTTAATCATACCTGGAATGTACCGTGAGGCGCACAAGCCGGGGGTTGTTTATGAGTGGATGGAAATCTGATATTTCAATAGCTAAAAAAAGCCCCAGGTTTTATCCTGGGGCAGTCGATCATCCGATAACCTTGTACCACTGAGATGGCTTACCCATCTTAGTGATGATGGATGGGCGCAGCTCCTGCGCCACGTGGTTGCGATCGACTCGCACCACTTTTCCTAGCTTCCCTTCCTTGAGAAGCTTCCGCATGACATCCGAGGCTGCTGATCGGTGTCTGCCCAGTCGATCAGCCAGAGCCTTCACCGCTTCGGACGCATAGAAGAAGCGTCCGCCACCGCTCCCCACCTGGAGCACCTTTGCCACAGCTTCTTGACAGAGCTGCGTAAGCTGATCCGGAGACGCGACGATCGCTCGCCCGGTGGGTCTCGCGTCGCGTTGCACCTTGATGGTCGGAGGACGGCGGATATCCGTCCTCGGAGCAGTACCCGTGAGCGTGTTGAACGCCACGACCGCCTTGTTCAAGGCGTCCGAGACGCTGTCCGCTCTTGCTTTCGCCTCCAGGAAGAGTCTGGTGGCATCCTCCACCTTTTTCGACTCCTCGCTGAAGACGTCCGCCAAGCGCTTGTTAGCGCTCTCGACAGAGAACTCGAGAAGTTCTCTGTACTCTTCGAGGTCTTGCTTGATCTCGATGAGCCGGGCGATAGCCGCCCTTGCCGGAGAGTCTTCCGGCATCGTCTGGAAGTATGCCGGGAGGTTTGAGACCTCCAGCTTTTCCAGATCCTTGAGCTCTTCGCGTTCGGAGTCTGCCCGGCCCAGGGCCAGGTACTCCTCACGGAACTGTGTGGCATCCATGCCAGCAGGTCCGCCGCGTCTCCCGGGCTTGATGATCAAGCTCTGGATCGACACCGTGAACACGCCACGGTGTCCTTTGGTTTTGATGGAAGCTGTTTCACTTCCATCAAAACCAACCAGCACTGCCTCCATGGCATGCTGGCGACTGGCGTGGGAGTCTTTACTCCCAGGTGCCAGCCACACGTTGCGCCATCCATGGTGCAACAGAAACTTCATCTGTTCGCTGTTCACGCGAACCTCCTTTCTTGGCCGTGTCTGGCCATCGGTTGTTGGGTCTACCTACAGTTCTACTTTGAACCATAAATAGATCCCAATCTATTTTGACGCATATTTTACGCTAGTTAAGCGTTGCTTTATGGCCATTGACGTCGAGGCTAGTGAGTGGTACAGTACCAATCTCAAGATCTTCTCACACATGAGAAGATTGCCCCGGAGGCGTCATGGTAACTGAAATTCTCGGATTAGACCTAGCTACAAAGACTGGGTGGGCGGTAACAGTCAATCGATCCACCTTAGTATCTGGTACCTGGGCCATGAATAAGAAAGCTAAAGATTCAGAACTAGCCTTGGTGCTCAAATTTAGAGATCATTTAAATGAGACCTTAAAAAATCACCCAACTATAGGCCAGGTAGTTTGGGAGAGGGTAGATTTTTGTAAGTTTTTGATGGCCCACGCTCTGCATAACCAACTACTAGGTGTATTAAAGCTATGGTGTGCAGATAATCATATACCTCTAATGCCTGTACCAGTAGGTACCTTGAAAAGACACGCAACCGGCAAAGGAAAAGCAGATAAAGCTGCCATGATGTCGGCTGCTGTCAAGAAATGGGGTACCGTAGATTTTGTTGACGATAACGAGGTAGACGCTAGGTGGCTTGTTGATTATGCGATTACAGCATTTTCAAAAGGTGCAATCAAAAATGAACAGTAAGGCAGTAACTACAGAGAACATGAGAGTTTACCTATCCGGCGGAATGTCTGGAGTTTCGTACGCGAGAGCAGTAAGCTGGCGAAACCAACTAGCTAAACTGCAGATTCCTAATGTTGAGCTGTTGTCTCCACTCCGTAACAAGACAATTAGCCGTAAGAATTTTGTATTTCCTAAGAACAGTAAGAGCATTAAGCTCGGCAATACTCAGTGGTGCCCAGAGGCCATCACTCAGCGTGATTACTTAGACGTATCTACGTCTCATGTTGTAGTCGTTGACCTCAGAGCTGCTTCGCGTGTCTCGATTGGAACGATGATTGAGCTTGGCTGGGCTACAGCTATGCAGAAACCAATTTTGTTTCTGTTGAGGCCGACCAACTCTGCTAAAGCTAAAAAGCTCGATGAGCAGGCGACAAACACACAGATGGCAGAATTGCCAAAGATCTACCGTCATCCGTTTATTTATCGAATTATTGATGCGAGCGAAGCTTACTTCTCGATTGACGATCTAGCAAACCGCATTGCTGAGATGGCCGATCTATATCAACAGTTGACCACAGGTTCGCTCAATAAGGCAATCTAACTATGGCTGAGTACGCCACACACGATAATGGACAAAAACAGGTTTTTCCAACTGGCGCACAAAGAAACGCTGGTGATGGAAAAGGGCACTATGAAGACGTCTCACCAATCATGATGGAGCGACTGGCTAAATTGCTAGAGCGTGGGGCTAATATCTACGGCTCACTAAATTATGCCAAGGGCATGCCAATGATGCGTACTATGCAGTCTCTTCTGCGGCACGCTTATAACTACCTCGAAGGCAAACGTGATGAAGACCATCTGGCCGCAGTTGTCTTTAATGCCATGGTACTTATGCACACTGAAGCAATGATCCTTCGTGGCCGTCTGCCCAAAGAGCTTGATAACATGCCAGACTATACACCAAAGCCTGAAAAGGCAGAAAAACCTACAATGATGGAAGACAGTACTGACGAAATTGTACGTAATGTGCTCAGTGTATCAACGTCTCTCTGGAGTAAGCCCTGATGTTGTTGAAGCATGAAATTCAGGATGCGGTATGGCAAGGACACATTCAAATCTCCCCATACAAGCCTGAACGCTTAGGTCCGAACAGTTACGATGTCAGCCTTGGCAAAAATCTTCTCATCCTACAGGACGATCTACTGGACCCTAAAAAAGAGCCCAAGACAAGTAAAATAGTGATTCCAGAAAATGGAATGGTCTTGATACCTAATCAACTTTACCTTGGTGTCACGGTAGAATACACATCCACTCCGAGACATGTTCCTGTGTTAGAGGGAAGATCTACGTTGGCACGATTTGGAGTCCAGGTGCATCAAACAGCTGGATTTGGTGATGTGGGTTATGCCGGGCACTGGACCTTAGAGATTCAAGTAATTAAACCATTTATTGTGTACCCTGGTATGCGTATCGCCCAACTACGGTTTGAATCCGTGAATCACCAGTCTATGCCAAGCGATTCGGCATATGCAGGTAATTACTTGAATAAGTACAGCGATGATCCGCATCCGGCACCGCCGAAAGCTGGAAATATCTAAGCTTATGTGTTCTATAGCTACTTTGTAGTTATCTGATTTTTTTAGAGAGAATTACCATGGATACAGGTATGACAGCAACATTAACACAGAGTCAAGAAATCTTTAGAGATACACTAAAGGACATTAAAACAATCATAAAGCGTGATGGGTCTGTACAAGAATTTGACCTAGCTAAGATTGTCAAGGCTATTCAAGCAGCTGCAAAGTCGTCAGTGTCTGAAGAGCTGGACGGTCGGACAATCAGTGCAATCCTGCGTCGGTTTACTGAGCTAGTCCAGCAGCATGAAGGGAATCTGGACGTAGAGTCAATTCAAGACTACGTTGAGATGTCGTTAATGGCATCAAAACAGTATCTAGTTGCTAAAAACTACATGCTATACCGTAGCAAGCGCGCCGACCTAAGAAAAGGGCGCGCAAAGCCGTCTATGGAAAGCATCCGTGACTACGTACTTATGTCTAAGTACGCGAAGTATATTCCAGAGCTTAATCGTCGCGAGCTGTTCAATGAAACTGTTGATCGTCGCGAGGCTATGGAGTTACGAAAGTTTCCAAGCTTAGCAGAAGACATCAAGTGGGCGTTTGGGTTTACTAGAGAGTTTAAAGTGTTTCCGTCAATGCGCTCTATGCAATTCGGCGGTATCGCAGTAGAAAAGCAAAACGCTCGAAACTACAATTGTTCGTTTACGCATATTGACCGCACCGAGGTTTTCAAGCAAATATTCCATCTGCTGCTATGTGGTTGCGGCGTAGGCTACTCGGTGCAGCAGCAGCATGTAGACAAGCTACCTAATGTAGGGTTTGTCGGCCAAGAGGTTGAGTACTTCGACATCCCGGACAGCATCGAAGGCTGGGCTGATGCGGTTGGTGTTTTGGTAGACAGTTACATGGATCCAGCCAGTCAGTTCTACGGTAAGTACGTAGAATTTGGTTACTCCAAAATCCGCAAGAAAGGAGCTCTGCTCAAAACCTCGGGAGGACGAGCTCCCGGACATATGCCGCTTAAGCTCGCGTTAGAGCATGTTCGTAGAATTTTGACTGCTGCGTCCGGTAGAAGCCTGCGCCCAATCGAAGCCCATGACCTGATCTGCTTCATGGCTGACGCTGTGCTCAGCGGTGGAATACGCCGATCTGCGTTGATTTGTTTGTTCTCGCTGAACGACAGCGAGATGATGTACGCTAAAACCGGTAATTGGTGGGTGACCAACCCACAGCGCGCTAGAGCGAACAACAGTGTGGCACTACTGAGAGATCGCGTAAGCAAAAAGCACTACGACCGTATCTTCAAGGCTGCAAAAGAGTTCGGTGAGCCGGGTGTGTACTTTCTTGATGATTTAGACTACGGCTGCAATCCGTGTGTCGTTGGAGAGACATGGATCGACATCTTAGACGAAAAGACAGGAACCTGCACCCAAGAGCAGGTGAGGAGGTTGGAGGGTAAGCAGTTCAAGGCTGTAATTCACGCCGCAACTGCAAGCTCTAAGGTTAAGAGCTACTCTTCGTGCCCTAAGGGTTTCTATCAGACAGGAATGCAACCTACATACGTGGTTAAGACTGACGCAGGCACCGTGCGTACCACCGGTAATCATTTATTTATGGCCGTTACTGGGGCTATCGATAATGCTACCAGTCTAGCAATTACCTGGGTTAAAGCAGCAGATCTTCAGCCAGGCATGACTGTGGTAACATCACAGCTTTCTGGGCGCGTAGCAAATGAGTACGACGATAGCTTTGTAGCCAACAGAGAAAAGCACGTATTAACAGCTGCTGTTCTCGAAATCAAGTACGACTCAAAACTTGTCCCTGTGTACGACTGCTCTATTCCAGAGATTAATATGTTCTCGGCTAATGGGCACATTGTGCACAATTGCTCGGAAATTCTACTTAACCCGATCTTAACTATTACTCCTGCAATTAGAAAAATGATTAATGATAAGTTTGCAGCTCTCCAGCTCCCGCCGCCAAAGGTGAAGCTTGGCGAGAGGTACTCAGGCTTCTCGTTTTGCAACTTGTGTGAAATCAACGTTGCTAATGTATCCAGCAAAGAGGATTTCTTCGAACGCTGCAGAGCGGCCAGCATCATGGGCACCCTACAGGCTTCATATACGTCCTTCCCATACCTTGGATGGGTATCTGAAATAATTGCAGAGCGTGAAGCCCTGCTCGGCATCAGCATGACAGGCATCATGGCGAACCCCAACATCGCACTGAATCCTGAAGTTCTGCAAGAAGGTGCTGATATTGTAGTTTCAACTAATATCGAGTACGCCGCAAAGATCGGTATTCGACCATCGGCTCGATCGACTACAGTAAAGCCTGCAGGAACTTCTACACTGGCCTTTGGTATCTCCGAGTCCGGTATCACTCCTGCACACGCGACTCGATACTTCCGAAGAATTAGGGCGAATGAATTGGAGCCTGTGTTTAAGTACTTCCAGTCGATTAATCCTCATATGTGTGAACGGGTGGCCAACAGTGACACAGACTGGTATATTTTGTTCCCGATTGAAGTCTTACCTGGTACGGTGGTCAAGGATGAGATGAATGGTGTGAAGCTTTTAGAGTGTGTCAAATTGGTACAAAAGCACTGGGTAGAGGCCGGTGTGCTCAATACCGAGTTCACACACAAAGGCAGACACAGCGTCTCTAATACTATCACTGTAATGCCCAACGATTGGGATGCGGTACGAGATTACATCTGGGACAACAGAGATACTTTGAACGGAGTGAGCACTCTTCCGCACGATGGTGACAAGAAGTACGTAGGAGCGCCGTTCGAGTCTGTTCTTACTGAGGCCGATGAAGCCAAGTGGAATTATCTAATCGATAACTATAAGCCGGTAGACTATTCAAAGCTTATCGAAGCAGAGGATAACACAGCATTTAGCCTTGAGTCTGCATGTGCAGGCGGGGCGTGTCAATTAAGGTGATCCATGAGTCAACAAACAAGTAAATTTGAACCACAAAATCCCGCTGAGGCTTCTCTCTGGGTAAGTAACTTCATCCAGCTTGTCGGTGAAGCGGGTCTAAACTCATCTCGTCCGGACATTGCAGCAGAGTTAGACTACCTGGAGAGGCTAACTACCGAAGTTACCAAGAGAAGTCTTGCAGTACTTACTTCGCCGAGCCTCAAGAAGTATGAAGAGGCATCGCGCGAAGGTGGACACCCCACTAACAGGGTAGTAGGGCCAAGAGCGCCGAACTTAGTTGTACCGTGATAAGTGGTTTTCGATGACCAATAGCGAACTTCGCTTAATCTGTAGTGTAGATTTACTCATAGCTAAAGAGCTGCTGACTTTAGTTAAAAATGGTCATACTGTAATTGCAGATGACGTTAAACTAAACTATCCTGGGCTTAACCTACTTTTTAAACACAAAGTTCCAACTCAAGTTATCACTACGGATAAGATCACGTTTATCCGTAATACTAAAAGTCGAAGAGATTCGACTTTATTTGTTTACTCCCACTGGTTTGCATTTCGTCATGATTGGCCCACATGGATGATTCGAAAGAACATCGACATGTTGGTTAACTTTACTCAGCCTAATGGTTTATTGCTACTATCAATCAATAAAGTGATACATCGACATAACGGAGATACCGTACCAAATCACATTCTACCTACTGTATTAAAAGCGATGAGGGAACGCTTCCAAGACGCGCATTTGCTTGACATACAAGGTAAAAGCACAAAGCAGATGGCGGTGATTGCCGCGTGCAGAAAGGTATGGTGTTAGTTGTTTACAGTGGTGAGCAAGGATCCGAAGCTCAAGGAATACAACGGTAAGGAATGTCACGTCCTTAGCGCTAGTCGGCTTCTTTTTGATGAGATACTAATTTACGTACGCTTCATAGATAACACTGAAGGTCACGTATTTCTGGACGAACTGGAGTTCCAAGACAAAGGAACAAAGCCAATGACACAGGATCCGAAGAGGCCCGGCGAAGGTGACGACGATCTGGATCGCTACGAAGTGTTTGATGATGATGAGTTTCTGGACGAACGCAGCTCCTTCGATGACGGTGAAGAGGATGAGGACAACGAAGGAGAAGCCGAAGTCGACGAAAACTGGGACGACGATGACGATGATGACGACATCGCCAGTGACGATGACGATGACGTCGGTGGGCTCACTGTAGAAGGCATCGTCGACAACTCTTAAAGGAAGCTACGTGTTTCATATCTCGCAAATAACAACAAGTAAAGGTAGATGCTCTTCAGTTATGAAGAACATCCGAAAATGGTTATCAACCCCAATTCACCAACTTGTCATTGTTGACTATAACTGTCCAGAGAAAACAGGAAAAGAAGTTTTAAAAAAATACGCCTATGATTCACGTATTACAGTGCTAGTAGTGAATGCTGTGCAATCAGGGCCATTCTTTCAACCAGCACGCGCTAGAAACATTGGAGCTCAAGCAGCTAAATCCGAGTATCTGATGTTTCTTGACGCGGACTGCTCTATAGAGTCTAGCTTTTATGAAGACTACTTCACGAGAGCAGAATTACACGAACGAGATAGCGGTGAAGACCTGTGTACGTTTATTCCAGGTCTGGAAAGTTTAGAAGATCCAATCCAGATGCCAAGCAACTGGCAACTGTATAACCAGTTTCTGGTCCGTAATGCGCTGTTTTACGCATGTAACGGGTTCAACGAATTTCAGCCTGGGTGGGGCTCCTATGCTGTTGATTTGCAAAAGCGGGTAGCTTCACTAACAAATTCAGTATATGTATGTGGAGCAAATGACTACCAGTTCCACACAGAAGAGCACGACGACGCTATGCGCGATCGCTACCTTCCAACGAAGCTTCCTGCTGATGAATTCGGAGGAAAAGGCAAAGCATATGCTGAGACCTTTAATTTTTTCTCTGCCTTTCGTAAGATAAGCGTTCGCGCCCAGCCTGGTATGCGATTCGGGCTAGAGTCGTACTCTTCTCATGTCCGCATGTTCGTCGGTGGCATCGAACGGAATTTCAATCCTGGTGAGCTATGAGTGAAAACGATAAAAAACTAGTGACAGAATCTTCTCAGCTAGAGGCTGAGATGAAGAAAGTCAGCACAGAGCCTCCGCAAGACAGTCTTGACATCTCTGCTGACAAACTGGCCGCTGAAAAGAAGTTTCGCGAAGAGGCTAACGAACGGGCTAAGCAGGTTGGGGTCATCGTATCTGCTGACCCTATACCTGACTCTGACTACGTATTGGTTAAAACGAGCACAGGTTTTGAATCAGCAGTTTCTAGACGTGAGATTCTCGAGCGTTGTCGTGCAGTCAAAGATATGCTTCTCGCTGAGACTGGATCAGCGGATCCTGTTCAGATGGACAAAGACTGCCAACTATGTATTTTGATGTTCCGCGCTGCGTGTCGAAGCGCTGCACAAAATGGAAAACCCTACTCACCTGATAAAGTTTCAGCATTTGAGCGACAAATTCTTCAGGCACAAAGAGAATGGAAAGGGAAGTCGGATTTCAAGAACAAGAACACTCGGCGAGGAAAGGCATACGACGCCGAGCGCTATTAGATTCTCCTGTAATACCTAAAATACGTTTAGCTAAAGCTCTTAAAATCAAGAAACAGCTATTCAGTGCATTTATCAATAATCGTATCACGAATGACAGCGCGATAACGCCAGAGCAGTTTACTAGCCTAGTATCTGTGACTGCCTCAGTACTTCGTACTGACAGAAAAGTCATAGAGCCGACTGTCTCCTATTGCTCTGGTAGGCCGTTTACCATTCAAGATGCGCATAAATTAGCGTCGTTTTTGGCGGCTAACTTTGAAACTTTATTTGACGGCATCTCTGTTTTACCGCCACCAAGTGTTCTCGTATCAACCTGGGTACCGTTGCAGATACTCGATCTGACGGCTGCCAACAGACAAGGAACTAAGTTTAGAATCACTCTTAACTGTATGGTTGTATGGGGTCCTCTTTATGGAGTGCGTGTAGATAAGCACATTGATTATCCGAGCTCGGAGTTGAACAGCATATTCCGAAAAGTCGGACTGATCACTAAAAGAAAGCGATCCGCATTTCCAAGAGAGTTGGTTCAGCTTTATTTGTACGCTCTGCTTAGACCACTAGAGAACTCTAATCCGTCTTTTATAAAGCCTACATCTATTAAGTATTTGATGGCTAGAAATAAGAAACTAATCCAAGCTAGAAAGAAGCCCTGTCCTAGGAAATTCATACATCCTTGTTTTCAGTGCACCGTCGGATACGATGAGTGCTTTAGAGGTGTTAGACCGAGTACTATCGAATCAGTAAAAACTGGAGAATCCAATAATGATTCAAATCGAAACCCCAATACAGGGTCGTCAGGCGGTGGGGGAGACGGGGGCCACCGTGTGGATGAGTCCACAGCGGGACCTAGCGTACTCCTTCCCGTTATTAGTGTTCAAAACGTTTCAACTACTTGAAAACAAAAGCTACACTGCACGAAGAGGTGTTACTGATGAAGAGCTGGGCGCTTTGGCAAAGCAGCTATCTTTGTTTGTAAAACATGCCACAAAAGATCCGTCTGTCGAGGCCGCATCGTCTGTGAACAAGGCATGGATTCATTGTGGCCTTAACAAAGTTGATCCTCGTGTGCTAGAGGTGTTCGGGGTTGGGCTCACCCACGTTATGCTGTCTGCCTACTTTCAGGGGGTTCGAGAAGCGTCGGCTGGTCATTTTCAACCTTTTAGATTCCAGCATCCTGATGATTTTGGCAGTTGTTTTTCACGAGTAAATCCAATCAAACGCCTGTGGAGAGCTGTTCTTGGCTGTTTCCGACCCGCTAGATGGAAAAAAGCATGATGCCCCTGAGGTTGTATCAGCGGCATACGTCGACCTAGCTAGACTAAGCGTTGAGGAATTTGTAAAACTACAAGAACAAATGGTGTTCTTCTGCCTAGAGCCCCTATATCACTACGTATCTTCAAACAAGAAACCACTTATTGATTTTGATTTAGTAGATCAGTTTCTTAGCGAACTGCCTCTAAAGGGCATTAGAGCCTCTAGGTTTATGTTTGACCTGTCTGCCGCGTACTCAACTGTTTACGGAGAAATGAGGTCGCTGGTGGCCATGCATACCACCGTCGCCCCCCACTTCGAAGAGTGGTTGACTTCAACCGAATTCCGCCTAACTGTACTCAATGGACCCCTGGGCTCTTGGTGGCGCGTAAAGATTGCGAATACGTCAGTCTTTGTAGATGGTCGAGTGTCGGTTGGAGCTGTTAAGTTAGCGTTACCCTACAGCGAAAACTGGCACTGTACTGTCGGAGCTCTGCGTCACCTAACCCCACATGTCATGAAAGTTGCAAATGAACGACCAACCGGACCCCAAGCAAGAGCCAGTTAGCGTTATACATCTACTTGTTATTGTTGCAGATGACAATCATATCATTGAGGATATGCTGCATTCACTCCGCGTAAATAGGGCTTTTCTAGTTTGGGGTATTACAAAACCCTTTGTTGACAACGCGGTATCCGAAATTCTTCAAAGATACCCCACTGGAACTGTGTACGTACTTGAACAAAAAGGTAAGGTTATCGTCAAGTCTTCCGCTCTTAATTTAGAGTCGGTTATGGACGGGTCAACAGCAAAAGTCCAGGTAACCAAGCCAGGAGATTCGGTCGGTATGGAGAACATAATGGCTGGAAACCTCAGTTTGCTGGTCTACAACAAGTACACTTTGGACGAAGTCCTGAGTGCCAGATAGCTTAATTTAAGCAAAAAATGCGTCATATTACTCTGCCGGTCCTTTAGGTGAGTGATGCCGCACTAACGGATCGGCAAGAGGTTAAGAGGTCAGTCGTTCTGACCTCCAAAGTTTGTGCTGGTCGGATTCAACTCCGACCAGCACTTTGATTTTGCCTGGAGATAGGGAGATCGGGATATGGACCTAGATGACGGGGTTCATATTTTGACTGTCTTAGCTGCATGGCTGCAGATAGACAGCAGGCAATCCGTCATGGAGCTTTACCATGGGGAAGCTTCTCAAGGTGGAGTTCTCGAGGAATGGCAGGGCCAGCCTCGGGGACGTCGATGTGCGTATTCTGGTGGATCGGCTTTCGAACCTCCAGACTATCGATGCATCGACTGACAACGAGCTGCTGCACGGACTGCAGCGGCTCTTCCGCATCCCGACCGTCGCGTTCGACGAGGCCCTTGCCGGGGTCATCTTCGATAACAGGACGGTTCGGATGTCCGGAAAACACGGTACGATTCGTTTGTCAAACGCTCGAGCTTGACAAACTGTCGTAAACCGTGTAGTCTGAGAGAGATATGTAGCGGATGGCCCGGACGGCTCGGGGTCGGCCTCATAAGCCGAATTAACAAGGTTCGATTCCTTGATCCGCTCTTTTTTGTGCGATTTTAAGCTAATCGCAAATCAAAAACCCTCACAATACGGAGGTACACCATGGTGTACTATCGGATGAGCCAGGTCGGCAAATTGCTGATCTTGGCCAAGGAGACTTTCCGTGATGAGTTCATGGATCGCCCGGAGTTTTCCTTCCTGGGCGTTCTGATGCTCACGGCTACTGGTGAAAGGACGGATCGCTGGGAACTGGTCGAGTTCCTCCAGCCAGTGAGTACGCTCCGGTCAGACTGCGTTAATCTGATGCAGTTCTGCGAGGGGTACTACGCCGCTTTGTGTGATGCTGACGCTATGCATCACACCGGCACCTCCTGGCGTCATCGGTACCTGATCTACCCGAAGCAGGTCAAGCCGATGACTCCGGAGATCAAAAAATTGTTGATCCCTGGGTAAACACAAGGGTGCTCGTAGCTCAGTTGGTAGAGCAACGGACTTCAAATAGGAGTGCTCGGGATGAAAGTCCTGAAGCAGAATTGCCCTGTATGCTGGAAACCCCTTAGAGCCTGTTTGACTCTAAAAAGAGTAACACTAAACAGGATTGGGAAATCAGCAGGAAACCTCTGGTACTTTAGTGTATGCTATTAGCATGCACAGCAAAAGAAAAGGTAACGTCGGTCAATTGGCGGTCGCACAACGCCTAGCGGAAATGGGTTTTTCTGTTTTTCTGGAAGCTGGAGACATCTCAAAAATCGATGTTATAGCAGAACACAAAGGACGCGTAATCACGTTCCAGTGTAAAGCTGTAACTCCGATCAATGGGGCTCTTCACCTAGCTCTAACCAAGAGTGGTCCAGGATACCAGTTTTCATACACGGAAGGTCAATTTGACTTTTTTGCCGTGTATGATTTGGGGAATAAACAGGTGTACCTAGTCCCTAGTGCGGTGTTGTCGAGCCATCGTAAAAGTATGTCTTTGAGGTTGACCGAACCCAAAAACGGGCAACACGAGGGCGTAAATTTTGCGGCTGACTACCTTCCAGAGCGGATCCTCAGAGACTATACGGGCAACGCCTTACCAGGTAATGCTGAAGGTGATGATATAGTCCAGACTACAACAGCGCAAGCTGGCCAGGGAAACCTGGAGTAGTAGGTTAATCCGTGGGTCCTGGGTTCGAGTCCCAGCGGGCGCATTGGAGGCAACATGAAAATCTTGTTTTTGGACGACGAGGAAGTTCGGTACGAAGAGCTGTGCCGCCGACTTCCAAACTTGAAGGTCGACAGAGCTGCCGACATGGAGCAGTTTGTCTGTCTTCTTCGAGATCAGGATTACGACGTGATCTTTCTCGATCACGATCTAGGCCATAACACAAAGACAGGAATGGACTGCGCGCGTTTTTTAGTGCGGCACTACAAGAACAAGCCTACAACCTGTCAGGTGCTCGTCCACTCACTGAATAACATCGGGGCTAATGCGATGAAGTTTATACTCACTGAGTGTGACAACTTGGACGTAGTGTTGGCCCCGTGGGCGTGGAAACGACTCAAAGTCGACCAAGAGGGCAAGGTGACCTTGCTCGCTCTGTCGGTGGAAACGTTCAACAAGGAGAACGGATGACGACAGCGACAATATTCCTCGATCAACCGGCTGTACAGGAGCAGCTGGTTCAGGAGTCGCAGCAGGCTGGTCCGGTCTCTCATCAGGAGATGAGAGATTTGCTTGGCAAGCTGCTGACAGCGCCGTTTACTCTCGAAATGAGCGTACCGGCGGACCCACAGCGAGATGCGGACATTCGCATGTCTGCGTACATCACGCAAAACGCCCATCGTGACGCCATGATGCGACATGCGATGACCTTGATCACCAACCGGGCATCACTGGTGATCGGGTCTGACCAGCTCGCCATTCACTGGCCTCATGGTGTGGAAGAGTTCTCCATTGAGGCCAGCGATCCCAACGAGAAAGTGGAGCGAGCGGTGATCTGGGCCGGATCATTCATATCCGCGTTTATGCGCGGATCGACCCGAGAGGACGCGCGGCGCGTGGCCAGTGTCGAACTGGAAAACAAGAGCTGACCCGAATCCCCGACAGCGCTCAGTTGTACGTCGCTGGGCAAATGGGGACCGTAGTGTAACGGGTGCTGTGCATTTTGAGCTGTGTGCTAGCAGGCAGTGATAGATGCATAGCTAGGGCAATGGCCCCAGCGGAGAAATCTGCTGGGACCTGTTCTCGTATCGTTTCTAAACCTCAGGAGCATCACATGAAGAAGATCGATATCGTTCTCAGGTTCAACCGCCCCGGGTACATCGCGCAGCCCTACTGGACCGAGATGTACCATGTCATCGAGATTACGAAGAAGAGCGGCCTCAACCGCCAGCGCTCTGAGACCGCCCGGTCGGCGGCTCTCAAGCAGCACCTGGAGAGCATCGGCATGACGCTGGATGACTTCAGGAAACTGGAAGAGAGGGCCCAACGGCCGTTCCACCAGGACGAGGACGGCAACATCGTGATCAAAACGATCACGGAATGCCTCGTCGAAGCCGCGATGACGGCCAAGTCGGGCATTCGCCTGATGGTCGGATCCTCCATCCGAACGGCCTTGCACGTCTCGCCGTTCGTCACGAACAAGAAGGCTCCTGACGGAGTCTGGGAGCGGTTCGCT
>ERZ761584.69-NODE-69-length-38685-cov-8.037536_pt1 | contig 38685 bp, 45 predicted proteins | sample MGYA00512168_ERZ761584 | MGnify/ENA primary metagenome ERZ761584 (study PRJEB28899, sample SAMN03785564) | bioreactor sludge metagenome | biome: EBPR Sludge; feature: EBPR Bioreactor; material: 0.22µm filtered reactor supernatant | place: Saint Lucia: Queensland...
CAATCAACTGCGATAGAGCGTCCCCACCAGCACTTCACTGGAACCTAGTCCCCCGAGCTTCGTTCTCGGGAATACAGACATCCCTGTGAGTTCTGCGGAACTCGTGGGACTGGGGTTCCCAGTTTATTAGTCAATCCAATCGGAAAGACCAGTAATGTCACAAGAGACCCCTTGCGGGGTTTTTTGTGTATGGTCGTCCCACTTCTGCATCGCGTCTTTCATCTCATCAAAATACTCGTATCTCTGATATACAGAGACAATCCCGCGAAACGAACCTGAGACGTGGTTGAGACACTTTTCAATGACAGGCACTAACAACGTAGAGACGCAGACCAATCCATACTTGTTTGAATACGATCCAAATTCAACAAACAACAACCCAGCCGGTAGCGGAGCAATGGATAATTAGCGTCATTTGGTGCCTGTTCATGGGATTTACACCGCGACAGGTCATGCGCAGTGATACAATTCACTATATGAACTATTTTGCAATACTTATGGCGGTAATGTTCGGCACCTTTCTTATGAACTTTTTAGGAGGATTCTTGAACGGACTCACACAGAATAGACTCTTGCGGGCGATACTTGACGTGATTATCGGAGTGGTATTGTTTCTGGTCTTCATTATCTCCGCATCAGCGTAAAAACCACTTAAGTTATCATTCGCGATAGTTTCTCGGCTCTATCAGTACAGAATGTCTCGCTTCGTTGCTTGGAACGATATTGCTCGGCGCAGAGTAGAGAGGAAGGTGTCCTTGCCCATCACATCTTTGTACTTTTCTTGCACAGTTGTTTAACGTATACTATCAGTGTAATCTTACTAATCCTATGGCGCTACGAGAAATAAAAAAAGACGACCCAACAATCCAAGCTTTGAATGGGATACTTCTCAACCTAGACAACGGGGACTTGGCAGCGGTTGACCTTGCAAGAAACAAGCTTGGCTTCAAAGACAGAGTTGCAATATTGCGATATGCGATTGCGGTGCTAGCCCAGAGTGACAAATCTATACTTTATGTAGACAAAGACGGTGACAAAATTGGGCTTGCTCCAAGCCGTGACCTCCTGCAAGAAGGAGCTTCTCACGAGGGTGCGTAACTTTAAAAAATGTCTTATGCCTCCAGAACAACAGCAACCTGCACACGTTACCCCTGCTACAGATTTTGATGCGAGCAAGATAGCTACGGCGGTTAACAAGCACGATACAGACTTCATAGAAGTACGAGAACGCCTTGATGCTCTTGAGAAACGATTTGGAACCAATGAACAGATTGCAGAGACTCTCTATGAAGCATCCTGCAAACAAACAAAATTTGAAGAGATGTTTGCAAAGTTACTGGTTAAACTTGCAGGGAATGATGAGGGCGTAAAGGAAGCGTTTACAAAGGTAGTAAAAAGTGTCAATGACAGCTCGTTCAAGTCGTTTCTCGGAAAGTTTGGCGTGTTGATACTGACTGGCGTCACTTTTGTCTTGGGTGTTGTTGTGACTGTTCTTGTAACGCAGGCTCTGGGTGGGTAACGGAGGTTTTATACACAGGGGAAAGCGTTATTTGAGAGTTGACAAGGAAATAATCTGGTATACTAAAAAGGTTACGGAGCAATCTGTGACCCGCACTCAAATCCTCACGTCGACTTAAAGGACGAAAGGTAAGCAAGAACTTCGGTACACTACTAACTTTGAAACCCTAGGAGCACACTCCACAGTCGGCATGAGGATGTCGATTGCGGAATGGACTTCTGGGGTTTTGTTCTTTTGGTTTTCCCGTTTGCTTTCCGTCTGGTAAATCAGGCGGGGCAACTAATAACGGGCTCGCCCCAAGTCCAAGTCGTCGGACTATAAACGAATGAAAATGGCTCGTAGCCAATTCTCGGTATGCTTTCCATCAGAGGATGGTGTATCGATGGTTTGTCGCCACCATAACGGCAACTGGATTGTCTTTCCATTAAAGACGCGCAAAGCCTAGCATTTAGCTAGACTTTGAGGAAGAGAAGAGGCGTTGCTTATAGAGGGCGCGCCTTTTCTCGTTTCTGTATAATTAATTATATACAGTTGAACTGTTCGGATACCTTACACATGTGTATAACTTCCGTCAAATTATGTTGTAATTATGTCGTCATGGGCTAGGTGTGGATAACTCCATACCTCTCCCCTCACAACCTAACGAAATCCCGTGATACGCTTGAACGATGAACAAAAAGAACTTCCTCAACTTGCTTAGGCACGTAATAGCGTACCGAGCAAAAGCGCAAAGCGTTCCCTGTCGCTGTGTCGGTTGTTCCGCAAAAACACGAACCCGTCCAAGTACTCCTGTAGGTACTTCTTAGAGACGACCTTGTGCGTACCCGATATGGAGCGTTTGATATGCGACCAGAACGCGTCAATCGTGTTTGAGTGGACATCGCCGCGCACGAACTCCCCGATATTGTGATTGACCGAATGACGGTTGAACCCGATAGCGACCTTCTCCAAGACGCGTGTACCGTCCGTGAGTAGGCGCGTGCCTTCGGGGTCTATCGTCTCGTTGAGAAAGTCCCCGTGTGTCTTTGCTTTCGCGTCTGGTACGACCATCACACGAGCGTTTCCGTCTCGCTGGATAGCACCCATTACCACGCTCTTGGCGGCTATCGCTTCCTTCTGCTTCTCGTTGTACTTACCGCTCTTGTAGCGTCCTCCAAGGTACGCCGTATCCATTTCAACATCACCCTTTAGTTTCCCCTCTTGCGCCAATGCCTTGCGTATCAAGTGGAGCATACGCCACGCGGTCTTGTAGGTCGTCTCCAACTGGCGTTCCAGCTCCTTCGCACTGATACCGCTCTTGGCGTTTGAGAACGCGAGAATAGCGGCAAACCATAGCGTGAGCGGGGTATCGCTCTTGTGGAATATCGTCCCTGCGAGTGGGGAAATGGCGAAGCGGCACTTACTGCACTGGTACTGCTTCCTGCCCTCCCTTGGCTTGTATACGCCCCCACAACCGCACTCCTTGGTGTGGAGCGCGTTGAATACGAAGTCCAAGCACGCGGTATCCGTTGGGAAGTCCTTGCGGAGCGCGTTTATGCCGTAGCGGTGTTCTCGGTTCATACTACTTTTTTACCTGCTCAAACACGATACGATTAGGAAACACCCCGTGAGCAATATAGACGCTACTGAATGGAGGATTTAGGGACGGCTTTTGCTCCTCAAATGACTTGAAGAAAGCAATACGCTTGTTGAGGTACATAATCTCAAAGTCATTATCCTTGAACAGAGAGAAACGCTTTTGGCTCTCAAAAATCCCCACTACACCAACAAGCATAGCGAACTTCTTTTTGAGTGCGAACAGACGCTCAAACACTTCATTTTTCAACGAGTACGGAGGATTACTTATTATGTAATCGTAATGCTCATCAGGTTCGTAAGCGAAGAAGTCCTGCCCACTCTCCAAGTGGGTTGCAATCACCTTATTCCCACGCGCACGAAACATCTTCACGAAGTGGCTTTCTTCCGTATCGAACGGACACCAGATTACCGCCTGTGGCGAGATATACGCGAACAGTGGCTCTATTGCATATTCTGGCGTATAAAACTCGTCATTCCCGCTTCCTGCTACTTTATCCATTTTCATAGGTATTTTCTTACTGATATATCCCTATCCTATACCCCCGTGATTAGGTTGTCAAGGGATACCTATGGATAACTCGGGTAGGCGAGATTGAGAGGGAAGAGAAGTGTGTTCTAATAAGGACGCCTATGCGACCCCTCTGTACCCACTATCATGCGTAGAACGCTACCGCTTCGTGAGCTCACTGTTATTCTCGTGTTTTTTTTCGTGTTTTTAAATATCTTTGCATTTCACGCGACTCCCCCGTCAAAAAAAACGTTCAACTCCCCCACTGGTTTTCAATTTGAAATAGTAGACACCGAAGAACTCCGCTCCAAGGGTCTTTCGGGACGAACTCATATACCGGAAGACTACGGCATGCTCTTTGTCTTTGACTCTGATGTCATTCCGTATTTTTGGATGAAAGATATGTTGGTATCAATAGATATACTTTGGCTTACACAAGATGGCGAAATAACAGGTATTCTTCACGATGTTTCTCCGGAGACGTTTCCAGAAACGTTTTCTCCGGACACTCCTATCAGGTACGTGCTTGAAACGAAAGCTGGTGAGGCGAGGCGCCAAGGATGGGAGGTCGGCAAGCGCATCTGGCTCCCCCTTTAATTTTGTGGTATAATGTTCCTGGACTGGTCCAAACGACTACTCGGGAGGCGTTTACGTTTTCTCGGGAGGAAAGTCCGAGCACAGCCAGTGAAGGTAACTTCAAAGGAGCAAGGTAGCGGGTAACGCCCGTCCACTGTGAAGTGCGAGGTGCGAGCAGAAACGACGGAACCCGAAAGGGCTACGTATCCCCTTGTGGGATGGGCTGGCAGTAATGCCAGAATGAAACGGCTAAATCCTTACCCCTGTGCAAGGCCGTGCCAGCAATCTTTTGACACGCTGGAGCGCCGCTTGAGGTATGTGGTAACACATATCCCAGATAGATGGTCGTTCGTCCCTCTTATTTTTTAATGTTGGGATGACAGAACTCGGCTTATCGGACCAGTCAACATTCATGCAAACCACCTGCCTTAGAGCAGGTGGTTTGCTATATGGTGTGGGCTGTACCCACAAAGAAAGCACGTAGACGCGGGATAAGTTGGTATACTTAGTCCGTTATTCGTTATTTTATTCTTGGCATATGGACATAGTTGCACCGGCAAAAAAGCGTGGTTTTTCGTTTGATGGTTTTTCAGCGTGGATGCTCGCGCTTGCGGTCCCGCTCGCTATTGTGTTCTTCATTCCAAGCACCACGGTACCGCTCGTAAGTACGAAAATTGGAATCTTGGTGCTCGCTGTCGCGCTTACTTTTGTTGCGTTTGCCATTGCACGACTCTCGCACGGTTCCCTGTCTCTTCCTCCCCTTGTACTCCTCGGTTCGTTCTGGCTCATTCCTGTTGCCTATGGACTTTCCACGCTTTTTTCTGGCGTTTCCTTTGACCACGCGCTTCTTGGTGTTGAAATGGAGGTTGATACCCTTGGATTTGTCACCTTGCTCGCGGTCCTTGCGACACTCGGCGCGTTTGTGTTTCGTGAAGCAAAAGAATACAAACGATTCTTTACATTGTTTGTTGGTGCCATCAGTCTCGCGTTTGTTGCGCAAATAGGAATCATCATTGCTTCAAAAATGATGAGCACGTTCCCAGCAAGCACGAACCTCGTTGGTTCTTTCACCGACTTCAGCATCGTTACTGGCGCCGGCATGATACTCGCACTCTTGTCGTTGCGCTTCCTTCGTCTCTCTACACTCCTGCGTATCGGGCTGTATGTATTTATGGTTCTCGGGTTTCTGGTGCTTGTCATTGCAAACTCAAACACGGTATTTGTTCTTGTCGGACTTGTTTCAGGCGCTCTTTTTATTGAAGCGGTGCTCGCACGAAAGCTTCCTGAGCAAATGCACCTCACCTCCACGGGCGGCAACCCACATGCTCGCTTAGGAAGTGTGGGACATGGCGCAAAACTCATCCTGCCACTTCTGTGTCTCATCGTCTCTCTCTTCTTTGTGTTTGTTGATGTTGAGAAGCAGGACAAGGTTCACACCGAACACCTCGGCATTCCAAATCTCACTGTCCTCTTTGCTACCAACAGCGCGGCGAGAGTGGAGACCATGTTGCAACACGTCAGAGACAACGTGCATCCCGACTACCAGCACAAGTTTCTGTTCAAGAGCTTCAAAGGCTTCTCAACACCGTGGCGCGTGCCGTCAGAACTTCTGCCTGTGTTTGAGCCGTGGAAGTCTGTGAACGGGGAAGTGAACATACACAAAAAGTGATGTCTGCTCACTGCAACACACTCAAGAGCATGGTGTGGATAGCGAACCATGTCGCTCGTTTCGTGAGGTAAAATGTACGCATAACAAAGCTGTTCCCTTCCACAAGGAACAGCAACGGCAATATGCAAAATGGAAAAATCACGCACCTCGACCTCTTCTCTGGCATCGGCGGTTTCGCTTTGGCTTCAGAGAAAGTTTGGTCGGAAGTCGAACACATCTTCTGCGAGATTGACCCCTTCTGCCAAGCCGTACTTAAAAAACACTGGCCTAACTCACCCATCTATGGAGACATCAAAGAACTTACTTCCGACACCCTCTACACGCGATTGGAAAGGAGCAAGCAAGCGCAAGGGACGAGACACGCTAGACTCCGCGATAGAGACGGGGAGAACAAAGCATCGCGTATTGACCTCCTCACAGGAGGCTTCCCCTGCCAGCCTTTTTCCGCCGCCGGACGAAGACGCGGAACGGAAGACGACCGCCACCTCTGGCCAGAGATGCTTAGAGTTATACGGGAGACAAATCCTACCTGGGTCATCGGTGAGAATGTTAGGGGACTACTTACTTGGGACGGCGGCGTGGTTCTCGACCAGGTGTTCTCTGACTTGGAAGGTCTTAACTACGAAGTCGGGGCGTTCGTTATTCCAGCTGTCGCCGTCAACGCGCCCCACCGAAGAGATAGAGTCTGGATTGTTGCTCACGCCATCGGTAGTGATGCCGGAAGAACATCCCGAGCAATTCAAAGCACGGAAGACCAAGAACGGTTATCAGAACGGAACGACATGGCCGTCTCTTGCGAGTCAGATCAAACACGGCATGCTCAAGACCCCGAGCGCAAGCGAACACGAAGGCGGATGGAAGATAGCGGACAAGTATTGGAACGCGAAAGCACCAAAACTGAAAATGCGCGACCAGATTGGTCGGTGGACTGGCCTGAAGTTGCAACCCGACTTTGCACTCTGGATGATGGGCTTCCCAACGGACTGGTGCGACCTAGAGGATGGAGAAATGCCGCGCTCAAAGCGGCAGGCAACGCAATCGTCCCTCAAGTAGCAGAGCAGATTATGCTCGCTATCAGAGACAACAAGAAAGCCCCCGCATAACGCGAGAGCTTTCAATGAAGCTACTTCTGCTCATCTTCCTTAGGCGGAAGAAGCAAGAGCGAGCCATCCCACTCTTTAGAGACCGGAAGGTGATTGAGACGGATGGAGATTCCACCGTTTAAGAGAAGCTTTCACAAAAGAAGAACGGGAGAGGGTGCTAAATGAAATCGGGAAGAACCTGCAAATCGTAGAAATAATCAAGCCAAACGACAGTTCAGGGCTTCTGGTGCGCCTTAATCAAGACCTGCTGGACGGGACAGAGGACATCCGCGTCGTAGACGAGAAGAAAATCCGCGCTCTCCGCTCCATCACCGCACTTAATGAGAAGGAGGTATGATTGAATTAACAAAGAACGTATTTGGAATCTTTGCCGCGATTGTTGGTGTTCTCGTCGTTTTTGCACTGCTTCTCCAATTAACCTTCTGGGGCGGGGCGTTCGTCAGCCTTTCCTTCAACAACGCGCTCACTTGGTACTGCGAACAAACCGGGCGTGTACACGTCTATCCTGACGAAGAGCACGCGGGACACAGATGCATAACCCCTAACACCCCAGACGTATGAAAATTACTCTCTTAAACACACCAGCATGGGACTTCATCTCTCTTGAGGTGGGGTGGCTATTTCTAAAAATCGCACTCTTGGAGATGAAACCTAACTAACACTACTTATGGACTACGAACTAGCGAAGGAGTTGGAGAACGCAGGTTTCCCGCAAGTCCTTCGTAGTGGGCGCTTCGAGCCGAGTGAGGACGGACTTACGGTTGTCTACATCCCAACCCTCTCCGAACTGATAGAGGCGTGTGGGGAGCCGTTTGCACTCTATACCCATGATGGCCTTTGGTGCGCTGTGGATGCCGACGCGGGAAACGTGCAGTGGGAAATGGACTGCGTCCGAGGTGGGGAAGGCTCTACCCCAGAAGAAGCTGTGGCACGTTTGTGGCTAGAACTGAATAAGAAATAGGGAAGAACTGCCCGCAAGTCTCCTCACGGGCAGTCGCCCTTCCAGCCCCATCTTGGATTACCCGCGAGCAGAACAATCTATCGCATCAAAAGCGGGTAGCGATATTCAGAACGACTGAATGGGGAAGTCAAGAGTCTCGCAAGAGAATATCCACACCCCACATACGGACGCCATTCGTAGCGTGATATTCTGAGGGTAAGAAGTGTCGCTTTAGGCACTCATTACGAACCACATTTTCACATGAACAAATTCGCTTCATTCAACTTTGAAGACGCAGACAAGATTAACAAGCACCTAGATAGCTACCCACTTGCCGGAGGCACCAACGTCTTCGCTTCCAACGGCAAACTCATCGTCCAATACCAAGATGGACAGGACGAGACGCCGGCCTCTCAGATCATCACCCTCAAAGAGGAAATCCGAATCTTCCGGAAGTCCAAAGATGAGATCGAGCACTCCAACCGTGTCCTTCAAACACTCATCGCTGATGCCAAGAGCCGTATAGAGATCGCTCAGGCAGAAGTGTCACGCATTGAAGGCGAGATGGACGGGGCTTCGTCCAACCGCGCAAAGAAGGCCCTCAAAGACGAGCTCACCTTTGCCGAACAGACTCTTGTTGAGAGGAAGCAGACGCTTCACGAACTCACGAGTCAGGAATTCAAGAACAAACACGAGATGGAGCGCCTCAACCTCAACATCGAGCTCTTCGAGGAGAGAATTGCTCAACTAGGCCAGTAGTCACTCCAGTCGCGCACCGCATCCTATGGCAACCGAACGGCAAACCCAACTTGCCAAGGCAATCATAAAGAACTCCAGACGTAAGAAGCCTCTCAATAAGAAGGAGCTATTGGTTTCTGTTGGATATGACGAGACTACGGCTGAGAAACGTGCCGGAGACGTAATTGAGGCCAAGGGCGTGCAGGAAGTGTTGGAGGACTACGGTTTCAACGAGGACGAAGCAAAAAAGGTCGTTGCAGAGATTATGAAGAATCCGGATGCAGATGCCTCCGCGCGTCTCAAGGCCACCGACCAAGTCTTCAAGGTGCACGGCACCTACGCTCCTGAAAAGTCGTTAGTAGCAACTGTCCACCTCACTGATGAGCACAAGAAAAAAGGCAAATCCGCAGTCAAGCGCTTCCTCGGCAATTGAAGCGATCCTTGATAAAGAAGATCGCGCAGAAGTACGCGGGCTCTTTGCCTTTGACAGCTCCGATACTGAGGATGAGGTTCTGCTGAAGTTCAATCTTTGGGCACGCTACTTCTTCCCTCAGTACTTCAAAGCAGATGATGCTCCATTCCATCGCGACATCGACCGCTTCAACCTCGCTGTCTACACCGGCAAGGCCACAAAGAATCTCGCAGGCGTGTTGGAGGTCGTTAGCTACTTCGTGGACATCATCTTCCGTGGAGGTGCAAAGACCACCCGCACCAAACTCTTCACCGCCTACGCGATAGCCAATGATTCAGATCACAAGCGTCGCTACATCAAGGTCCTGTCTGAGGATGGAGCCAACAGTAAGCAGTTTGTGACTGACATCTACAACATGCTCATCAACGAGCGCGTCCGGTACTTCTATCCGGAGATATTCGAGAAGACGACCGAGAAGCGTGAAGAGACTATGGCGTCTTTCACGACAGCTACTGGAATCAAGGTGCGCGCCGGCACTGTTGGCACAGATCAGCGTGGACAAATCCAAGAGGATAGCCGTCCGGACTTCATCATCTTTGACGACATCGAGACCCGAAAGACTTTGCGCTCTGCCGTTCTCACGCAAGCTATTTGGGACAATATGGAAGAAGCCCGCACCGGTCTCTCAAAGGATGGAGGTGCGATCTATCTCGGCAACTACCTCTCGGAGCGTGGCAATGTACACAAACTCGTCCAGCCGGCATCCGGAAAGGTGGTGCTCATTGTCCCTATCCGCTTCAACGGCAAACCCATGTGGGACGCCTTCACGATTGAGGAAATAAACAACATCGAGCGCAATGCAGATGACTTTGCAGGAGAGTATCTCTGTGAGCCGTCAGCCGGCGCAGACATCTTCTTCGACAGAGACACATTAGATCGGCAGATTAAAAAGATACCCAAGCGAGAGATCGCTGGGTTTAAGATATTTCACGAGTATGACGCATCACACAGGTACGGTTCGGGTCACGACGTTGCAGGCGGTGTGGGGCTCGATAGTTCTACGTCTGTATTCGTGGACTTCAGTACGACACCTTCTCGTGTTGTTGCCACGTATAAAAGTAACGCCGTTGCCCCTGACACCTTCGGCGACGAAATCAAGAACCAAGCAGACCGTTTTGGCGGATGTATCGTCGCTCCCGAAAACAACAACCACGGACACGCCACCATCGGCAGGCTCAAGCAAATCTACGACAACATCTTCTTTACGGAGCAGAAGGAGACGCGCGTAGGGATGCCACCCCGAGTGCGTCAGTACGGATGGAACACCAACGCTGACACGAAGCCCAAAATGCTCTTTGCACTCAAGAAGGCAGTGGAGGATGGGCACCTAGAGCTCTCGGACCCTGACCTTATAGCCGAGCTCCGCAGTTACACTCGCGACGACTTGATGGACAGAGACGAAGACGCGCGCCTCACTACGCGCCACTTCGACCTGCTCATGGCCTGTGCCATTGCGTATCAAATGAAGAGCTACGCCGAGGTATCCAAGGCACCCGTCAGCAATTACCAGCAAGGAGACTACGAGCGACCAGGTCTCGAATAAACCCTATGGACCGAGATGACTACACCCGATGCAAACAGTGCAAGCGCCTCTTCAAAGATAGTGAGGCAACATGTGACCCTGTCACGGGTGCGTATCAGTGTCCAAACGGATGCCGGCCATCAATCGAACAGCCAGCATATGAAAGCCCCCTCAATTCTTAAAACATGCCCGCACTGTGATGGCCGTTTTTATATCCCCCTCGTCCGCTCATCTTCCGTCCGCGAGCTATTACTCGTCCACTTTCCCTGCCCCCACTGTGGTTTCACCAATTGGCCGTATCACGTCCCAATAGGCGAACAGGCATGTAAGGGCTGTGGCACTCCGTTCTGGCTGGAGGCACATCACGCACGCGGATACTCCAAGAGATGCTATCGGCGTTTGATGGGGTATCCGTGACGCTACGAACCCCAGCGCTACGCTAAGATACGCGTATAATGTCACCCTCCTACGACACCGCTGAACTTGATTCAAAATTCAATAAGCTACAGACAGACCGCCTCGCAGAGGAGGCAATGAATGTTGCCGTCCGGCAAATTGCATCCTGCTACGACTTCAAGAAGCCTCGCCTCGCTCGTGTTGATAAGTACTGGCAACTCTATGATGGCAAGGTAGACAAGAAGCTCCGCCAGCTTTTCAACGTCCCCATCCCTGTCTTCCCAGGCATGGTGGATACGCTCAACGCCCTCTACGACACGCCGATAGACCTGACCTTCCAAGAGGGTGATGCGTCTGACTATTTCAAAGTACAGAAGATCAACGGGGCATTTCGCCGAGAGGTGATGAACACCGCAACCACCTCCAAGTGGGACAGCAAGCTATCCCTCGTTCGCAAGTACGCAATCATGGAGGGACGTGGGACTGTCGAGTATTCTGTCTCTTCAGACCCAGAGTATTGCTCCAACCTTGAGCCAATTCTACTCAAGCATTTCAATTTCCAACCCAAGGGCGGTCTCTACCTAGAGAACCACCTCTTCGCCGGCAGGGAGGACATAGAGAAGACGCTGTATGAACTTGAAGAAGGCGCTAAGTCAGGCCTCTACAACAAAGAACAGGTAGCGCTCCTCAAATCCCGTTCGGCAGGTAGCGACTGGCTCCCAGCAGATGATCCTGTAGCCAACAAGCTAGACCGCTTCAAAGCACTTGGTCTCGATCCAGAGAACAACAGCTATGTAGGCCAGACTGTCTACAAACTCGCCTCACACATTTTGCAGATACGCGGACAGCGCTACTATCTCCTCTTCCATCCATACACGCGCACCTGGCTACGCTTTGAGAAGTGGTCAGACATCTGCTCCTCTGACGAGTATCCTTGGAAGTCATACGCAACGCATGAGGACCTAGAGAACTTCCTCTCTAAGTCATACGGCGATGACCTCTTCCCTGCGGCAGACTCCGTCATTGCCATGTTCAACCAAGAGCTCACTAACCGCGAGAAGCGCAACTTCCACGCTCGCGCCTACGATAAGGACATGTTCACTGATGTCCGCAAGCTCGATGAGGCACAGCACCGACCAGATGCCCTTATCCCTGTCGACACTAAACAGGGAAGTCGTCGCATCTCCGAGGGTATCTACTCTTTCGAGACACCGGAGCTAAACGGGACCATCGACCTTATCGACTGGATCAGTGGCACGCTTGGCCGAAACACCGGAGCTACCGACCTCTCTATGGGAAGCACGCAAGAGGTTTCCAAGAAAGCCTCAGTCACCTTCGCTGAACAGAAGTCAGTGTCAAAGCGTCTTGGTTGGAGCTCACAGCCATTCCAAACCTTTATGGGCGACCTTGGCCGTGCATACATCACCGGCCTCAAAGACCACATGCCTGCCAAGATGGCTATTCGCATTATGGGAGAGAAAGGGTGGGACTGGGACGAAGTTACCCGCCTAGAGCTCGACCTGAAGCGCGACGTTGACGTTATTATTCAATCTCGCGACGAACAGATGCGTCAAAGCGAACTACGCAAGGAGAAACGGGAGAAAGCCCTTCTCGCTCTCGCTCAAAGTCCAAACATCAACAGCAAGAAGCGTGACGAGGAAATCTTGCGCTCTGTCGGTGAATACGAGGACCAAGAGATTGCCGAATTCCTCGATGTGCAGACCTATCAAGACAAGAAGTCCCTCGCCAAGGCTTCTGAGGCAATTCAACTTATCAAGGGAGGACAGACACCTGACCTTTGGTACGGCGCAACCACTGCCTTCATGCAGAAGCTTGTGGACTTTGCCACCGACAACCGTGCGAAGTATCCCAATGAGTACTCCCGCATTCTCGAGTACGCACTTTCACACCGCGACATTGTCCGAGAGAACATAGAGCGCAAAGTCAGTGAGCAGTCGCTTGCGCCTACGCCCACCACATCCGCTTCTTCTGCTGTCTCTGACACACCCACTCCCGAGACTGCCAATGCCGGCATGTCTGGTGGAATGAGCCGAGCAATGAACATGGCCGAAGCCGCCGTATGAACGACCTAGACAAACTTAGGGAAATTTACCTCACCGACGTTGATGAGGAGACTCGGCAAGAGAACCTTGAGCAAATCCGCTCATGGGAAGAACAGCTACAAAAGTCTGAGGCGTTCCAGTCATGGAAGGAGCATCCGGTGACCGCTCAGATAACCCAGCAAGCGCACAAGACATACGTCTCATTGGCCGTACAGCTCGCCACTGACCGCTCGCTCCCAGACCTTATACGTACAAGCATCTATGCCAGACAGGACGCCATGCTTTGGCTCATCTCGCTCGTTGAGGAAGACCACGAAGCCATCATTGCTTCTATCAATGCCGACATCAAACGAGCACTTGAGGTCGTGTAGCACGCTACGAAACGCCTCTCGTGTCTTATCGTGCTCGTATTATCAACCTAGTTTCATTGTTCATGGCTAAATCAGCAGAAGAGAAAGCAGCCGCAAAGGCTGCGAAGGACGCAGAGAAAGCAGCCGCAAAGGCTGCGGAGGATACTGCTGTCGTCTCTTGGCGTGGCAACACCCGCGAATACTCTCGCGAGGTACACGGCGACAACTTCTACGAACTCGCAGAGCAATTCGCTGCAAAGGTAGAAGGCGAAGTGGTGTAGTTTTCAGGGGGAGTTTTCACTCCCTCTCATAAGCCACACCACGGCTTCCCGCTCCGAGCGGCATTACCTCGGATAGAGCTACTAGCCTCAAGCAAAACCTAGTCCCGCGTGGTACGCGGCAGTCTAAACACCAAAACACATGAGCACAGACGAACAAGCACGGAAGGAATATGCCGAAGCCGGTGTAGACCTCCCAGAACTTGCCGAGGAGGAAGGTCAAGAGCCTAAAGAACCACCTGCAAAGGAAGAACCAAAGGCCGAGGCCCCTCCGTCTAAACCCGAGGAGTCGAAAGACGACCCCAAAGAACCTTCACAAGCACCGCGCAAGCGCTCGATCTACGAAGACTACAAGGAAAGCAAAAACAAGTTGAAACAGGAACGAGAACTGCGCGAACAGAGAGAGGCAGACATTGCCGAGCTCCAGAATAAGCTCGATGAACTCAGCAAGGCCAACACGACTCCCAAAGAGAGCGAGGCCAAAGATGAGCTCACCGAATACGCCGAGAAGATTGGGGCTGATCCTCAAGCGATCAGAACACTAATCGAACTCGCCCGTAAGGGTATGAAGCCTGAGCTCCCTGAGTCGGTTGTCAAAGACTTGCAGGAATTCCAGCAATGGAAAGCCGAAAACAGCAAGGCACTTGAGCAACAGGCATTTGAAAGGGAATTCAACGAGGCTCTCCCAGCTATCAAAGAGCTCTTCCCAACCGCCAACGAAGAGGAATTGCAGGCGATAAAGGGTGAGATAGACAAACTCTCTCACACCAAAGAGTTCCACGATAAATCGTTGGACTACGTCGCCTTCAAGAAGCGCAACACGCTCAACGCCCTCGTCTCCCCTCGAAAGCGCGGTCCTGAAAGAAAGGGACGCGCAGATACCTCAGAGACAGAGTTTGAGTTCGACCCCAATGTCGACATCTCAACACTCTCTCCAGCTGAGTATGAAAAGTGGGAGGCTGAGTACAAGAAAGCGACACGTAGCGACAAACTTCTCGTAGATGGTCAGGGGCGCAAGATCATGGCCTAACGCTCACTCTCTGAGCTCGTGATGACTTACTACGAATAATCATCACTTAACGTGGCTGCAAACCCCAACACGATGACATTCAAGACGGTGTTCCAAGCGGAATACCAGATGTCTCACTACAAGGAGCCTGTCTACCAAATCCTTGCTGATACTCGTCTTGAATCATCTCTCACCAAGGGTCAAACAGTAAAACGCTCATACGCTTCTGACGTCATGGTCAATGACATGGGAGGCGACGGCGGTTACTCGACCCAAGCGATTACCGACACCGAGGAATCGCTCTCAATTAACAAAGAGAAGGAAGCTTCGATCTACATCAAGAAACTTGATGAACTCCAAGCGCACCTTCCACTCAAGCAAAAGTACGGACGCAAGCTCGCACAAGCGCTTGTCAACCAGATTGACGGCGACGTGCTCCTTGCTGCCTACCAAGGCGCAGGTACTTCGCTTGACGACGGCAGTTTTGCTGGAACTTCCGGCAACGGCTACACCGTCACCCAGAACAACGTAGCCACCGCGTTCACGACTGCGATGCAGAAGCTTCGCCTTCAGAACGTGGTCTACAACAAGCGCTTCCAATCCGGCACCAAGCTTGAAGTGCCAGAGGGAATGCCAATTGCGATCATCTCACCAGAAATCCTCACCTACATCGAGCTTTACCTCGGAGGTAAGGACACCACTCTCGGTGACGAAGTTTCTCGCAACGGCTACTCCGGTTACTTCATGGGCTTCAACCTGTTCGTATCGAACGCGTTGCCATGGACCGGAACGCTTGCTCTTGCCACACAGCCTACGGACGGCGACACTGTCACCATCAACGGCGTAACATTCACCTTCAAGACCACTCTCGGCTCAACCGCAGGAAACGTCTTGATCGGTGCTTCTGCTGACGCTGCTGCGACAAACCTCGCTGCTCTCGTAAACACCCCAGGCACCACAACTGCCCAAGGTGTTGCGCTCTCAACGGCAAACCAGCGCCTTCTTAAGAACATCACGGCTACTGCAAACAACTCAGTAGATACTGTGACATTCGTTTCAAGCGGATGGGGAACCGTGGTGGTCTCAGAAACTCTCACTGCAGCTGCAGACGTTTGGACAACCGGCAAACAACAGCTTCACTGTCTCTTTGCCCTCTCCAAGTCTGTGTCTCTCGTGGTGCAGAAGAACCCTGACCTTGAAGAGAACTTTGTCTCAAGCAAGATCGGACGAGACTACATTGCATGGACTGTCTACGGCATCAAAGTCTTCCAAGACCAAGCTCCGCAGATCGTTCAGCTCTCTGTCGCCTCATCAAGCTTCACTGCTTCTGACACGACTCCAAACTAATAGCGTATAACTAAGACAACCATGACTATCTCGAAAACATACGGAATTGTCGGAGTCATAGTTGCGCTATTACTCGGACTCTTCGGAGGCAATGCGCTTGGTGGCGTATACAGCACAGTTACACAGGACTTCGCACAAGGCATCTCAATCAACGGCGTCACTATCTTTGACGGAAGTGGCAACCTTACAATCGCTTCCGGTGACACTCTCACCGTAAACGGAACAACTGTAGTTGAGACCTTGACGGAAGGTGGAGGCATCCGTGCCACGTCAACAGACGACACGACTGCCACCTTCCTCGCAGCGGACTTCGATGTAGAGAACATGATTGAATTTACGCCGAACGTGACAGGCATAACCGCCACACTTCCAGCGTCTTCAACCCTCTCTTCCTTCGTACCCAATGCTGGCGATCACCGAGAGCTCATTCTATGTAACGCGACAACGACGGCCAATGCGTCATTCACCCTAGGCTTCGGCGCAGGAATGAATGCACAGCAGGCAACGTCGACACTTGCAATCCCAGACGGGGAATGTGCTGTGCTTGACTTCTATCGAGCAACGGACACTGACCTCGAAGTCTTCTACGACCTAGGATTCTAGCGTTCCCTCCCTGCCCCTTCTGGGGGCGGGATAGGGCACACTAAAGCCCGCCCTAATAACACACACATGCAAAACACCATCAACACCGCGCTCTACGCATTGCTGATTGTTGCTATCGTTGTTGGAACTATCCTGTTCTCACCGAACACTGATGTACATGCCAACACGCCTGGCCAGTCTGCCTTGCTAGCAACTACGTCAACAATTGGCGTTGGACCGCAACAGAACAAGACACTGTTCGCTGACACCGCCACGTCTTCTATAACGTCGCTCTGCTCATCACGAACAATCTCAACCGTCGCGTCTCCAATCATGCTGTCATTCAGCTCAACCATGACACCAAGCGGGACCATCGGACACCTGCAAGCAGCAAGCACCACCGTCTCATATCCCGCAGATCAGTACGGGTGTGGACCTATCACCGCATACGCATTCTCTTCAACCACCATCACTACGAGCGAGTTCCGCTGGTAGCGCCCGCCTATGAGCGTTCCACTTAAACCGCAACAGAACTTCACGGTAGTTCGGCAGATTGCCAACCACCTCGACGCCAGCACCTATTACGTGCAAGCGGTCATTCGGAACGCATACACGGACGAGCTCATCACGACGCTCCAATTAACAGACAAGGGCGGGCAACGATTCTCTAAGAACTGGCAAGTCCCTGCCGATCCATCCGGCATGGGTTTCTACATATCAATCGTCACATCGGTCTACACCGACAGTGGCTATACGACGAAGAGCGAGAACTACGGGGACGAAGAGAGCACCCACCTCGTCTCGGATGTCTTTGCACTTCCTGCACGCTCTGGCGCGGGTGGACTGGACAGCTATACAGTCCGTCGCATCTTCAAGGAAGAACTCGCCAAAGCACAGCCTGAGCCTCCAGAGGCACCAGAAATGCGCTTTGATGAGGTTCTCTCTGCACTCGCAGCCCTCCGCAGCGCCGTTGAGGATGCCGAAGCGCCTGAAGCAGATGATGACGAGTCAGAAGCTCGCATCCTTGGAGCGATAGCCTCTCTCCAGCAAGCCATCCAAGACAAGCCGGTCACTCCTGCGACAGACACCACTCCGCTCGTGGATCAGATGACCGCGATGGCTCAGGTTATTCAGTCAGCCGTCCGCGAGCTTTCGATGCTTGAGGGAAGCATTTCAAACCTCGTTGAAGCCCTCAATCACATGCAGGCAAACTTTTCAAAAGACGTAGTCGGGGAATTGGACCGCATCGTTAAAGAGACCGAATTCGCCATCGCACCAAGCACGGCTAAACTCTCACTCGGCAAACCGAAACCTGATGCTGATGAGGAGCCCAGTATAGATTTAGACGCCATCACTTCATAACTTTATGATTTCCACTGGAAACGCACTCAACGACTTCATCACCGAACTAAACGCTGACGCCACCATCAGCTCTACACTCATAGACGTGCTAGTCGACAACGCACGCACGGTTATTGAAGCAGAGCGTCCATGGATGGTGCTCCGCAAAACGGATACCTCGCTCTCTGTAACTACCGCAAACACTTGGCAGACAGCCAAAGCCACCTCAGGCATTACTGACTGGAGCGGACGTTTCTATGGAGAGTATCCCATCCGCCTTTTTGATGGGAACAATCGCATTGAATACTACAAACAGGTACCTTGGGACTCGCGTCTTGAGTGGAAAGATGTCGGCAATACGTTCGTCTACGACGCAAGCACCGGCAACATCTACCTCAACGGCCTCGTTCCTTTCGCCGGGACCCTCTACATAAACTATCTCAAGGACACTGGCGCACTCGACCTCACATCCGCGTCGGCTGTCTGGTCGCCTTTCCCTGCTCGCTTCCTCCCTATGCTCGGATACTATGCAATCGGCATCCACAAAGGCGCTATCGACTACGACAGTATCAACCGCGAGATGCTCCCGGAAAACTCACGCGCGCTTGAGGCCCTACGGAACGCTATGATTACGTGGGACAACGAAATGCAACTAGCTTCAATTGAACGCAACGATCCAAACGACGTTGGCTCCTACCCGCGAGCCGGAGCCGTCAATCGCAACTAGCGTATGCAGGACTACACAATCTCTGAGTTCGGCGGACTGGTAACAGCGATCAAAGACATCACCACACTCAAGCCAGGTGTTTCACCAGACTCACTCAACTGGGTCACTGGGAAGTACAAAGACCATATTGAACTCCGCCGTGGCTACGCTCGCCTCGGACAAACTGAGCAAACTGGAACCGGAAGAATATCCGGCATTGGTGTTTCACGCCGCTATGATGGCACTGACGTGCTCCACTTCTCCTACGACCGAAAGGTGAAGTACTACGACAGCGCCACTGATGATAACGTCGAAGTAGGCACGAACCTGCTTCCTACGAACGCAAACGGCGATGATGTTTGGTTTCGCGCCTACCAGAACCTCGCTGGGTCATTTGTATATCTCGGCACTCCCGAAGGAGGCGTGTGGAAGATACCTGCAGCGAACCCTGGTAGCGCAGTAGAGCAGTCTGTTTCAAATCATAGATGGAATGTGTTTCACGTAGCACAGGGTCGCGCATTCGCCGGTCAACGCAACGGAACGACAGCCGGAAACAACGACAAGACCGGTCTCTACCTCTCCTACATCGATAAGGACCAACTCTCCGATTACACTCAAGTGACTGGCGAGAACGTCGGCACAGGCGACGGCGTCACCACCACTTTTACCGGAACCTTTGCCGTGGTGGGCTCGGGCAAAACCATTATGTACCCCTCCATCAGCGACACTGTTGAAACCTTTGTCGATGATAGAAACGGCAACCTTGTTGGTACGTTAGGTGGCACCGGCACTATCAACTACGCCACTGGCGCTTTCAGTATCACCTTCACAACCGCACCAGCAGGAGCTCAAGCAATTACCGCGAGCTACTACCACGAGACAGCCACATCAACAGGCATCCTAGACTTCACTGTAGGCGGGAACGGACAAGGTAAGACCTATCGTCAAGACGACGGAGGCGGAAAGTTAATGTCAATCTTCAACATCAACAACATCCACTACGCCTTCCATGAACAAAAAACGTGGCAAGTGGAGCTCACGCTTGATGACACATCCAGCACCAACCTCCCTTATAGAAACGTGGGCATTCCCTACGAACGTGCTGCTTGGCAAACACCCGAGGGTATCATATTTGCCGACCTGTCGCGGGAAGCTGACCCGAAGTTTCGCCGACTTGAAGTTCTTCAGGGAACCAACGTCAACACCATTGAGCCTACACCTATCTCCGATGAGCTCGATCTAACAGGCCACGGCTTTTCAAGGTGTGTCGTCTTTCGCTGGGGTGACTACGAAATCTTCTGTGTTCAGAACAAGACCAATGGTGTTGCCAATAGCTACAACTCCGTCATGTATGTCCGCAACGTCGTCTCTGGCGCATGGGACAAACTCAACTACTACGCATCTTGTCTTGCAGAGTATCAAGGCACTCTTGTTGCCGGTGATTCAATCTCCAACAACATCTACACACTCTTCTCTGGCTTCGATGAAGACGGAGACACTATTGAGAACTATTGGACCTCAAGCGATCTTGAGCTTGGCACTCCAAACCTGAAAACCTGTCGGCGCATGGTGATGGACGGTCTTATTCAACCAGACCAGTCACTCAAAGTATCTATCTCCTATGACGGCGGTCCGTACGTCGAGATGTTCACTATTGAAGGAGACGCGGACTATGTCGACACAGGAGTTGAGACTTCGATTGGTTCTCCCACTCTTGGCGCAAAGACGATTGGCGCTGGTGGAGCATCAACAGCCTCGCCCTACGAGGTAGATTTCAAAATTACTGGAGATCGCTTCTTGCGTGCTCGCATAAAGATTGAAGCACTCGGTATCGGTTACGTCTCGGTCCACAGCTTCACATTCAAAGACATACGCAACAAAGGTCGAAAGAACCTTCCCACACGTACGCAATAGCTCCGCTACGAAGTGGCCTTATTCGCTTATTCTCACATACATGGACATCCTCTCTACTGTCAGTGCATTCATACTCAGCGTCGGTTTTGCACTCTCATCGCTCTTTGCACCCCAAAGCCAGACACTCAGTGCCAGCCTCCCCGCTGCGACCGCTGTCTTTGAAACATCCCTTGCCGCTCCTATCAGTTCGTCTGCGACATCTCTAACACTCGCAGAAAACGCACCACGAGGTGGAGGTACGCTCTCTGGGTACGCCTGCTTCACAATCGATGAGGGCACCAGCCAAGCAGAATTCGTTTGCGGGACGGTCTCTGGCACCAGCGTCACGAGCCTATCTCGTGGCATAAGCCCCAGCACTGGCACTACAACCGTCGCTTCGCTTCAATTTTCACACCGCCGTGGCGCGTCTGTAAAAATAACAGACTTCCCACTCATTCAAATCATCAAGGCTCAGGCGAATGGGCAAGATACGTTCCCAAACATCCTCAAGTACGCATCTCACCCAACTTTCACAGCAACAACCGACATCGTTGATAAAAAGTATGTCGATGACACCGCCTTTTCAGGCGCTTCTGTCATAGACGCGACTGCCTCCGCACGAGGTGTTGTCGAACTTTCTACAGGAGCTGAAGCCGCTGCCTCTACCGCAAGCGGATCATCTGGCCCACTCGCGCTCCCTGCATCAATCGCAACGTCAACCTTCAACAGCGCTACTGCTGCGAACGTCATCCCTGTCACCGGAGGCACGGGGCAGATCGCGAGCATGTTCGTTGCAACATCTAGTCTCTACACCGCTGCTGCTGGGGGAGGTCTTGCATCAACAACCTACGTAGGCTCATTCCCTGCATACCAAATCGGCAAGAACCGACAGGTATTCACTTCAACCGGCACCACCACTTTTGCGGTTCCTTCCGGAATCTCCAAAGTCTATGTCGAAGTAATTGGTGGCGGTGGCACTGGTGGAAACGCCAATGCTAACGGCGAATCCGGTACTGGAGGTGGAGCTGGTGGCTACGCAAACGAAGTGGTGGACGTAAGCGCTACAACCTCCATTCAGGTGTATGTCGCGCCCGCAGGAGCATGGTCCACGTTCGGCACCAACGGTTTCTATCTATACGCCAACCCAGGAGGCACGGGTAACGACCCAAGTTCGTCGACAGCTGGCGGCATTGGTGGTTGTGGTTCTGGGGGTGACGTAAACACCTGTGGAGGGGCTGGAGCAAACGGCGGTACTACACTCGGCGTCGGCGCGGGCGGGGGCTCCGTATTCTTTGGTGGTGGTGTTGCTGGGCGCAGTGGCGACGGTGACGGAACTGCCTGCTCTGTTGGCACCAACGGATCGTATGGAGGCGGAGGACAAGGAGGCATCTCAACAGGTGCCGCACGATCAGGCGGAGCGGGATGTCAAGGCCTCGTGATCGTCCGCTGGTAACTCACTATGGCTACCCGCAAGACAGTCTCAATCGGCGGTAAGAACTACAAGGAAGGCTCTAAAGCCTACAACTCAGCCGTTGGCACACCAGACGCGCCTGTTGTTCGTGCCGGCTCTGCACAATCCGCATCGCCAAAATCTCAGTACTCTCCAAGCGTTTCATACGAGGAAGCAAGCGCCAACCTCGACAAAGGCGGTCTCTCGGGTAATTCGCTCACAATGGCAAAAGATGCACTCAAAGGAGCATATACCCTAAGCACGCCCACCCAGATTAAAGACCCCACGAAGGACAACACCTCACCAGAAGACACTGGCTCTGACACCGGCTCCGATTATGTCCCGCGCACGTATCTTTCAGACTCCGCTGTCCAACAGCCCAAGTCAGTAGACAGTATCGAACGAGACATGCGCCGTTCCGCGCAGAACGAAATCAACTCGCTTCGCGACTACGAGAAGACGCTCCTAGATGAGCAAGCTGTCATCAACGACAAGGACGCTCGCTCCACACAAGCGCGCAATGTCCTCAGTGGTCTCTCTGGCTCTTCCGAAGCTGATTTTGCCGCTGCTGAGACAGCGAAGGCTGGACAGAAAGCCAATCAAGCCATTCGCTCCACTATCGAAGTGAAGGTTCAGGGCATTCTCTCCGATATTCGCAAAGACGCCATCGCTGAAGCACGCGCTCAGCGTGGTGACTACGCGCAAAGCATCGAAACAGAAGGGAAGCGCCGCGACCTGGCTACCAAGAATATCGCCAATCTTGCCGCCTCTGGTGTCACTTTTGACGGTCTACGCAAAACCTCACCAAAAGAATTTGAATACCTTGCCCGTCAATTTGGAAGCACAGAGGCGTTGCGTGGCGCTTTCGTACTCAACACGCCACAAGACCAAATCCTCGACAAGAAGATTGTCGGGTCCACTTACGTCATCAGCCGGCAGAACCCTCTCACCGGAAAGGTCACGGTAGAAACTGTCGACATTCCAAACCTTCCACCCGATTTCTCAGCCACCGTCGACTTGGGCGACCGCATCATGTTCTACGACCCGAGTGACCCGCAGAATAAGCAATTCTTCCTGTCCAAGGGACTATCGCCTGGCAGTGGTGGTGGTTCGCCAACCGGCGATCAGTACAGCAATGACCTAGACGCCATCGTAGGCACGGTGCTCTCTACTATCCCAACGAAGTTCGGCCAAGCGACCTTCCAGTCTCAGATGTCTAGGGCGCGCAATGACTCCGACAAGATCAATCTAGTTGCAGCACAGGTGCTCAAGGGACAACCCGCCGAGGTAAAGAATGACTTCCGTAACCAGGCTGTCGGTATTGCAGAGCTCGACAAGGCCATCTCTCTCATCGACTCCGGTGTGAAAAGTGGAGCACTTGAGGCTGGCGGTCAGTATGTCTTCAATGTCTTTGGCCGTGACTTCGATCCGAAGCTTGCACAGCTCAACGCACACATAACCTCTGCTATCCAACCATACCGAAACTCAGTCACCGGCGCGGCATGGGGAACGCAGGAAGACGGCGAGTACCAACAACTATTCGGCTCTACCAAATACTCTCCAACAGAGCTCCGTCAGCGTCTCGTAACCGTCAAGGAGATGCTCAAGAACAAGTCCGCACAAGGGCTCAACACCTTCGTCAATCCGATGGGGTACTACGACAACCCTTTTGCCTCTGGCATCTACGCGCCATCAGGAAGCAAGGTACTTGTCTCCCCTGATGGTCAAGAATTTGATGCTTCCCAGCTCACCATAGAGGAGTACCAGCAAGCGCTCAGCGATGGGTACACCCCGCAATAGCTTATGTCGTACAAAGACAAACTTAAGCCGGTAGCTTCAACCACGCCGAGCTACCGCTCCAAACTGACACCAGTGTCCAGCACCCCGGCAAAGCCAGCAGAGAACCCTTTTGCCGGCGTCGCTAAGGACGCCATCAACACACTCGTCTACACGCCTGGCCGTCGTTTTGGCGAAGCACTCGGCGTGCCGATCGCCAAAGCCCTAGGAGCCTCGGACGAGAAACTTGCTGAGTACGTCGCCCAAGACAAACAGCTCCCCTCTCCGTTTGGCACCATAACTGTCAAAGGCCAGAAGCAATTCGGTGAGGGTGGTGGAAAACAAATTGCTGCCAACGCGCTCAAGACAAGCGCCGCTCTGTTTCCATACGCAAGAACAGCCGGCCTAGTAGGAAAGGTAGCCCCGCCGTTAGTTGCGAACTCTGCTGCCGGCGCTGCCGGAGGCTATCTCTCTGATGTTGGATACGCTCTTGAGAAAGGTAAAGGCGTTCCAGAGGCGCTGACACCTGGCATGGGCACCGCACTTGGGGCCGGAATTCCGCTTGCCGGTGCAGCAGTACAAGCAACCGCAAAGGCTGTAGGCCAGCGCTTCTCACCTCAAGGACGCATCGACTCTCTCATTTCTAACCGACGCAAGTCACTTGAGGCCCTCTCTCAAGCTCCACTCCGTAAGGCTGTCAACAAGGGCACTGAGCGGGGGATTGATGTCATCGACACGCTCTCAAAGACCGACGTGCTCCATGGCGCGGTCGATAAGACTGGCACCGTCACCACAAAGGGCTCTGGTGGCGCAATCGAGCAGTACACGAAGGAATTCGTGGACGGAAACGAGAGCCTTGTCAGTCAAGCGCTCCAAAAAGAAGGCAGATCAATCGCACCGGAGCTCGTTCGCAAGAAGCTTGTCTCTGCCATAAACAAGTCCGGTATCCAGGGAGCCGAACTCAACAAGGCGCTGTCAAAAATAGATGAGGAGCTCGCCGGCTACGCAAGACGCGCCTCTAAAACCGGCGCAATCCCACTTGAGACCCTTCATTCCGCGAAGGTCGACAAATACTCCAACATCAACTTCTTCACCGAGGGCGCATCAAAGAAGTACGACAAGACGATTGCCAAGGCTCTCAAGGAGCTCGTGGAAGAGCACACGTCCTCCGTAGACGTGAAATCCCTCAACAAAGAGCTCGCCAAACACTTCGCCGTTCTTGACTACCTAGAGAAACTCGACGGCAAAAAGGTCGCTGGTGGGCGACTCGGGAAATACTTTGCTCAAACCGTTGGAGCAATTGTCGGCTCCAAACTGGGGCCACTTGGAGCAATCGCCGGAGCTGAGGCGGGCGGGCAAGTACAAGGTAGTCTTCTTGAACGTGTCTTCCGTGGTCAAACTGGCATAAAACAACCGCAGGCAGAAGCGATCACAAAAACGAAGGACTTCATCAAAAGTCCGCCTCTCGGTTTGCCGGCACCAGGCGAAGCCACACCGCTTCCACCAATCATTCTCGGCCCACGGGCACAAAGCACAATTGATGCTGCTGAACGTGCGCGCCTACGCCCACCTTCCTAATCGTCGAACATCTTCGGCAGGCGAAAGACGAGCCAAAGCACAACTATCGCGCCCACTATGATACTCATACCTAAAGCGTACCATACCTTCACGCCCGCGCTACGAACGCCTGTGGATGTGTGACTCTTCACTAGAACATGCAATTTCTCCGCACGTTTCCACTCTTGGCCGGTCTTACGCTTCTAGCTATCGCCGGCACCGCACATGCTCAAGGCGGGACAATAAACCAACTCGATCAGTGGCGCTTTGATGGCACCAACATCACGCAAAACGTCACCAGTCGCCCCATCAAGATCACCGGTCTCAGCACCGGTCTTTGTCTCACCCTCAATGGCTCCAACGTCCTGACCACAACCTCGTGCGGGTCTGGCTCTACATTTCCATTCACCGCTGTCTCTTACGGCAACGCCACCTCTACCACTCTCGGCTTCCTGAACGGGTTTCTCTCAACAGCTTCTTCCACCATTAACGCCAACGCCACGACGACAGGAATGCAGAGCGTTGGTTCGCTCAACATAAACAGTGATTGGTTCACCGACCTCACGGGAGCAGGACTCACCCTCTCGGCTGGAGCACTGACCGTTAATGACGTGTCCCCAGACATGCTCCAATCCGCCGACTTTGGAGACTTCACCTGTAACGGTACGAACTGCTCTCTGGACGCCGACACTGTAGCTGAAAGTGAGCTTGATCTAACAGCAGTCACCCTCGCCGACTTCACGAATGACGCAGGGTTTGTGGTCAACACACGAACCCTCACAGTCGCGGGCACAGACAATCAGATAACCTCCTCCGCAGGAGCTCAAGACCTCTCCGCAAACCGAACGTGGACGCTCTCACTACCCAACCACGTCATCTTCCCAGCTAATTTCCAAGCCACCAACTCCACCACCACGAACGCTACCACCACAGGTGCTTTTTACGTCACTGGCCCATTCGCCAGCACGACCAATTTCTATGCGAACGGTTTGGTCAGTTGTTCATCTAACAACGTCCTTACATGGACGGGTGGCGCTTTTGGCTGTGAGGCGGATGATGTTGGCACTTCGGCTTACGAAGTAGCCACCACTTCAACTATCGCGCAGTCGCAACTCTCGTACTTCACTCAGACATCCGGCAGAACGACTCTAGGCGGTGTCGCGACTACCTCACTCACTCTGACAAGCTTCCCTGCAAACTTCTCTGGCACTCTTGGAGCTTTAGTAGGAGGCGCAAACAGCACATGGACTTGGTGGGGACTTGCAACCACTTCTGCTATTACCCAGAGCCACTTACTCTACTCATCAGGCGCGAATGGTGTCACTTCAGTTGCTACGTCCACACGAACATACTCAGGCCCGTTCAGCACTTCCGGCACTCTTGGTGCGCAAGTAGGAGGAACGAACTCCGTCATAACGTGGACAGGACTGGCAACAACTTCTCAACCAGCCTCATCAAACCTTCTTGTGTCTAATGGTGGCGCTGGTGTTTACGCGGTAGCAACATCCAGCCGCACATTTTCAGGCCCGTTCACAAGCTCGGGTACGCTTGGCGCACAAGTGGGAGGCACCAACTCAGTCATCACTTGGACTGGTCTTGCTACGACAACTCAACCAGCCTCCTCTAATCTACTCGTCTCAAACGGAGGTGCAGGTGTTTATCCAGTAGCCACCACCTCTCTCACCCTCACCAGCTTCCCAGCTACAATGACCGGAACACTCGGCGCGCTTGTTGGAGGTTCTGCTTCAACGTGGACGTATTGGGGTGTGGCGACCTCGGCTGCCATCGCAAACACTGAAGTCATCTACGGAACGGCGGTGAATACCGTGGATTCCGAGGCGGCGTTTGCATACAACGCAGCGTCAAACCGCCTTACACTTACCTACGCCTCTACTACCGCTATCTCTGGCACCAACTTTGACTTCTCAGGCATCGCCCGATTTGCGCGTGGAGTTGTCACTGGGGTTGGTGCCGCTTTCACCTCCGCCATTGAAGGCGAGTTCGGCTTTGACACCACCTACAATGACTTTGAGTATTTTGCAGGAAGTGCGGCGCGTGTCGTGTCGCCAGTAGAGTACGGCAAGTTCAACATCTCAACGACAACGACTTGGACCGGAACAACCACCGCCTACAAAATAGGCCCCGCTCCGCGCAACATCACCATGACGAAATGGTGGTGTAAAACAGACGCTGGCTTTCTCGCGGTTCAATTCTCAGACGGCACAAACCGAACAAACTATGTCGTGGCCTCCTCTACTGTCGGCACGACCACCCTCTCAACGAACAACACATGGGTGCAAGGTGAGGACATGGTGCTTGAGATAGGCACCACAACCACCGCTTCCACCAAAAACATTGGTTGCACCTACGCTTACACGTTCGCTGACTCTTAGTATGTGGAGGAAACTCGGAGCAACCACAGTGATACTTCTCGGAGGCTCTCTCGCTCCGATTATTCCAAGCGAGATGACACTCCTCTACTCGTATCAAACCACTCCGCAAGCTGTTGCTGAGGACATGGCTGTCTACGACCTCTCACAAGTCGCTACCTCTGCTCCCATCGTTCTTCCTAAACCACCACTACTTTCTGACGACGACGGAAACGGCAAAATCTCCGTTTCTGTTTTCGCCGACAAGGCAGGCAACAAGGTCTATATCCAAATACCAGACGAGCAATACACGCGAATGGGGAAAGCCAACGCTGTCACTGAAGGTATTAACGCGAACCCAAAGAAGGACGAGTACCTCAACGTCTTTGAAGCTCTCGCCACTCCCGTAGAGGCGGCGATTACCTACGACTCTTCCACCGCCAGCGCAGACGCAAACGCTACATCAGTGACATGGTCACACGCCAACGCTGGAGACTTGCTTGTGGTTGGTGCCAACCTCCAAGCTGGCAACACCATCACTTCGGTCGCCTTCAACGGCTCCAACATCACACAGCTTGTCGCAAGTGATGGGGATGCAGGAAGTCTCGGCTTCTATGGATACAACTACCTCTACTACAAAGCTTCTCCAACGGTAACGACCGCGAATGTAGTGGTGAGCTCGTCCGTGTCAGGCTGGATGCGTGGAAACTCAGCATCCTATTCCGGCACAGACACTACTGGCCCGATAGACACGTCTGGCTCAAACAACGAAGTGACTTCAAACAACGAGGTATCTCTCACTGTCTCTGCAACAGGAGCCTGGGTTGTCTCTTGGTGTATCTTTGACAACTCCACGTCTGCCCACATCTCACCTCAGGCGGGCATAACTTCGCGCAGTGAGGGTACGGCTGGTATCGGAGATAGCAACGGCACCGTCTCTACTGGATCGTCAATTCTCGGTTGGCAAACGACACAGGGAAGTCAGCGCTCCACTTGTCTGAACGCAGCGATCAAGCCACCGCAAGCGACCGCTACGGGTGAGCCATTTATGATTATATTTGAATAGCATGCCCCCCGACCAACTAGTCAGCCCCGTACTTCAAACCTGCAAAGAGGCAATACAGCCCTTCACTGATGGCTTTGTCGGCAAAACACTTCTTGCTTTTATCGGCATCTCTGCTGGCTTCTTCTTCGGCGTGGAGTTCTACCAGTTCATTTGGATACTCGTAGTGCTCGTCGTGCTTGACTCCGTCACCGGCCTCATGGGCGCATACGCCTCAAAGGAGGTCATCTCCTCCAAGCGTTTCATCACCTCCGTGCCAAAACTTTTGCGCTATCTTGTTTTTCTCGCTGCCGGTCATCTGCTCCAGCAGGTGGTCGGCATCAATCTCTATATCGAGAACGCAATTCTTATCTACCTCGCCGCAACTGAGTTCATCTCTGTCGCAGAAAATCTAGGCAAGGCTGGAATGCCGTTGCCTAAGAAGCTTCTCAACAAGATCGAGGGAATACGCGACACCCAATAGCCTATGAACTACGGCCTCAAACTAAAAAGGGCGAAACGACATCACTGGGTAATGGGAAGTGGCAAGGCCACAAGGAAACTCGGCGCGGATGCTGGAGAAATAAATCCAGAGGGGGATTGGACGAAATACACGAACAGCAAGGAGCCCCAAAGGCGCAACGGCCTTGAAACCATGGCCTGCACCAACTTCGCCTTCAACAAGGCGATCACCGCTCTTGCGAAGCTGAAGAAATACTCCCTCTTCCCGAAGAATCCGTCCGACAGATACACTGCTATTGGCACTGGCACTACGCCTCAAGGGAACGATCCCTGGCAGGTCATATCGAAGATCGCCACCGAACTTGGCGCAATTCCTGAAGACGACTTGCCCTTCTCCGACGACATCAACACTTGGGATGAATACTACTCACCACCGAAGAGCTCCGCAGACTACAGGGCTCTTGTGCGTAAAGGCGAGCTTGTTCTTCGCGGTCTGGAGATAGAGCCAGAATGGGTCATCAAACCCTTCACTCACTATCTACCAGAGGAAAAACATCAACGACTAAAGCAGGCCATAAAACGTGGGCCAATCGCTGTTTCTGTTTACGCGTGGGACGAAGAAGGCGGAGAGTACGTCAAAACCGGCGACGATAATCATCTCGTATTCTTGCTTCGCTACGACGGCCACAACCCAGTCATCAGCGACCAATATCCACCATTTGAGAAGACGCTCGCGCCATATTATGACTTCGGCAGTGCTATCATTGTTTTCATGCGCGAGAACCGAACAGGCATCCTTCCAAAAGACAGACCTCTCGCCATTCGCATTATCAAACAGCTCATCACACTGCTTCAGGAGCTTTCTAAAAACATCGGCTCATGGCTTGGTTTCACCCGCTCCTAAAGTTCTTTCAATCACTCTTCATGCCTACAGACACCCCCGTAGAAGCTCCAAAACTTCCTCCAGAGCCCGCTTCACCAGAACCCGTGATACCTGAGTTAGTTTTAGTATACGAAGCCCAACCGTGGCGCGTAACGCAGGCTTGGGGCGTCCCCTACAATCTCTTCGGCATCAAGCGACATCACGGCATCGACATCGCTCATGGCTGGAACGGACGCCTTCGCGCTCCATTCGACTTCCACGTCTACCGCACCCTATGGCAACCCAACGGCGGAGGACGTGTCCTCACCATAGTCTCTACCCACGAGTACCGCGCTCCAGATGGGAAGCCGGCGCATGTCATGATCGATTACATGCACCTCATGGCTTATCGGAAGACAGAAGGCTCCGGAAAGAAAGGAGAGCTCATCGCCACCGCTGGCAACACAGGCTACACAACCGGCCCACACACGCACATCAAAGATCGCTGGGTCCGTGAGGTTGAAGGTGATTGGGTCGATGTGGAGCGCAACGACGCCGCCAATTCCTTTGATCCAGTCCCCTACTACGATGGCACCTTCGCAGTAGACTATGCCTAGCTACCCTATGAAAAACCTACGACCATATTTCCAAGCTTATTGTGACGACTGTCGTTGGCAGGGCATCATCTTACCCATCGGCTTTGCTGGACAACCAGCTGCCCATAGATACGACGACCCTTACCCGCACTGGAAATGTCCACAGCACCGCGACAAATACGAGATCGAACGCCTTAGAGCCGAGAAAGTAGTATCCACAAAGCGGGCCTAGACACGAAAACCCCCGTGGTAAAATAGAAGGGTATGAAAATAACAAATGCACAAGCAGGCTTTATCAAGGGGCTTTTGGTTGTTGTTGTTGCTTCCGTAGTTTCCTACCTAGCAAACAGCGCCAACCTACAAGGCGTATTGAATCCAGCTCTAGCTACAGTCGTAGCCGCGCTCTTTTCTTCGCTTGAAAGCCACCTCAAGGCGACATCAGGCAACAGCAAAGCGCTCTTCGGAGCAGTGCGTCTCTCTTAGCCTATTTTTCCTTTCTTCCTCAGTGCGCTTCTAATTGCTCAGCCTTTCGCTGTTGCCGAAGCTGTAGTAATCAAAGAAGTTCCATACGACCAGGCACAAGCCATCACCGAAACACTGGCGACTATTGAAAGCGGTTCCGACTGCTCTGCCAGCGGTGCTTCCGGCGAGAAAGGTTGCCACCAATACATGCCTTCAACGTGGGAGGCTTACTCCACTGAAGTCCTCGGTTACGTAGCCGAGCTAACCCCAGAGAACGAAGAGCTCGTCACTCGCACTATTGTGCAGGGCTGGCTTGATGATGGCTACACGCCGGAAGAAGTCTTCCTGCTATGGAATCAAGGCGACACCGACAAATGCAGTCGTGGTGTCAATCGCTACGGCGTTCGCTATGACTCATGCGCGTATGTTGAGAAAGCGCTTGAAATCCTAAAAAGCAAAAACGGCTCAAGTTAAGCCGTTCTTGCCTTCCCTTTGCTTTTTCTCGCAGAGGCCGCATTGGACGTAACGAACAAAGAGAACTTCAGTATACCATCGGCCCTTCGGTTAGGTCGGGCAGTCAGGTACCTGCGCGCTGTGTATAATTATACCATGACAAACGCACTTCGCTTGAGCCTTGAGTGGCGCGTCCTAGCCTTCATCATAACTACTGGCTACGCTTTCGCACTCGGCCTTTCTCCCTTGCAGGCACTTTCCGGCGCTTTCGTACTTCAGGTGATTTTGTTCTGCGCTCACTGGACGTGGCTATTCCTTCGTCTTCGCTCGCTTTAGCATCCAAGAACTCTTTGTACTTTCGGGGGACGCTTTTCCCGCCGAACACATGCCAACATCCCTCTCGCATACATCGGTACTTCTGTTGGACAGTAGAGTTATTCCAACGCAGACCGTGTTTCACGTAGACCGGAAAACCACACGCAGGACACCCGACAGGCCTGTCCTCCTCAAGGTTCCAATTAGGCGGGTTATCCATCCACGGCACGATCAGTGCATAAAGCCGCTTGAGCAAGGCCACATCTTTCTTGCAGTATGTGCCCATCTCTTTCCAAGCCTCGGGGTCGTACACCTCGGACATACAGCGCACCCATAGCTCGATCCCTGAATGCTTGACCTTTCTATCATCGAGGTACACCCGCGCCAGGTCGTCCAGCTTGTTTGAGATCACGCTGAACTTCTTTTTGAACTCTACTTTCGTGTCGACAATCTTCGGCTCCTTCAGTGGTGGGAGACCGTTGAAGAGCATTCGGGCGCGCAACTTCTTCATGTCAAACGCGCGTCCGTTGTGCGCCACAACCACATCCGCCTCATCAAGAAGCTTCCAGATGAACTCCATGAGCGCTTTGTCGTTCTTCTTTTCCCGTTGATACAGAGGGAAGTCTGGTAGCCCGCGCCACTCCACCTTGCTCTTATGGTTCCACTGGAACCCCACACCAAGGACGTACTCATGCTCTAACTCGGTCGCTATGTCTTGTTCGTATGCACCCCAGACGGCCGCGACTGTGTATGCTGTCTCGATGTCGATGTGGAGAATCTTCATCTCAGAGCTTTGAGCGAAGCCAGCATGTCTTCGCAGTATTCTATGCACGTCTCGACGTGGAACAGTCTCGGGTCACTCCCTGGTGGGTTTCTCTGAATCACGTAGGGCAGATGCGTCTCAAGGCTATCCCAAAACTTCCGCACATTCCGCACCAGCGTCTCACGCTGTGTCTTAATCTTGCTCATGGCGTTGTCGCAGAATGTCCTCCACGAGTTTTGCGTACCCGCAGATGTCCGACCAGCTATCCACGTAAAAAGGGTCGCCGTTCACCACGCGACCCATCTTGGTTGCAATCATCTCAAGCGCTTCTTTCTGGCAAGGAAGAAGCTCCTCCCAACGCACACCACTTCGCAAAGTCTGTTTGATGCTCTGCGCCAGACCAGCATCAGTATCAAAAGCCCCGTACCGCTCTCCGCGTTCGCTGAGGATTTGGCGAATGTCGCTCATGTGAAGTGGTGCGAGTTTTCGTACCGCTTCAGACGAGCGTAAACGCCGTCTGAGGACTTTCCGGTAGCGCTAAAGCCTAAAAATGGGGACTGGGCAAAAATGTTTTTGGCACTTTGGCAGAAGCGCCGGTCCCACCTATATCAACGCACTTTTTTGCCTTTTTCGCAAATGCGTAGTGTGGACAACTTTATCACTCATTTTGGAGCCATCTCTACGCTGTCTCTACAATGTCATGACACCTCCGGCAGAGCGTCATCAAATTCTCCGGATCGTTGTTGCCCACGTTTCCGTCAATGTGATGCACGGTGAGTGGTCTCCCTTTTCTTAGAAGGAACCCGTCTTCATCTCGCACGGCTCCGTCAGTACAACCGCATCGCTCGCAGGTATCCTTCTTTTGTTTGCGATACTCTTTGTAGGTCTCCTCGCGTATCTCCCAGGTCCTTCGCCCTAGACTTCTGTGTTTTGACATACGACCCGCTAGAGTAACGCCTTCAGCTGGTTGGTAATGTACCCGCCCTTCTTGTACTGGGGGGGAAGGTCCTTCGCTTTCTTCAAGATCGCAAGGACACCGGCATAGCTCGCCCCTTTGACTTTCCTGTCCCAGTATCCACGAGGCATCTGTTGCTCCTTTGGGTACTGGCGCATGAACGCAATTATTTCATTCACCGCCGCTGCATGCGCGCTGTTAGGCGGGCGCTCTTTCTTCTTTCGCTTCGCAATCAGTGATCCGATTTCCTCCATACGCTCCAGTCTAACCGAACAGAGGGGTCATCGTTTCCTCTGGCTTCGGCACTCTGTTCATAAGTTTTGCAAGGTGGGAGCAAGACCCTCGATACAAGAAGCCTTTGCAGTCGCACTTCACTCCATCCATCACTGTTCGGCCTTCGGGCGTAGCAGTGATTGTGTGCGTCTTCCCAGGCTCACTGACCGATGGCATCTGGTAGAGCGTCGGGGCTGTAGAAATTGCTCTAGGCGACACTGCCGGCTTACTCTTCACTCTCCACGAGTGAACTTCCCGACCCGTCACCGAGCATCGACGTTTGCCGGCGTCCTCTACAATCCCCAGCGTGCGGAGCTCGAATACTCGTGGCGTTACGCGGTTTATTGCCCATCCAAGCGCTTGCCCCAGCTCCTCATTCGTCAGGTCAGCGCCATTCTTGGCTTCAAACACTTCGAGCACCGCGACTTGCCTTGCTCCAAGCGTAGGCGAAACCTCATTGATGTACGCCTTCAACGATGTGTCTCGGATCATATCTCCTTTGAGATTAACTCTGGGTTCTCAAACACGTTCCCGATGACTTCTGGCGTGCATCCACCAAGAGTTCCGAAGCCATCTGCATTCCAACAAGCACCTGTCTTCCACCAAGACACAACGACATTTCTATTGGCTCCTGCAAATATATCCCCCTCATATATCTCCTTCCCGTTCTTATCTTTGAGGCCGGTCCACTCGCACCAATTCTCGTACCTTTCGTAGTAGTCTGCACCAAGTAGGGCCAGAGTTCCTAGTGAGAACGTCTCCCATCTACTCTCGTTCTTATCCCACGCCCTAAACTTTATTTCTCTCATACCTCTCTATGTATCTTATCCAATAAACGAGGATGTCCGACCACAAATCCTCTTTCGTTGTCTCCATCAGGCTAATCATAAAACGCGCTCTTGATGGATACGAACAGCAACCAAACCACTACCGCGAACACGATGCCGAGAATGAAGTGCGTCATACGTTAGTCTGTTATCTCTACCTTTGAATAATCGCAGCACACCAAGTCACCAGCATCTGTATACTCATCCGCTCGTGCTTTTGGATACACCGCCTTGGTGCATACATTCTGTGCCCCGCACGCTTCCTGATACTCGGCGAAGCGTTGTTCTCTAATCACTCTTGTAAGGCGTTGTGCCTTTGCGGTCATCTGCACCTGCTCATACACTGACGGTGCTTTTGGGTATGGTCGGTGCCACTCACTCCACACATACCAAACGCCCGCTAACAACCACACCCCGACCATTGCTGGAACGAATATATCACGCCAACTCATACGCTTGTTGTATTTACGCCCTCCAATAATTGCTCATGCACGGCCTTCATCTTTGAAAGCTCATCAGGACTGTAGAGGCTCAGTGTATTCACAACCTCTCGCACCTTCGCCACCGCTTCACGCTCTGCTTTGGCTACTTTCTCAATCTCCTTCTTCAGCTCCTTGCGAGTGAACGTGAGATAGAAAAAGTCCAATGGAGTAGGAAAGTCTGGGTGGTAGAACACGTAGTACAACGTCTTCAGCTTATCGTTCACGACGAAGTATTGGATCATCTGCTCCTCATACCCAGCCGTGTTCTTTGGGATGTTGCGAGTGAACAGCGCTTCGGTGTGCTTTGGTGAAAGAAAACACTTCACCTCCACCGCCTGCGTCTTGCCAATAACGCCATCCGGTGAGACTGCCATGCGTGAGTCATCTTCTCGCTCCCAACCAACGAGCCCGCGCTTCACCTTCTTGCCAGTCTCTTTCTCGAAGCGGCGTATCGCATCCGGCTCTAGGTCGTGACCGCGCTGCATTATCTGCTCGCTGGTCATCTCTTCTTCCATGAGCGCAGCAGAGCCAATTAAGCTCTCCGCCGCCTTGCGATATACCCCCGCCTTCACACCGTCGCCCTTGAGCGTCACGAGGTCTTTGATTTCAGAACCTGTCGCCTTGCCGAGTCTCCAGTTCAACCAACTTTCTCGGTCTGAGAAATGTATCTCTTTCATACGCTATTCAACTACGGCCTCCATCTCGCTCGTAATCATCACCTTCACATTCTCTACATCCTCACGGAGCGCTGTCTTCGCTTCGCCAGGCATGTCTGCCCATATGCGCTCAAGAGCTTCTTGCGTCTTGCAACCCTTCAAAGCCTCTCGATAGAAGTCTAAGTCGATAACGCTCTCCGCGCGCACTGGCTCTGATCGCTTCTGCACTTCCTCTTCCACGTAGACCTTTGCGAGCTCTTCGGGGCACGCCTTACGAAGCGCGTGCATCTCTGCCACCTTCGCAATCATTGTCTTCGGCTTTGAGGACCAAAGGTTCTTGCCGGTCGAGTATTCGTTGAAGTCCACCTCTGCCGTGAACTCGCCGATGTAACCGTCAGCAAAGCGCTTCTTCACAGTGATTGAGCAGGCGACGATTTTTCCGTCCGCGTTGTACTCAAACTTTGGCGCGTCAATACCCACAACCCCGCTTCGCGCGCCGATCTTTCGGAAGTGGTCGATAGACGCGACTAGGCTGTAACTCTGCCCGTAAGGAATTGCGTAGACGTTCTTCTCAAGAAAGTCCTTGAACTCAAATCCGCGAACCATTCCCTCAAGCAGCGCTCGCTTCATCGTTGCCGCTTCCAGCCCTTTGAAGGTCGTATCGAGCAGAGACTTCATCGTCTCCGGATCACCGAGCTGTTTGTTAATCTCTCGCTTGATGAGAGCTACACTGCTCTCGTTTGTTGTAGTCATATATTCTTTGTTGTTTCTCCCCTTCAATTGCCCCGCGTTCACCACGACGGGGCACTTGAAGAAGGGTGAACTTGATAATTGGTAGCCACTGGCTACACCTCCACTATACCACCGTTTTGCCAGTCAATCGGATGGGGTGTGGACAACGCAGAAGGAGGCGTTTTTCAACGCCTCCCGAAGATAACAAACAATATGAGTAGAACGATGAGGAGCAACCACAGTCTCATGCTGTGTACCCCTCACCATCTTCTTCCATGACGTAGACGGTGTAGCCGTCAGTCAAAACTATATTGAAGTGATAGAGGGTGTCTCCAATTCCGAAGACCTCTGTCTCGCCGACTTTCGTTCCGGCGAATGACGACAAGAGGCACCTCGTTCTCTCTAAGGTGTCTGCGAACATGTACCTTAGAGGAATTGAAGCGACGACTTGCGCGTCTTGAAGGGTCGGGCATGTGAGCCCTGTAAAGGTCTCCGCACTTTCTTGGCATGGCACTGCTCCGGCGAGTAAGAGGGAAAGAAGGACACTTTTCATGTCGCGCTCCCCTCAATGGTCGGAGCGAGTTTCCTGCGTTCAAATGCGATGTACTTTTTCACGTAGATTGGAACAGTGCCCCACTTCCTCCACCACGCATGATCCGCAAGCGGACCAGCAGTGCCGAAGACGAGACCGAACCGCTCGTGTGCCTTTTGAAAGAGCTGTTGTGTAGTCATGCCGAATTGCTCGGCAAACTCTTCGGGTTTCATAGAAACCTCCCTAAAGAAGCCCCTATGTTATTTTCTCACCCAAGCGCTTTTTTCGCTCGTCCCGTTATCCCCACCCTATCCACTTGCACTGCAAACACGCGTGCTATCATTCGCATCAGAGTGAGAGTCCTGTGTGATGCGTAGCGGAGCATCGTTGGCAAAAGTCCCGACGCCACCGCTATGGTTTCGGGACTTTTGCTTTGTACGTTGGAGTGTTCGTTCTTGGAGGTCTGCTAACTTCGCGGGGCGTGCAGTGCGAGCGCCCACCTCCAAGCGTGAGCACTTCAGCGTTCGTCCTGGGGGTATAACGGCGGGACACTAATAGAGCCGTTCCAGCGCAGGCTCCTCAAGCCGACAAACAGAGGAGAAACTCAACGGGGAAGTCTGCGCCTTCTTTTCTTCTGCATCTGCGGGGGAAAAGGGGGCGCAACCAGAATACTAACGAGGAAGCTAGAATACAAAAGATATGGGATTGCTCGATCAACCACTCATTTCCGAACTTGAAGAGAGAGATAAAAATAAAAAAACGCGCGCGACTTATTTTCGACGTTGGCGCAAAGGGAAGCGCTAGCACCCACACATTTTCGTGGAAATCATACTGAAGACATTACCGCTCTCAACAAACCAACTCTACGCGCACAGAGGCAAGCATCGCTTTCTCACCTCTAAAGGCAAGACCAACAAAGAGACGATGGCTTGGGAAGCTAGGAGCCAGTACAGGGGGAAACCACTCACCGGTCCGCTCGATGTGACAGCGACGATCTACTATCCCAATCGTCGCCGGCGTGACGTAGACAACCTCAAAGCCCTCTACGATGCTATGTCCGGTATTCTTTGGATCGACGACGAGCAAATCACCGACAACCACCAACTCAAGCGATACGATCCGGAGAACCCTCGCCTAGAACTTTCCGTCCGCGAACTCTCCTAGAGTATCCACACCCCTACCACCAACATGCGATAGCTGTGGTAGTATGAGTTCAGTACCTTGAAATACAGAGCCTTACGCCCTCACCGTGAAGGTGGGGAACACGATGTAGCTCCTAACATATATCATTGGATTCTGGGTTGCGAGAGCGCTCAGCTACCGAAAGGTTGGCCTATAAGTCCCGTGATATTCATGTTGGGGGCGTAGGGCTTTGTGGAGTGTTGATGGGGGTGCAGTTTAAACAGACAAAACGCTCACTCGGTTGCAAACGAGTAGGAATCAAAAGTCTATGGGTTGGTTAAGCATGACGACTATCAATCAACTGCGATAGAGCGTCCCCACCAGCACTTCACTGGAACCTAGTCCCCCG
>ERZ761584.70-NODE-70-length-38601-cov-41.405827_pt1 | contig 38601 bp, 57 predicted proteins | sample MGYA00512168_ERZ761584 | MGnify/ENA primary metagenome ERZ761584 (study PRJEB28899, sample SAMN03785564) | bioreactor sludge metagenome | biome: EBPR Sludge; feature: EBPR Bioreactor; material: 0.22µm filtered reactor supernatant | place: Saint Lucia: Queensland...
CCTGAAGTATTCTTTGTTTAGTTGGCTTCTCTATTTTGTTTCCAGTCCAGAGCTTGATCTGTTGAAGGCTAAAGTCTGCTACTCCCACAAATCCATCCCTAAGGACAGGATTGAGTTTGTTTCCGTTGTTGTCAGTGACACTCATAATCTTTGAGTCGAAAACAATCTGCACACGAAATCCCCCAATCTCCAAGTATTCTGGAATACCTAACTCTTTGTGTGTGTATGGGATAAATTTAGTTTTCATATATATTTTTGAGATTGGGGGAGTTTTTAAGCTCCCCCTGTGACATCAACCGTTGCTGGATGTGCCACTGTTGTTGGTGCTTGACGAACCCTGGCCGGTGTTAGCGTTGGACGAGTCATTGCTGTCACTGCCGTCTGGGTTGTCGTAGCTCCATACGTTCTTCATGGCGTTACCCTCCTGGTAACTAAACCTTTGGACTCTCAATATTGAGAACCCAATGAGGTTAGTTAAGTGCTATGTACACTCCAACTATAAGGCCAATAGTTGCCGATATTCCTATAATCAATCCCATTGCAAGAGGTTCCAAAATGTCTCGATATGTCTGTATAAATTTTTGGTTACTCATTCTGTTAAGTTTCCTCCTCATAGATTTTTACAAAGGGGAAACTTAAAAGAGTGAATAACGTTTCATATTTCATTTATCTTCCACATATTAGCGTTATCGTTATGATATGTCAAGTATTAGTTTTCTGATATCTTTATTTTCTATGTGCTCAAGCACGCTTTTATAATCTGCTATTTTTCTTTTTGTATATGTGTCTCTCGCTTTCATTAAATACTCATAACGCTCTGGAAACTTTTCTTTAAACCAGATACCAGACTCGACTGGTTCATGGTGCCACCAAAGGTGACAACGTGCACAAAGACACATTCCATTGATAATGTCATATCTTAGTGTCTGGTTTCCTCTTCCTATTACGTGATTATGTTGAAGTTGATTTGTTGAAGAACCACAATGTTCACAAAATCCTTTATCCCTAACGAGTTGGCTCATGGCCTTGTCGCACCTGTTCTTCCAATAAGAAATTGATTTCTCTTTTTTAGGAGGTGTATTCATGACCACATGAAGGGCAAACTAAAAGTTTCTTTGGTTTCTTTTCCTGAAACAACCTGTGTACTTGCGTTGAAGTCAACCCTTCTTCTTTTATTCTCTTTGCCCATCCTTCTGGGTCTCCACTTCCAGCTATCAGTTGCAATGTGTGGAAGCTTAAATCTTCTGGAAGATCAAGAGTGTTTATTCTCTCCCAAACGTATCTGTAATTTCTGAGAGTGGAGACGGAACAACTACGGCCAGTAGCATCTGTTACTGCGCTAGCAAGGTCATGCAATGCTCCGCCCCCATAGAGATCTGTAACTGTATAAGCTATTTCTCCAACTATCCTCTGATAGTTCTCTCTTGTGTCAATTGCTTTTGCAAGTTGTTTTATGTATCCGTCCAACGGTGACATATCACAATTATAACATTATTTACTAAAAATATCTTCTGCCTGTTCTGGTGTTGCAGGAAGCATTGAGTCGTCTACCTGAAACTCAAAAGCATTAAAGTTCCTTTTTGTATTTGGGTTAAGTTTTTTACCTAGAAAAGTAATCTTAACCATTGACCCAATTCTAATGTTTTCAAAAAACTTCTTTATTTGGTCTGACTCCCAAACATCTTTTGGACCGTTCTTTGTTTCCACTGAATATATTATTTTATCTCCGTCTACCGTGTTGGTGGTGTGTTTTCCAACGTAAGAGCCTTCCAATTCCTTTTCTTCTTCCCACTTTTGAGTAGGGTTTTGTTGTGATTCCCATTTTTTATATGCCATGAACTACACCTCCTTTTGAATTTTTATTTCTGTTTTAAAGAAATTCTTATACTCTTTGGTTTGAAGCCAAGTAGGATCTATTCCTGAGCTTTGAACATAAAGCTCGTGATTTATTGTATCCCACATGGAACTTAAGTTTGGTGTTTCTCCTTCCTCTATTTCCCAAGTCATTTCACAATGAAGGTCAATATTACTGTAATTTGGAAGACCACATTTAAAACTCTTTCCAAGTGTAATTGTTTTTAGTTTAGACATAAATTTAAAATGGTTCCTCGCTTCGTGTAGTCGATTTTAAGGCCTTCAATCTTCTCTTTGCTTCACTACATATCCCACAAGCGGACAAAGCGTTCTTGTGGCTCTTGTGAGAAGAGAGAATCTTTAAAAGATGAATTATGCTTAGTTCCTTATGTATTATGGATAAAGCGTACATCTCCTCTGCTCCTGATAAACCATCAATACTGTTGATTTTTGATTTTGGGTAACTTATTATCATAATTAGCTTTCTACTAATACATGATCGCACAGGGGACACATTCCAAAGTCCCTTATGGATTCTATGTCATATAAATTTACCTTTGTGCTCTTGCACCTAGGGCAAATAACTCCATTATCAATATCAGAAATCTTAATCATTCCATCTAGGACTCCTGTGAGATAAGCATATTCAAGTAAATCTGAAACTTTACTTATTTGTTTTGTTGTTGCCTCTGGAAAAGACTTCTTAAAAAGAGAGGACATTGTTTTTATCTTATATTCATTATTCATGTTATCGTTATAACACTTATCATTGGTATCTGTCAATACCTTAAAAAGGTATTTGTTCTTGTTTCTCTTCAAAAATTTTTTTAGTTTCTTCTATAATATCATTACTTATAGTTTTATTATTATTACTATTATTAGTTACTGAAGTTACTGAAGTTACTGACGTTATTGAAGAAACTGAGAAGGCGTCATTTTCTTCAAGAGTGTTGACGTTGTGCTCAGAAGCCAATAATTCATTAAGGGTCGAATTCCAGTGAATAGCTGTCGATCCGTTGTAAATTCTAGTCTTCTGGTATCCCATAATAGCCAGTCTTCTTCCTATGGTTCTGGAATCTATTTTTTCTCTTTCACTGCGATCTTCATTTATTTTCATAGTAATATCTTTTAAAAGAAGGAAACTTCTTTGAACGTTGCTTGACAGCGAAAGGATTGCTTGAACGATCTCTCCTTCAACTGTTTGAGACTTAATTATCTTTTTTTCCTTTTCTATATCTTCTATTAGTGAGATAAAATCTGCTTCTTTCTTTGGGTTCATGTATTTAACAATCATATGTAGTGGCTGAATAATGTCCCCAAACCTCCCAGGAGCGATCTTTGGCGTAGTGGGAAAGTCTTTGTCCTTCAGTAACAGTTTTAAAGCTATTATCTTTGCCTGAAGTTCCTTAGCCTTTTCTTTATTTATTGGTTTTTCAAAAGTCCTCTTAGACTGTTTCATAATGACAGTTACAGTCCTAGACCCTAATACTTGTTGAATGTCTTCATTTGAAGCAATTATTGTTGGCCCAAACACATCAAAATATGTAGTATCTCTAAATGGACCTTTCTCTGGATTAAGGACTCTTGAAACCTTTAGCCCTCTTTCGTATCTGGAAAGAATAACGTCTTCACTTCCAGACTTAGAGATAGAATTCCAGAAATCTGTCATGTCAAAGAAGATAGTGGCACCTTGGTCTGAAGCTTCTCTAATTATCTGTGCATCAGAGACAGAAGCTTTTATAAGTCCTCTTTTTGCAATTGCAATCATAGACTTTGCCATACGAGATTTACCTTTCTCAGGAAGACCAGCAAAAAAGATTATTGGTGAATACTCAAACCTTTCCAAGAAGTGCGTGTGTATGTCCCAAGCAGTAATTAAAGTATAAAGTCTTTCGTCTGGAAGCTCTGCACTATCCCTATGATATTGCTCTATTTCATCAAATAATCTACCCATGTACGCACCTACCGACCCTAAAAGTCCTTCAGTAACTTCAGTAACTTCAGTGTTAGCCTCAAAAGTGGTTTTAGAAACTTCAGTAATAACTTCAGAAACTTCAGTTTTCGCTTGTAGTATTCTCTTATAAGATGGTAATTCAAAGGCAACCTTGTCTATTTCGGGAGGTAAGTATGTTTTACCTTTCAAAATTACTTCGTTTTGGATAGTACCTTGCATGGTTAAAAAAGCAACTGTCTCGTCTACCTCCACAAGGTCACATAATCCACTAAAGTTTGCAGTACAGAAGATCTTATCTTTCTTGACCTTCGTATCTTTTGGAGACTCTTGAGCGTCCTCCTGTGTTGGGGGTATGTACTCTTCTTTTATTAGTTCGTCTAAGAGTGCCATATAACTTTATTTTGACTTATTAGTTGTTGTATTTTGTTTTCCCATTCTGTTTCTACCTTTATATATTTCTGATACATGGCTTGAGCGAGTAACTTTCTCTCTCCTGTTTCTCTAAAAGAAGCTATTAAAAAGTTAGTAGCTTTCTTTCCAGCTTCTTTGCTTTCTCTAAGAGCTATCTCATATTCAGGATTCAGTCTTACCATATTTTTTAAATTCACCATTAAGCTCTTGAAGAATATCCTCTATGTCGTATTTAAGAGCAAGATTTCTTCTAATATATGTAATCATTTCTTGTTCAGTTGCATATTCAATTTCTGGGAAGCGTTTTTCCATTTGCATAGTTGTCCAGCTAAGTTGTTGCAACTTTCGCATTATGGCTTTTACTTTAAGAAGATGGGCCGTTGTTACAATCTCATTTTTCATAATTCATCGAATAGATAACTCTATCATACAACAAGCAATATATGTCAATATGGGAATATCATAACAATAACAACATTGAGGTAAAAAATCTTCAAGAGCGTTATGGCTTCTATTCACCAAAAGTGTAAAACCTCACGACATCTAAAAGATTTTTATACTACAGAATATCATTTTCTGTTTGGTATTAAATAAACAAAAAATCCTGTAAGTAAAATCGTAATAGAGTTAGCTATATCTTGTGTAAATTCTATTCCAAGTAAATTGAATATTTTTAAAACAAGAGAAATAAGAAGAGGAGACAGCAAAGCTACTATTGCTTTGTTATATTGAGTAATGTAATCAATCATGATTTACACCCCCTTCTGTCTTCGTATAATGCGTTTTAAGAGTGCTCCAAGTAGTTCTCTGGCAGAGTATATCTGTATTCCATTTTTAGAAGTTAATTTGGCATATTCATCTTTTGTCACAACAATTACTTTTGTTGGATCTAGCTGTGACGTTAGTACTTGTACCTGTTCTTGAAGTTTTGAAATATCAGTATCTCTTTGTGTAATAACTCTCTTAATATCAGAAATTTCACTTTTAGCTTCATCGCGTTCTTTTTCAACAATCCTGAGTCTCTCCTCAAATTCTGCTGATTGTCCTGCGTTAAAAGCAAGATCTTTGTTAAGCTGGTCAACTCTTTTTTGAAGTTCATCTCTTTTTTTATATCCATCTATTACTTCCTGTGTTCTTCCACGAATCTCACTTTCAGGTTTGTCTATATCTAACCCTAATTCAAGAAACATTTGCCTCATCCAAGGCTGTGACATATCGGTGTCCATTATATCACTATTAGGCTTTGGTCTCTTTCCAGCTCTAGCTTGAGAGAGTGTAATATTTGGATGCCATTCAAAGTGTGGTTTATCAACTAAGGCAGTAAAGTCTCCTCCCCATGTAAATCCCAAAGCTTTTCCTATAGGAACAATCTTGTTGTAATAGGTTTGAGCATAACTTAGTTTTCCTTCTAGTTGAAAAGCTACATCTATGGCTAGTCCAAAGTTGTGCCAACTCTCACCAGCTTTTGCATTAGTTACAATTTTTCCAGGTGCAGTCCTCCCTTGGTTGTAAAGCGTTGTTTGTTCTTCGTATGATCTAAAACCGTCTGTTATGAAAGTCGTATATGGAGAGGTGACTTTATTACATTCGTTCAAAAACTTAACGACTAGTGGCTGAAATGCTGGGTCTAAGTCTTTTACATTTCTACTAGACATATTACTTTATTCTTAGAGCTGCCTTAATATCTTTAAGATCTTCACTTATTGTTAAAAGTTTCTCTTTGGCAACTGCATTATCTATAAAAAGAGTCTGCAACTGTTCAATCTTTACATCTTGTTCTATGTTCTTTTTTGTGTTTGCCTCCACACCAGTCCTCATCATGGTAAAAATCACAATAATCGAAGACATCCCTACGATTATTCCCCACAGATTTTTCTTTAAAAATTCGTTAATTATCATTGAAATGGAGCTTGTATGCCTATCGACTTAGCATAATCTGGTTCTAGGTTTTGAAGTACTTTATCAAGATACATTTTTCCCCTTGGACCATTCTGTGAAGCCCCTCCACGGCCTACATTATATGCAGATATTGCTTGTCCTAAGTTTCCAAAATATTCTCTATCCCCTTTTAGTTTTTTAGCTAGAAATGGAATAGCAAATGACGGATCAAACGCCTGTGAGTCCGTAATCTCTGGATGGGCTACTGTGTTTATCTGTGCAATTCCACGATCTATGTTCCCTTCTGAGTTTATGTTTATAGCTTTTGGGTTAAATCCACTCTCATTAAAAAGAATTGCAGCTATAAGTGCAGGTGGCACGTCAGCCTCCTTAGCAGCGTTTAATATCAAGTCTCTTACTTCCTGTGGTGGTAGACCCCTTTTAGTATTAAAGCCCTTTAAAGGGTCTTGTAGTGGCTCTGGTGACATTGTAGGAGACATTGTAGGGGAGGTAGTCCCTAACACTTGTGGAGCTGTTGTTTGTGATGGGCGTGGAGTCCATGCTGGTATCTCTTTATTTGAATTTGGGAATAATAGGTTCATTAAAAACTCTACTATGTTTTGTCCTCCTTTAACTTCAGTTTTTACACCACTACTGTCAAGTGTAGCGTTTGTTTTGGGAAGTAAGTCCAAGATTGATGCCATATGCAAATATTATACCAAGTAGTTGACAATCATTCTAAATGGTGTTATAACCATAACAATATGAAGTTATCTAAGAGACACAAAGCACTTATTTTGTGGAGTGGAGAGTTTACTATGGCAGTTATTAAGTTAGTTGCCTTTATTGCGTGTTTTGCTATTTTCAAGTATGGTTTAATACCAATTCTCTTTACTCACTGACGTCTTGTAAAGGGAAAGAACTTGTTAATTGCTGCTGTTCCTGCTGCTGTACCTGTTCCAACTGCTATTCCAAAAGGAATAGTTCTTCTAACTCTTTTAATAAAGTTTGCAACACCCGTAGCTGCACCATAGTCAACATGGGCCTTTAATACTTTTGGTGCTACATCACCCAACTCTTGTTTGGCTGTACGTGAGAGAACGTCATATACACGAGCCGTTGTTCCGTCCTTAAGAGCTCCTGCATTACTATATGCATCACCCCACACCTTAATTTTCCGAAGAAGTTCTTCAGCTGTAAACTCTTTCCCTTTTAGAGATGGAACTATTTTTTCTATTAGTCTTTGTGCAAAGGGATCATCTTCGACAACCTTTTCTAATGGTTTTATAAGTTTATCTCCAGATACTTTTTCAGTGACATCTTTTGCAAGTTTATCTCTCACTGCTTTCGCTTCAGCTACTCCTCCACCTTTCAAGGTTTTTAGACCACCTTTCCCGAGATTTGAAATACTTTTCACAAGTGCTGGAAGTTCTGCAACTGATGCAACTTCTGATCCTGTTTCAAGTGCTCGTTGGACAATTGGTTTTTGCACGTCCTCACTAAACTGTCCTTGTATCCCTGATGCAGCTTTTTGTGCTTCTTCAATAAGAGACCGTGATTGATCTAAAAGAACTTTCTTTTGCACAGGATCTTGTGTTTTTGTTGCTTGGTTTTGGATTTGTTCTGCTTGTGCAATCGTTTGGTCGAGAGACTGTTGAGACCCACCTTGTCTAAGTCCAATTCCCGTGCCCACATCTCGTGCAGACTTTATTGCAGAACCTAAAAACAAGTTTGAAACTTGTTCTGGAAGAGATCTGCTTTTGATAACATTCTTTGGCTCTTCTCCTGAGAGAATTGATCTAATATTTTCGATCTTCTGTTTTGATACTTCTGGATCTTCCCCAAGACGAGGAAGAAGTCCTTCAGCACGGGTAATATCTCCTTCGTTTAAGGTTCCAACTTCTCCCGAAATTGCCCGAGCAAGAGGTCCAATAAGAGCATTACGTGTTTGGTTAAAAGCATATGCATTTGTATCGATAGAACCCTTCGTAAGATTTCCAAGAAGAGATGCAATTCCTCCACCCACAAGACCTCTACCTTCAACCCTTCCCAACTGTTCTTCTAGAAGACCAATACTTTTTGCAACATCACCCTTTTTTGCTTGCTTGTTTTGTTGTTCAGCTGTTTGTTTTTCTTGAGGCTTTATTCCTTCTTGTGAAAGTTTTGCAGCTATATCAGGATATGTGGTTGCAACATCTTTAATGTCCAAAACTCCATTTCGTGCAAGATCTTCTGTACTTCTCCTTTTTATAAACTCATCAAGTTGAGCTTTTTGTTTTGAGGTCATATTTGGATACTTGCTCATGGCAAATGCCCTAAACTTTGTCCAATCTGTGTTTTTCTTTGTAGTAGTATTATCCTGCATTGTTAAATTCTTCTAAGAGTTTGTCTAAACTATCTGACGCTTCTGTATTATTATACCCCGACAACAATGACTCAAAGTCCAAGTCTCCTGATGCAGCTGCAGTGCTTTCTGGTTTGTTGACTGCGGTTAAGTCCTTAAAGAAGGTGAGAAGATCACTTGATTGTCCAGACAACTCCTTTTCTCTTTGGGCCATTTTGTCAATTATTGACTGAACTGTTCTATATCCAATGTTTTGTGCACCTGACAATAAGTTCTCACGAGCTGTAGGATTTTCTATAAATAGACTACTTGACGGATCTCCATATAGTTTTCCAAGTCTTTGGTCTACTTCTGCTATCTTTGCTATTTTCTTCTTACGTTCTTCATCCATTTGACCTATTGAGCTATCACCTCCATAAACTGAACTTTGTATCGCATATCTGGCAAATGGAGTAGCAGCACGCATAGCTTTATAATCTGAAACTGGAAGACCAGCCCTTTCTATTGCATCTTGTAATTCTGCTATTGATACGTTTGACATAGTTTTATATTAGAGTGGAGTCATATCTTTGCAATGACCTACTTATTCTACTTTGTGCAAGACCTGCTGCTTCCTGTCTCCTTTGTTGTTCTAAGTTAAATTGATTTCTTTTTTGCTGTTCCGTTAAGTCGGTAGTTTGTCTCTCCTTATTTACTCCTGCTTCTGTCTCGTATCTGCTAAGTCCAGTGTCCAATGCTGTATTTCTTCTACCGAAGGAGTCATTGCTTTCCATTAAGTCTCTTCCATAAATTCCATACCCTTGGCTAGGAGAGCCATAAGCACTTTGCTGATATAAGCCTCTTGCCAAAGCATTGTCCTGAAGTCCTCTGTTTGCTTGAGTTTGTTCAATTCCAAGTTGTTCCTTCGCAAGATTAACGTCTTCTCTCTTCATCCTTATTCCCCTGTCGTAATCTTCAACCAATCTAGAAATTGCCTTATTTATGTCTCCATTAGACTCAGTAAGCAACCTATCGTAATATTGGCCTAAGTCGTTATATGCCTGTTGAGATTGTTTCTCAAAATCAAACATATCCCCATTTGATCCATTGAGTCCCTTTGCTCTTGCGTCATACATCGCCTCAGTTTCACCCCAACCAGTGTACGCGGGAGTTCCATACAATTGAATAGACTGATCTGCTGTAAGTGCCATTTCCTATATTATATACGTTAAAGGCCACCAAATAATGCAGCACCTCCCGATGGAGTATAAGTAACCGTTATTTGGGCATCTGTTGAAACAATTGTATATTCATTAAATCCACTTGGAGCACTGTTATTTACATCTGAACTACCCCTAATTGCATATTTCACAATTGAAGCACCTGTATCAAGGGCTGTCTGAAGAAGTGCTACTCCATTGCTATCTAGCGATATGTTTGTTGTTGTGCTGGTACTTAGTCCAGATAAAGCAACACTTCCATACGAGGTGTCTGAGTCTAATGTTATTAGGTCATAGTCTGCTCCTACTATTGGATCGTTTCCAGTATGGTCAACAATATGTGTAGTCAAAGAGTCACTATTTAAGAAGTTTGCAACTGCTGGATGAACAAAAGTTACTGCTGTAATCTTACTTCCTCTGGGAATAGAAGTAATTGTAAAGTTTAAAAATCCTCTACCAATTTGATATGAGCCACCTGTCTTTGTGTTTTGGAGTACAAAATTAGTTGTGGTTCCACTTGAAGCACTTCGAGCATTAGAGAAAGTATCGACATTGCTTCTTACTCCCGTGCTTCCTGTCTTTGCATTAATTGTAACTTGTGCCATTTATATGTTCTGACCCACCGTAAATCCATCATAGTTTCCCGATGAGGTACAGAAAAATGCAAACATGTCAGCCTTACTTACAGTTGTTGTGAGTGTTGGTGCACTACCTCCAGCCCATTTGATTGTTGAAAACCAAGTTACAGTTCTGCTGCCAGTTCCATCTTGAAGAAGTCTTATATAAAAAAATTGTCCAGCTGTGACATTGCTTACAGCAAGTATCCTGTTTCCTCCCAGGGTCACAGTATGCACATTTGATGTAGACATATCAAAAGTTACAGTAGCTGCATCTGTATCACTTGTTACGGCTTGAACTGAGGCATTTACTGTTGGTTTTGAAAGAGTTTTGTTTGAAAGAGATTGTGTACCAGTTAGAGTTACAATATCACTTGTCACATTAGCAGTGCCAATACTTCCATTTATTTCTGTATAGATTGTATCGAAGTCACTATTTACCTGTGCAGGGTCTATAACTGTAGCATTGGCAAACGTATATGGCTTGGTAATTGTTCCCATTTGTTTATTTTATCATCTTAGACCTAAGACTCTATAGTGAATAGTAAACTTTCTTAACTTATATTTAACAGTACTACTTACGGCTTGTAGTTTAACCTGGACACTATATCCGTGGGTTAGCCCACCATTGTCTGAATACCTTATCTTTTGTTGAATAAATCCTCCTGAACCCCACTTGCTTGTTCCCCATATTGCAGTACCCCAAAGTGAGTCTCCTACTCCGAGAAGAGAGAATGCCTTTAAAAGAGTGTAGTAATACCTATCAATTGACGCAAAGAAGTTCGCTGTGATATCTCCTAGAGATGGTGCAAACTGATATGTGAATTTAAACTTCTTCTTTCTCTCTGGAAAGCCAAAGTCATAGATCTTAGTTTCATAGTTGGCCACAATTGATACTCCATTATCGCTAGTTCCAGTCCACTCATAAGCTTGTCCATTTCCACTTCTTGCATCAAATAAATACACCTTAGGGCCAGAACCATCGTTAAAAACTACTCCTCTGGCTATATTCCATCCAGTAAACTTAATCCATCCCCCTTGTGGATTTCCAGTTTTACTTGGGTTTGCTTCTGTGTCCCATACCAAAACCAAAGAGTTATAATCATCAACTCCATTTGGTACAAAAAACATTGCAAAGTTATCAGGAGTATAAAGACACGTTGCTTTGCTCAAGGCATTTTTGTTAAGTCCTGCAATTGTCATTTGTATTTCAGAAGACCTATTTGCAGAAAAAGGGTTATCCTCTTGTGTTCTATAAAGACCTCTTACATTTCCACTCTCATCAATACACCATGTATCATTCTTAACACTCATAATGGCTTCTGCATTAACAACTCCATGTTCGTAAGTAAGTGGCTGTACTGCGAAGTTAGATGATGATGTTCCTGTCAAAAACCAAACAGATCTCATTTTTCCAATATAAAGTCTTCCTCCCACTCCTGATGCTATAGTTCCAGGTGATCCTTTAAGTGCTACACCAGGTGAGGCATCTCCAAGATTTACGTTTATAAAGTCACTTCCTCCCCATGTTTCTGGGTCGTTCGCATTACTGAAATAAAGTCTATCTGGGGTTGCTGAGACACCAATTATCCACATGAAGTTTTTATGCCACTCAATAGCTGTTCCATTTGGTATTGCAGAAACAGTAGCAACTGTAGAGCCATCCCATGAAACAGGAGTATCTTGTCCATTTACAGCGTATAGTTTGTTATTTGCCTGAACCATCCTCCAAACAACACCAGTCTTTTTACTTCCCCCACTCCCACCACAGTCAGTCCAAGTAGTCCCGTTAGATGAGTATTGGAACTTTGAGGTATCACCTGCACCATTTACTACTCTAACCATGTGTTTTACTCCTGATGCTGTATATAAAACACCAGAACCAAGGTTAGTAGCAGAAGGTGAGGTACCTCTTGCCGTAAGGCCGTCTCTCATTTCTATTTGTCCGTGATTTCTGGTTATCCAATTCTCTATATTTACTGCTAAGTAGTCTGAAATGACCTGTCCGTCATCCCTATCTATCATAGTTCCAAAAGTTACGTGGTCAAATGTTTTTAGTGGTGTACTAAGCATTATCTTCTTTGTGGATTTGCGTAAAGTGAGTCACTAGAGTCTATTTTTACAAACCTACCCTCATTCTCGTTAAATTCATTTTCTACAAGTGCAGTTATCTGATCCAGTTGAAGTCTAAAGTTAGCTTCTACTTGTGCAGCCTGTGCATAATCTTCATTTTCCTTCATTATGGCTTTTGCTTGAACATAGTCGTTTACTGGATAGATAAATCTATAAGGAAGATCCACAACGTCACTACCAGAAGTAATTTGATATGGCCTCTGAACATACCAGATGCGTGCTGTAGCGTTACTTGTGTCCGTAGATGGTGGAGTTGGTATAAATCCAATGGTGTCCTTTAAAACGTAATACAAAGGACAAGTCTTTGATCTATAAGTTGTGTCTACATTGTTTTGTATTTTCCAATCTGAGATTGAAGGTAGCTCTTTGGCCCTATTCCAGACATCCTCTGAGTTTCCATACTTTATCTCAACTTTTATTATTCCTCCAAACCTTGGAACAATGTCGGATATGGTGTATTCTGCTGTTCCGTTTGTTAAGTCCACTTCAATATATGCTCCAAAGAATGTCTCTTTTGCTCTTTGTCCAGCATAAGTAATTGCTTGATATGTCTTTTGATATGCGTAGCTTACCCATGGAAGATAAACACTAGTGCTGATACCTGGTGTATCTAGCCTGTTTTCTACATCAGTAATAATATCTGAAGCTGTAATGTCTGGGTTATTGGAAGACATACCCAATTATATACTATGAAAGTCACTCTCCCTTAGTAAGAAGTTTTATTTCTCTTGCAGGGTTTTGTGCTGTTCCTGCAACAAGTCTTATATATCTTATTGGTGCAAGAGCTGCAGCGTGTGCTGCTGTTGGTACTACTACCCTACCAGCTGCTACTGTCCATGAAATAGTTGATCCTGCAGAATCCACAACTGTATCCCAGTCCTCAGACGCTTGGCCACTAGTTGTATTTATTTGAGGAGACGCTTTTGACTCAAAAGTAATTGTAGTTCCATTAAATGCTTCTGGCATTTCTATTGCAAGCAAACTGTTAGATCCAAGGTCTACCCCAGAAGATTTGGTTTCGTTAGCTGGTATTGTTACTGAGACAACTCCTACTTGTGCCATAAACTCATTATATCAAACTTGTCTAATTGAGTGCATACCATTATTTACATAAGGCTTTCCAAGCTCTATAAGTTGAAGGTGGTGAGCCCTGTGCTCTTTTATGCAAACTATTGGGATGTTTTTTTGTCTAACTCTCATACAAAAATCAACGTCAAGTCCTCCATATTGGTTATTGTCCTTTGCCATTGTAGAAACTGGTTCATACCACTTAACTAATTTCTTTCCATCAAATCTTCTGTGATTACTCCATCTTCTCTTAGTGTCAAAGTAGGGCTTACCTACGGCATCAAATACACTTCTGTCTACTTTTGTAGCTCCAAGGCCACACCAAACAACCTCTCCTTCGTTGTCAAATTCTATTATTCCATGTGGTCTTCCGTTTTTGTCATTATATTGATATGTAGCCATTGGGTGTTCTGACGTAGCAAGTGCGACAAACGCTTTTGGAAAGATATACATATCCTCTTCTATAAAAACTATTCTATCTACTTCTGGAATTGCAAGAGCACTTTCTGTACAGAAGTTATGTCCATCTGGAATAGGAAGATCATGACTTGTGAAGTAGGCTACTTTGTATCCTTTTTCCTGAAGAGCAAGCATTCCCTCTACGACACATTGGGTTGTTCTACTAAAAATCAGTCCCCTGCTTGGTGTACATATTGCTATCATCTGTATTCTCCATCTGGTCTTTTTGAAGAACTTGGTAACGGTCTAAGCTCTCCCTTGCTTGTTTTGTAAAATGGTTTTCCATTAACCATAGTTCTACTTCTTATATTATCTTCCCACTTTTTGTCTGATTTATAAAATGAGAGCTTTAACGTTTCCCACTCTGTCAAACCTCTCCTTCTAACGGCCTTGTGAGGCCCTGTAATGCGTTTTAAGCACTGTGTACATCGGAAGATACCTTTGGATACCTCTTTGCCACAATCATAGCACTTAGACATATTACACATAATATAACTTTCTACAAAGAAACGAAAATAGCTAGCGTTGATACTATCGCTGCTAGCTATTCCGCACCTTACTAAATAAGGAGTCAATCATTCGTCGTCCGAACGAAAGTCAACGCCAAAGGCGTCCCTGTATTCAGCAAATCCCCATAGGGCATCAGTTGTAACTAAAGTACCAAGGTACTCTTGTTTGTACTGGAACTGCGTACGTGGCTGTCTCTGGACTCCTAGAGCAAAAGCTTCTTTATGGAACACTAAATTGTGAACCGTATCAGAAGTTCCTGACTCTTCGGTTAAGTTTGTACTCATATAGACTGCGAGGTTATAAACGGTTCCAACAAATCCGTTGGTTCCGATAAGTCTCACAACTCCACTCTTGTCGGCCAGTCCCCCATTTGTAATAGGAGTTGGGCTAACTCCGAGTGCATCATAACGACTAAACTTATCAAGCAACCTCAAATGATTGAGTCCTGCTGGTTTAATAGCAAAATATCGCTCACTTTGAGGAGCATCAGCATCATCAAGATACTGAATAGCTCTCAAGATATTAGCGTCAGTGATTTTAGTTGTGGAGTTACCTACAGTTTGAGATAGACCTGCATAAAGACCAGCAAGGTCGCTATCAATCTTTTGAGAGATAGCATATCCAGCTTTAGGAGAATATTCCTCCATAATGCTGTATTTTGCTTGGAATTTAAGTCTGTCTTCTACTAAGTACGATGATTCAAAATGACGATTTAAACTCATTGTGAATTCACCTTCTGTAGGAGCATTCAATGTAACCTGAGTATTAGCAGATTTAGCATTTGCTGAAATGTTGCTTACTTTTGGTACATGAAGTGTATCTCCTGCATCTGCTACTTCACTGTCAAATCTTTTAACAAGATTTGCAAGCACTAAAGTAGACTGTGTAGCTCTTTGTGTTTCTTTTGACCATACTTCGGGAATGAAAACATCACTCGTTGTGATGGTCATTTGACTTGATCCTAGTGCCATTTATATTTTCACCTCCTTGTTTCTTCAGTCCTTTACAGACTGAACAAGAAGTTAAAGGTCTAGGTTGCCTTTTGAAGTTGCTGCTGCTCTTAATCTTTGAAGAATATTTCCTCTATTCTTCTCCCAATCTTCACTGCTCATGTCTTCAATTGAGCTTCTTGTGAATTGAGAATTAAAAGCTCTGTCTGCCCCTGTAGGTTTTTCACTATCTGGAACGTTAGACTTTGCCAGCTTTTCTGCATCTATGCGGACAAATGCCTCATAGTGAAGATCCTTAAACGCTCTTTCGAGCTGTTCATCAGAAAATCCATTTTCTCTTGCATGTGCGATTACTTCACCTGCATCAAACTTTGGATATCCATTCCCACCGTTATACTTCTCAGAAAGTCTTTCAAGCTGTATTGCACGCTTGCTTACTCTCTCTGACGCTTTCAGATCATCTTCTTTTACATAACCTCTTTGCTTTAATAGCTTATCTATTTGTGCCATTTGAGCCTCTTCTTCTGCGGTTAGTGTTAAGTCTCCCGTTGTTTGTTGTCTTTCAGTTATTTGCAGCCTAAGGTCTCTCATTTCTTCCTTTAAAGAAGATAGGTCTTCCTTCAACTGGTTTCTTTCTTCGATAACTTGTTTAAAACGGGGGTGATCTGGAGTGAGAACGTCTGACGGATCTTTCTTTTCTTCGTTGACGACCACTTCAACACCTTGTTCAGGTTGTAAATGTTCTTTATTAGACTCGACTTTTTCAGTCTTATCTTTTGTTTGGTCGTCCATATTCTTGCTTGTTTTACGTTTTTAACGAGTACGACTCGCGCTAACAGAAGGGACACTTCTAAAAAGATTATAGTATTATCTTTTGATAGTTGTCAACTTTCACGTATAAACCAGAAAAAATCTGTATTTGCTGCAGCTGCTGAAGGGCTAGCACTTGGAGAAATAGATGCAGAAGGCGAAACAGACGGGGATGCAGAAGCCGAAGGTGAAACACTTACTGAAGGACTGACAGAAGCACTTGGAGAAACGGAAGGGCTTATAGACACACTAGGACTTACTGAGACAGAAGGAGATACAGAAGGTGATTTGGATACACTTGGGCTTACAGACACACTTGGGCTTACAGAAGGACTTTTAGAAGGTGACCTGGAAGGAGATACACTAACAGATGGAGATACCGAGGGAGATTTGGATGGACTTTTGGAAGGACTTATTGATACAGAAGGGCTTACAGACACTGAGGGTGAAACTGAGGCAGAAGGAGATACAGACGGAGAAACTGAACTGGCTGCACCTGCTTCTTTGAATGTGGCGATAGCGGTCCAACCATTAGTATTACCACTACCCGTAAAGGTTCCAGACTGGGTCCCAGTGGATGTGACATCTTTATCTGCGATTACAACCTCACCATAAGCACCGTTATTTGACTCTGTTTTATTTACAAAACCTGTAATTGTATAAGAGAGAGTTGCGGAGTCAGCTACATATGTCGCAACAACAAGTTCATTATTTTGTGCCGTTGTAGCAGTAGTGCCTGTGGCATGGCTTGTGGTATATCCCCCGTCAAGATTTTCTGCCTTTACATCAAGTGGTGTTGTAGTAAGTCCTGAGTATTCACGAGCCACACCACACATAAAACAGTAGTCACTTGCAGTGACTGTGATTGTAAGTGCTCCTCCTGTTATGTTTTGGGCATAGAAATGAGAACCGTCTGCATAAGGAGGTGAGTTTCCTGAGTCATCTAGTCTTGTATATGTATTACCTGCTGAGTCTGCAACGGTAGCTGTAGCTGCACCTCCATGATAGACAGAAACATAGATCATGTTTCCACTTGTAGGATTACTTGCAAAAGTAAAAGGCAAAGAGGTTGCGTACCCTGTGTCTTTAAACGATTTAGTCTGGACGCGTGTAGCACTCATCTTTATTTGTTATATCCCAAAAGCCTAAAGTCCCTTTCGTAGTACTCATATATTCTTCTTTTTGAAAGTGGTGTTAGTTCTACTTTTTCTGGTCTTAAATGCCATTTTCTAAGATGTGGTAATGGTTTGGGTGCATATCCTAATGTTTCAAGAAGTTGTGGCCATTCAATCGCTAGTGACTCAAAACGAAGTAACTTTTTTACTCCTATCTTTTGGTCTTCATCTAGTAAAAATGTGGTCTGTGGTCTTACGAAGCGAAAGTCGGGATGTATCTCCGCTGTCTGGAAGTTGTAGTCTTCCAAAAACTCGTTAATATCTCTTTTTTGGAGTATTTCATTCTCTTTGTATGCTCTCCCAAAGACTGAAAAGAAGTAATACATAGATATAAATCTGTCATATGGGTCACGTATTATCGAAAAAGAGTAAATATCATTCCAGTTTGGGATTTCCTGTTTTAACTCAAGCACTGTTTTGTGTTCGACCATTTTCCCAAGTGCTTGGCAGATAGAGGTAGAAGCTGTCTTTGGTATGCGTACAAATTGGTACTTAGTTATATTTTCCATTTTGTCTTCTTTTTTCCCATATTTTCTCGCTTACATTGTCAAATGCATGATGACACTGTTTACACAACTGTTGCCAATCGGATAAATCTCTTTTGTAATCACGGCTTATATTAGACCATTCAACATTTTTTGTACTACCACACTGTTCACATATTTCTGGGTATCCAAGTCGACTTCTCACCCAGTCATGAATAGCTCCATACCCAACACTGTCACCTTTCCACCTCGGATGAAGAACTCCTTTTCTATTCCACATTGGATTATTTTTACCAATGTTTTTACAAGTACGTGAACAAAAACGTCCTTGTCCCCACACTACTCTCCCAGTTGTAGTATGTATTACCTTTCCGCATCCTTCACATTTTTTACTTATTTTCTTATATTTTTTATTCCAAGGGACTGGCATTACTCCCTTTTTATCTTTGTTCCATGGAATAGAACCTTTTTTGGTTTTGCTAATTTTTTCTTTAGTTTTTTTGGTATGAGAAATACCTTTATTCCACGGGTTATGACCTTTCAAAAATGGCATCACCAAGTATTATAGCAAAAAATATTGATGTTCAAGCTGTATTTGGAAAACACGTACTCCATGTCCGTATTATAACTTACCCGCTTGCCATACAACGCCACTTACTAGTAGCTGTGTTCCAAATGAAGCCGACATCAATTCTTGTTGTTGAAACAGCTGTTGGGAGAGTTGCTGCACCATCTTCAAAAGAAGCTCCCCATGCAATTGTCCGAGAACCAGTTCCCAATATACTAATCCACAACTTTTGTCCATTCTCAGGAGTTCCTGTCAAGTTTGTAGTCATTGATGTGATGTTTGTGGCAAGTGCTGTAATATCGTGAACATCTGTGGCTCCTACGTTAATTGTTGGCGTTGCACTGCTTGTTTGTGTAGTCCTTCTAGGTGTTCCAGGTGTCTTATAAATTCCTGTAGCATTTATTGTTGTTGGAGTACTTGATCCAGCCACGTCACTGTCAATAGAAGTTAAGGCTGCTGCTGCATCCACTGTGAAACCTACGTCTCCTGACACTGCGCTGTTTACTTGAAACCCTATTGCTGTAACTCCAACTGAAGAACCTGTGACATAAAGAGATTTTGTAGACTTAGGCCGGAACATATAACAGCTTAAAAGAGTCACCTGTGCTGATGGGTTAGTCCCCGCATCATCGTCTATCTTAAATCCGTTCGTGAGTGTTACCGTTCCGTCTAGCTCCACTCCACAACCCGTAAATGAGACATCGTTGCTCCCCTCAACTAAATAACCAGAGCCTGCGCTATTTGCTCCAAAGTCTGCTGCACAACCGACATAACTCATATAAGTATTGTCTGTACATTTGTATCCCGTAACTCCATTTGTCGATAAGTTTGCATAACAGTTTAAGAAAGTTGTTGAAGTGCACACAGAAGAATATCCAGTGGCTGCTGAGTCTCCGTTGGCAAAGAAGCCATTAGCACAATCCACGGCCTCACAAGTGGCTACAGTGCTTGTAATGATACTCTCAAAGTTAAACCCATACTTTCCACTTCCTTGAAAACCAGAGCACACTACATTTTCTATAATAAATTGTTGAAAACTAGGACCGTCTGCTGCTTGTTGTGCCAAATATATACCGTTTCCTGAATTGGTTTTAGTTGCTGTTCCCCAGACACATGCAAGGTCTGTTATCTTGCAGTTTAGTGCTTGTGCTCCGTTGGCTGCATCGTTTAGTCCCTTTATGCAATCAACCCCTGTAGATGTTTGAAGTATCCTGGTTCCTACTATCCCATCTGAACCTGCTCCCATAAGCCAAATATTTGTATATGCAGTTATTGTAGGAGTAGATCCTGAATATAGCTTTAATGGATTTGTTACTAGCTTGTAGTCCCCCTTTGGAAAGTAAACAATTCCTCCTCCTGCGGTGTTGGCTGCATCTATTGCACTTTGTATTGCCGCTGTATCATCTGTGGTTCCATCTCCTGCTGCACTGTAATCTGTTTTTACGTTGAACACTGGAAGCCCACCGCTACTAGTTAATGTTTGCCATGTAGCTGCAGTCGAACTAGTAGCCTTTAATACTTGTCCGCTAGATGGTGCAGTAGCCGAAGCTATGTCAATAACGGTTGTAGCACTTCTCAGTCTAGCAGCTGCTGATTTTACTATTGGCATGTTATGTTAATTCTGTTATTCGTGCGTTACCTGTAGCACTAGCCCATATGCCATCTATTGCTCCAATATATCCATATGGAACTTCGTAATAGTCATCTTGGTACATTTTTATTGAATAGCTTGTAGCAGAAGCGGTAGTTCCTAGTTTCAAATATAAAATAGCTGAAGAGTCGTTACTTATAGTTGCTCCTTTTCTAGATGCGTTTGCAGCCAATATTGAGACACTAGATGCTGATCCTGCTACTGTGGTTTGTGTTGGTGTTACAGCTCTTTGCGTAGTGATTAAACTTCTGTCTGCTGCAATTCTTAGATTTCCAAACTGGTTTTCAGTTATAGTAGTTGGAGATGTGTCGTCCAGTTGTGCAGTCAACCCTACGGCTTGTATTCCCGTACCAGTCGAGTCTGTACCAAGAATAATTGACCTAGGTCTATCCCATGAACTTCCGTTGTTAAGATATGCTCCTGTAGCTAAGATATTATCGTTTGTAGCAGAATTAGTCGCAATTCCTGCAGTTACAAGTCCAATAAGATTTGAAGATGCTCCACGAGCTGCGACATAAAAGGCATTAGCAGGTACTGCACTTCCCGTTGCAGTTGTAGAACCTACATCGTTATTACTTCCAAGGTTGACCAAAAGTCCGTCTGTAGCATCTCCACGAGCCCTATCCCACGTTGTTCCATTAAAAACAGAAGGAGCGACCATTAGTGGCCTTGCAGCAGAGGTCATTGCCATGTTTGAGTTATTCAGTACCCCGTCTGCATTGGTTACAGTCGTAGCTGCTGTTACATTCACATTGGTTCCACTAGCTATCCCCTGAACTGTGACAACTCCACTTGCTGCTGATCCTGCAGTACCTGCTCCTGCTACGATCCAAGGTGTAGTACCTTGAGTCACTGAACCACCACTACTACCACCTGAAATAACTGTTCCATCTGGATTTAAGACTACAACTCCTTTAACAGTGGAGTCGGAGGCGTAATCGACTGCTGTTGGTTGAACCTCTTCGCCGTTTGTTCTCTTAAACTGAAGTCTGCTGCCTCCACCTGTCCCTCCCCCGATCTGTCGAATCACTTGAGTCATTTGTTCTACCCACTTCTCACCGTCTGAGAGCCTTACTGCAATGGGTTTGGCTGGATCAGTAGACAATATGTCCTTTTTAGAGCTGATGGCCTTCTCAAGTGACTTTATGGAGTCTACGACTGGTTTTGTTTCATCTTTGGTTTCTTTTGTATCTTCTTTTAATATTGCTCTTTCAACATCATTGACTGCACGAGTTACCCTCCCAAGTCCTATTGTTATGTTGTTAGTATTATCCTTTGGGATAGAGCCTACTAGCTTTTTATTGGTGATAATGGTCATATCAACCAACTCATCAAGTTTGTCGTTGATTGAAGTAGCAAGGTTTTTTACTTCACTAGAAATCATCTCAGCTGGCTCTCTCTCGCTCTCAATTGATTTTTCTATTAGCTTTAATAGGTCTTCTGTCTTGCTCATTGTGGTAGTGGTACTGGAATGTCGTTCGGATTTACTCCCTGTTGGGGTTGTCCTTGTTGTGGATTCATCTGACCTCCCATAGTAGCTTGCATTTGCTGTTGCATAATCTCTGCTATGTTTTCATCTGCAATTCTCTCAACAATTTCATCACCATTTGGTAGCTCTAGGAATTCAAACAAGAACTTAAGTGGCATACCAAGCTGTACCAGTTTAATCAAAAGGTCTAATCGTGCCTCTTTTGTCTCTCCGAGCTCACTTGTTACTGAGACTGACACGTTGTTATCACCTGACACTGAAAGATAATCAAGATAACTTCCATTATCCTCAAGAAATTGCTTTTTTCCATTATTTTCTACTGGTACATATGACTCTCCGACTACTGCAAACCTATCAATCTGGTCATTTTTAATAGGAACACTCATTGTAAATCCATCTTTTTCAAAAAGGTTATACATTGAGAGTATAAGTTGTGCTTCTTTTGCTCTTGCATCTTCAAAGTTATCTCTCAAATCGCTTATATTGTTACTATCTGCTGATTGAAGAGACTGAAGAGCCACACCAGAGGTCACACCCGTTGGATTTGTTCCCCTTGAGGCATCATTTTGACTACCAATTACCTTAATTGCGTCATCTGCATAATTAATTTGCCACTGAAGCATCGGGTTGACTGGTGGTGGTGTAAGTGCTGTAAGTGGTTTCCCTTGATTTACTCTTACAATTTGACCCTCTTTAGCGAATATATTCTCAAAACCAGCTCCTTTGACTGTTTGGAAACGTCCCCTGTTTACAATGTGGTTATATTCAAGAAGTTGAGTATTAAGTAAGTTAAGCATTCTTTGTGCTGGTATTGTGTGTTTAAGGTGTCCTTCTGGATATGGTTCGTTTGGTGTTATATCCGCTTCATATGCCACAAATGGATATTCTTTGTATGGAGTTTCTTGAGTGTCTACAACTTCTGTCAAATTAAAAAGACATTTATTTACAAGCCCTCCCATACTATTTGGCTCAAAAAGCCTATACCAACATTCAAAACCTACTGCTGTCTGTTCATCCTCTCTTTGAAGAGTGCCTCCTGTGTTTACCTGGTTAAGCTCTATCCCAAGTCTTTTATATTCGTCATAAGCAGCTAGGTTATCTGGTGTAAATTTAGATTTTGGATATTTGTTTTTCCAATAAGCAATAGTTCTAACAATTGGCTTTATAAGAGCTGGTGCATCTTCAAACTTACCTGTCTTTGAAACAATGAGTAAGTCCATTGGGTCAATGGTCCATCTAATTGATACCTTCTTAACTGGGTCATACCCTACTTGCCTATAGCCAACTCCATACTTAACTCCATAATAAACCCACTCTTTATCAAGTTTTCTTGAGTTATTAAGTTTGTCGTCTCTCTCTAGCAAAGCATTGGCTCTTCTTGAATATGCCTTTGCTTCCTCTGAAAAGTCATCCACTTGAATCTTTACTACTGGCTTATTTCTTGTAACAAACGACCTAACTGCACGGAAGTTTGACCATAGCTTGTTAATAGGAAAGTTTAGTGAGTCACTCTGTGGGGTAACTGTAATACTATTGTCTTGAACTGAACCCCTTATATCTTGGTTTCCTCTCAGAAATTGATCTATAACAAAAAAGTCCCAATGTCTTGGTTTAACTATCGTCTCTGCAAAACTCAACCACCCTTTCAACACATCAAGCTCTGGACTACTTGACTTGGACTTCTTGTCTGTGTTTTTTATTGGTTTAGTTACTAGTGCTTTATCTTTATTGTTGTTTTTCATAATGGGTTAATAATATCTTCCTCGTCCTTTATGGTTACTGGTTTAGTAAAATCTGGTTTAAACTCCTGAAGTGGGATCTTCTCTTCGTTCACTTCTTTTCTTTTAAAGGAGGGTAGTGACAATGAGAGGTCTATCCCTGTCATTCTTGCTAATACGAAAAGGAAAGCTAATCCTAAGAAGAGTTGGACAGTAGTCATAAAGACTATGCTTATAACCAAAAAAGTTTCCATGAGACAATTATATATCAAGAACTGAAATCGTATCTATTGGAGTTAAATCCTGTTTGTTTTCTTCTATAGTTGGTGGTGAGAATACTATCGGCATACCTGCTATGAACGGTTTTACTTCCTCTGGTGCAGTGGTTTTACTAAAGATTGCATATCTCAAAGCGTCTAACAAATGGTCATTCACTTTTCTAACTTCTTCTGGATCTTCAAACTTACCCACTCGTGAGTCTAGTTGCTCTTTCCACTGATATTGAAGTAACTCATCTATTAACAAGTCACATCTTGGATGAATATGTATTTTATTTGCTTTGAACAACTGTCTAATATAGTTAATACCAGCTGTTACTTCATTATTTGCTCTTATTATTGGGAAGTCTACTTCTAGGTATTCATCTGCCAATGCCCACAACATATCTCCCTTCTGCTGGTTCTTTGCAAACCCTGCTGGATCAGCATAACCAGAATAACTAATAAGTGGTGCATAACGCTCTAACATCATCTTAATGGCGTATGAGTGAGTCTGTGCTGTTTCAGAAGCTACTTTGTAGTTATCTGGAATATACACTTCTTCCTTATCGTCAATGAATACTGGCACACAAGCTGTATATCCCCTAACTGCAAAGTCTAACCCAAACAAAGGCTCTACGTTGTTTGGTAAGTCAAACTCATGAACATGACGATTAATCTCGAACTCTTTATAGATAAGTCCTGTAAACCTTCTGAAGTCTGCTAAATACTCTTGTGACCAAAAGTCTGAAGTAACTGTCTCCTCAACACTTTTAAGATAATCCTTTGAAAGGAATGGGTTATCAAAAGATGTGAATCTCCAACTCTTGTAACTGTTTCCTCCCTGTTGTCCTAACTGATAAAGATCGTGGAAGTGATTAAATCCGTAAGGAGTGGATACCATTAACGCCTTACCTTTCCTGAAAGCTAGTGTACCAAGCAAAGCCCCTTGCCATCCTTCATTGAAGTTTCTCATTTTTGAGACTTCATCTAATACAAGTAAGTCAAATTGAGTACCACGACTCTTCTCCACTGCTTCCCAACTTTTAAGAGATATTTCACTAGTACCACCAAATGGAGTGTTTATATGAAGCTCTAAAAGAGTGTTATTGGGCTCTTGTGCCCATACGTCCTTACTTATATCAAGAAGCCTCTTCCAAGCAATATCACGGGCTTGTGAGAAGGTTGTAGCAAAGTATCCAACTCTCTTATTATTTCCAGACAATGCACAAGCAAGCATTTCCCATATAGCAAGTTCTGTCTTCCCCCACTGTCTTCCACAATTAACTATTCTAAACTGGCTATTATCCTTCGCTACTATCTCCTGTGTTTTGTGGAATCTCATATTTGCTTATTAACTCTGGTGGTATAACTATCACCTTCATTGGCAATCCATCCTTTCCAGTCATTTCCATTGCTTTAAGATCTGGAATAGATTTAGCTAATAAAACCTTAGCTGCTCCCATTCTTACGGAACTATTATCACCATGCTCCATGAGCTCCTGTAGTACCTCTATAGCCCTTGGTGCATACTTAGCAGCCATAGCATACAACCCCTGTCTACTACGTGTTGGATTATGGGGGGTTCTGTCTACCTTATTACTCATAATAATTTATTATATAACGAAACTGATAGTTGACATAGATAAGTGTTATGGTTATGATGTTTATAGATGAAGGGTGGTGATGAATAATGAATATAAAAGACATTAAGCTAATGAGCACAAAAGAGCTTAAAGAGATATTTAATCAACTCTTTGTGAATATCTATGAACTAGATTGTTTTACAAGCTCTGACTTAAAGCTTTATGAGCAAATTAGTCAAGAAATGAGAGTGAGACTTGCCTAAAGGCTTGATAGCCTACATTTGGGGAAGCCTCCAAGTGTGGGCTAATCAGTTCTTATTAAATATCAGTGGACTTTCGTGAGTTGGAGTTTTATAGGGATGATCTTCTGTTCCTGAAACGTATGTGCTTTTAGTTACTCCAAAGCCGTCATTGTGTACAAAGTCCTCCTTTGTAATAGCGAGGTGGTATCCTTTTGATTGAATATAGCTATGAAATCCATCGTCTTCAACCCACTTGTCGGTTCCTTCGAGGAGGTTCTTATCAAATATGTAGATGGAGGAGACGAAATCATTGACTATGTAGCAGGTTTCTCTATCTTCAGTTATTGTGAATCTGGTATCATTCGGGTCATAGTTTCTGTAATTAAACAATGACACTGCTCCTATATCTTTGTTTTGTTCTAGTATTAATATTGCTTTTGAGAGCCATAAGGGTTTGAATGTGAGATCTGTGTCTACTTTAACAATATAATCTCCCTCTGCTACTCCTATACAATTTGCGAAGCTTCTTCCTACTCCCCTATTCATTCCTGTGTTTAAAATTAGCTTACTTATCTTTTTATCCTTATAAAGTCTCATTAAGTAGTCTTGATTGCGCAAGTTCTCGTCTGCATCTAGATTTACAACTATCTCATAAGGATAATCTGTGTTCTGTCTGATTGTTGAGAGACAATCTACTAACTTCTCTGGTCTTTTATAAGCAAGTACACATAAACTGGCAAACTTATTTTCCATATCCCGTTGTTTTTCTATATAAACCACAAAACGCTGGCTGTCCCACCTTTCCATTGTATTTTACCCAACCGTAACGCACCTCTGGATATTTCATCTCCCAAACAGTTTCGAAGTCCGTATCTAAAAAGCCGTGGACGAGTAACGGGTTAATATTAAATACGTGTGCAAGATGAGGATGAGTTGTCGCATTGTCAATTGCATGAAAGTGAGCAAAGTAGGCTCCTGCTTTCATTGTTGAAGTGATCTGGTTAAAAAATTTATATGGATTTTCAAAGTGATCTATGCAGTTTGTAGCTATCACAAGATCGTATTTACTGTAGTCAATATCTTCTGCTTTTGCTTGATTTATTGTCTTTTCTCCTATGGTCGCATAGTCTTTTGCAAGTGGATCAACTGCTGTTCTTGTTTTGTGTGGAATAACAGTACTAACACCCCCAAACGGGCCACATCCAACGTCCACTACTTCCATGTTTGAAGTGTCTATGAAATTCAAGCCCATTTGTTTCGCTAAGAGTGGATATCGTGCTACTTCTCTTTGCTTTTTGTCGTTAAAAACAATAGGGTCATCTATAAGCCATGTTCTAGACTCTTCCTTTTGTATGTCCACATATGACTTTGCCATGTTATTATTTTAACATTTATCTTATCTTTATTACACCCCATTCCCTATCTTTGTTTGCTATTAGTCTAGGGTCAGTTTCTTTGTATTTATTAAGTTGCTTTTGTTCAAAAATATCAGCTTCAACTTCGTTTAGTTTCTTAGAAGCAAAGTAGACATCGTTTGCTGCAACCATCGGCCCTTGAATGTGTGGGGGAAGATGGTCGTGATATTGGTGTATCGCTTCAATGTTTTGATCTATAAATTGATTTACCCCGTTAATTCTCAGACGAGTACAAAGTTCAATGTCGTCAAAACCGTAAGAGCCAGGGAACTGCTCATCCCATCCCCCCAATTCCATAAGCCAGTCTCTCTTGTAAGCTGCAATAAAAGTAGCCTGCATATTGGTAGTCTTACAAAAACCGTTTGGGTGATAGCTTCGTGGTTGTATTTGATACTCCTCAACAATGGAGTCTTTAAGTGACTGAACTGGATCTGTGGCAAACGCATTTGAAAGAAAACAATTAGGTTGTGCGTGGTATATAGTTCCTGCGCTAATCAACTGGTCTGGATATTGCTTCATATCACTTTTTATTTGATCTATTACATCGGTCACAAACAATATTTCTGGTTCTGAAGTTATAATTACATCCTTATCAGTGTTCTTTATCCCTATATTACGGGCAAACGAGCATATAGTCCAATTCGGACTATGGTTATATATATATCTTATCGGAAGTCTGCCTTTGAAAGAGTTCACGACTACTTCACAATTGTCCTGTCCCCCATCGTCTACAATCAACACCTCATCTGGGATGGTAAGTTGTGTTAGTCTCTCAAGTGAGAGTTGTAAAAGATTACTTCTGTTAAATGTTGTTATTAGTAGACTCGTTGTCATATTTGCCCCACCCTTCTTCGTTTACTCTAAATTTACCCTCTTTAATTCTATTCTCTGAAATAGTTCCGTTCTTTTCTGCATGATCATAGATGTTATATGGATAATTTTTTGTGTGCCACTGATGTATCACAACTATATCATTTCTATGCTCTACAGGTTTACCATAAATACTCAACCTATGGAGTAAATCCCAATCTTCATATCCATGCCCTGTCATTTTTTCATCAAACCCACCTAGTTCTTCAAACCAATCCCTCTTAACACCAAAGAAACATCCAGCAAAACAATCGTTTGAGCCTGTAATTCCCCAATCTGAGTCTGGGGCCTTAGTATTTTGCATATTGCCAGATACAAGCATCGCATATTCATGCGAAAGCACTCTTGCTGGATGGATAAAATACTCTTCGTCAAGTTTCTCCCATATCTTTTGACCCATTGTCCATATTTGTGTTGCAAGTGGTGTGTGGTCTCGTGTAATGACTTCTAAGGCCTGTCTAATGGTTTCACCCACGTGTAACATCTCTGGTTCAGAAAAAAAGACTACATCGCCTGTAGACTGTTTAAATCCTATGTTTCTTGGAATTGAGGAGATCCTAGCTTCTGGATGGTGAAGATATATATACTTCATCTCTATTCCTTTTTTGTTTGCTTTCTCCTCTAGCTCTGCGAATACCTGAAAAGTATTGTCCTGAGAGCCATCGTCAACAACAACAATCTCGTTTGGTGGTAGTTCCTGTGTAATTACGCTTAACATACCGTAGTTAAGTTGTTTGGCTCTATTCCAAGTACAAGTAACAAGTGAAGTCCTCATTTTATTTCAAAAGTGGTAAGTAGTATTTTACCAGTCTTGCTTTATAACTGTATTCTTCTGGGGATTGTTTCGATATCGCGTCTATTTCGTACTGCATATCATCTCTTCCCATTATCAACTGTTTTTTACCAATAGCTGAGAGCTCGTAGAACCGATTGTTAAGGTGGTGTGGTTTAATATTGCGCTTATTCCTCATATCTAAGTCTCCAGCCATTCTATGAAGATTTAGTGCAGTCTTTGTGCCATTGTAATATTTGACCATCTCTTCTTCTGAGATATGTCCATGAACTATGTGTTGATGTTGATACCCATCTAGCCCTCTATAACCAACTCCTACAATACGAACTAGATTGTCTCTCCATTCTTTAGCTTTTTCTGAAAAGAAGCTAAGTCGAGACTTGTAGGCATTTCCGATAAAACAATAGTCTGACTTATATTGCCAGTCTACTTCTTGTGGTTTGTGTATTACGGGATTACAAGCGTGTGGAACGTATTCAATATGATTATTTGGAAACTCTTTTTTTAATTCATCTGCCGTGTTTTTGTCTGTCGTAAAGATATGGTAAAAAGTTTCTGCCATATCGAATGTAATATCGCTCTCCCACGGATCTTCATGTGTCCAGAGAAGCTTGTGTCCTTTGAGGTTTTTTATTGTAGGTAAATATTCATAAAGTTTGGTTTGGTGGTGAAGAAATATGTGCATTGTCGGTTGAAACCTTTCAGACACAACCTGTACATCGTCTATGTAGCACTCCTGTGCTTCAACTTGAAGTTCTTCTAAAGCTTCAAAAATATGATTTTTTATCTGTATGGCAAACCCCGAAAGTTCACTATAAACAAGCAACGTCTTCATAGGGGTTTTTCAAGTTTTATCTGGAAGTTCCATCCATGCTCTAATAATTCCCAGATAACATTGAATTTGCAAGTGATTCCGTACTCTTCCCGAGCATCTTCGGTTGTTTTGTCGTCACAGAAATAGTCGAAACTTCTTCTGATATAGCCCTTCTTGTGTGTGGGGTCTTGCCAAAAAGGGTCTGTTCCTGCAAGTGGAGTAGATATTTCTAGCAATCCTCCAGGTTTTAGTACTTCAAAACAATCATTCATCATAGGGATAATTGTGTTTAAATGCTCGACTAGTTGGTTTGCTCTAATTCCTTCAACAGAGTTGGGTTTTATTTCGATAGGCCCAGTATAGCCACGACTTTTAAGGGGTAGTCCTTGATTTAAATCCCACTGAATATCGGCATTCTTAGTTAGGTCAATATTAACATGACCTGGAGCTTTAGTGTTGTTGGTTCCTCCTCCTAAATCAATTCTCATTGTTTTTATATTGACTACAAATTTCTTCTAACAACCTATCATTATCATAGGTTATTTTCCAATTTGGATAATCACTTCGAAACTTCTTTGAAGAGTAGATACACCACTTGTGATCTCCCCTTCTGTTTGTGTCTGAATACTTTATGTTACCCTTCTTATTAAGTATTTTTTCTATCTTCTCTATTGCCTCTACCATAGAGTTGTTAGACTCTCTACCACCACCGATATTGTAGGCGGTTCCAGGTTGAGTTGGTTTTTGAATAACTTCCCAAAAAGCAGAAACTAAATCAAAGGCATGAATGTTATCTCTAACTTGTTTGCCTTTATACCCATTGATTGTATATTCCTCTCCTGTTGCTATTGCCTTTGCTAAATATGCAAGATACCCATGAAGTTTTACTCCTTTGTGATTGCTACCAGATATACAAACTGGTCTAAAAATTGTTATTGGAAGGTTAAAGTAAGTTGCATACTCTTTGGCCATAATATCTCCACACGCCTTAGAGGCTCCAAAAAGAGAGTGTAAGTTTCCATCTAGTCTCATTGACTCATCAACTCCATTCCAAAACTCATCGTGACTTTTCGGTAAGTCAAATCTAGTCTTAAACTCTTTTAATGGAAGCTCGTTTACACTATCTCCATAAACCTTGCTAGAACTCACATGGATAAATATCGCTTCTGGAGATAAATGCCTGTAGGCCTCAAGAATGGTTACAGTGCCATATGCGTTTATTTGAAAGTCCTCAATAGCATGGTTTGTAGAATATTCGTGTGCTGGTTGAGCTGCTGCATGGATGATTGCATCAAATGGGCCAAACATTGCAAAGTAGTTGTTTACCTTTTCAATATCTCTTATATCTAAATCAATCGGAAAGAACTGACGTGGATATTTCTCTAAAAGATCTAACTTAGTAGTATCTGTTGAAGCCTCTTGCCCAAACATTGTACCTCTTTGGTTGTTGTCTATTCCGTAAACTTTCCATCCAAGATCACAAAAAAACTTAACAGCTTCTGAGCCTACAAGTCCTGAACTTCCCGTACAAAGCAATCTCTTCATGGTTATGATTATAACATTTCTTTGACCTTTAAAGTCAAGTTCAGTTGATTTTTACGCCACTCTTCGGGAGGAGACCAATTTTCTATTCCCCATTGAGCGTAAGTTTCTCTGGAAGCAGATATTAAATCCATATTTTTATCCACATCTTTTGTTCCCATGTGAAAGTGTTTTCTATTCAAGTTGTCTATGTGCTCTGCCATGTCCTGCGGAAACCTATCTTTTGGTGTCTCGTGCCATTGATGTCTCCCTCTTAACCTGTCATCATAACTAAACTGGACTCCCTTCTTCCAAAGCTTCAGTCCCATGTCGCCATCTTCAAGACCAATGTGTATATCCTCGGAAAATCCTCCTACAGACCAAAAAATACTCTTGGGTATTGAAATGTTTCCTCCAAAACAAGCAAGTCCGTCACTTATCCTAGAAGTCGTCTGTTCTGGTGAAAATTCCCTGAAAGTAGAACTTCTCACGTCTCCTTTTTCCCCATTGGGATAAGTTACAAGGTCTCCATTTTGTGTAGTAAAGTTATAAGAGCCAATAATCACTCTGTTTGGATTCTGTTGAATGTCTTCCAAGACAGTCTTTAGATGAAGATAGGGTACAACTACGTCTGAGTCTATGAAGACATAGCAAAGAGTATCTGGTGAGGCCACAAGTGCCCCTAAATTTCTAACCACACTAGCATTCCATGAATGTGGTTTGTAGTTGTTAAATACATATCTAAAGTTTCCTTTGTCTTTAAACTGGTTAATAACTGACTGTGTTTCATCTGTGGAGTTGTCGTCTGAAACAATTATTTCATATTCGCTCCTCTCAAGGCTTTGATTTTGTAACGAAGTAAGGGTATTTATTAGGTTTGGGTACCTACTTCTAGTGGGGACTATTACAGACAACTTCATATCGTTTTTTGTAGTAATGCGTGTATCTCTCTTAGTTTAACTTCTACCCAACCTCTAGTTGTGTATTCGTGAGGAGGAGTCTGATCGTTTCTTAAAACCAACCACTTATTTATAACTGGAATCCTTTCCTTCGTTTTTGGATCGTCATAAAACCACGAGTAGTAATATCTATTTTCAGGAGTAAAGTATCCAAAAGTGTCTTCAGTCCAAAAAGTTTTATGTGAAAGATCAACAATACCAGCATATGATTGTCCATGTGGAACAACTATTTCAAATATTTTGTCTGGTTTTAACACTCTATACACCTCATTGAACAAAAAGATGTTTTCTTCAAAGGAGAGATGTTCGAGAAAGTGAGACGCGTACACCCCATCTACTGAGTTATCTTCAAAGGGAAGTTTATTAAATCTTAAATCTAGCTGAATATCATTGTCATTATACTTATCCACATCGACTCCAATGTAATATTTTGCTTTCTTATTATTCCCACAACCCAGATCTAAATGTATTTCTGTGTTAGCTTGTGACATTGTATGTTTTTTCAAGTATCTCCTTAGCACGACCATTATGGACCCACAGTGTGTCATACCTTTTTCTGTTTTGTGCTTCATATTTAAACCTGCCTGACGCTGAAGATCCAAAGTGAGAGTGATAAACTTCTGCCTGTCCGTTATACCAAACCTTATAGCCCTTCTCTCTTGCCTTTAATGTAAAGTCTGTGTCCTCCCAACCTGTTTGGTAAGCTTCGTCCATTCCTCCGACTGAATCCCACACTTCTCTTTTTATGAGCATACACGCCGCTGTAACTGACGGTACTTCACAAACTTTTTTAATTCTTTCATCTTGTACACTTATTTTAGGTATGGATGGATTACACATACCAAGCTCGTATGGGACATATTCGTTATTAAAAAAGACCCCAGCGTGCTGAACAAGCTTACCAGCTCCCATTTTCCACAAGAGACATCCAACTACTCCAACCTTCTCATCCTTCTCAAAGGTAGAGAGCATTCTGTCTAAAAAAGTCGATGTTACAAAAGTATCGTTGTTTAAAAGAAGTAGATAATCACCTTGCGCTAACTTTGCCCCTTGATTATTACTCTCCGAAAAGTTCTTCTTTATCTTGTTTATCTTTAGTACACACTCATGGTTTGAGAGATAGTTGACAGTTCCATCTCTACTATCGTTATCTATGACAATTAGCTCTTTTGGAGTATTTACTTGTGCCAAACTAGGTAAGAGCTTTACAAGATGATTTAAGCCTCCAGTCGTTGTTGGAATAATAACGGATACCATTAAAAAAATAGTTGTAATTCCATGACTGGCAGTGAAGTAGGATTTTGTGTTTGAACAAACATTATCTGAAGGTCTGAACAAATAGCCCCTCCCATAGCTTGTTTTAATGCCTTCTGTAATCTAGTCTTTGACAACGGCTCCTTTTTCCATGGTTTATAGGCATGAAATTTGAGGATTGCATAGTAAGAAGGAGAATAACCCTTCTGGAGTTTAGGATGCATAGGGACAGACGTCCTGCTTTTCAAAACCATATTTGATAGGTTTTTATCTAAAAATTCAATATCTTCATTAAGCCATCTATATGGAAATGTAAATCCAACTTGAGGATAGTTATCTGCCATATGTGTCATGATGATAACATATCGCAGAGCATAAAAAAAGCAGGCGGGAAGCCTGCCACTGTACAATTAACGGATGGATCTTGAATCCCACTCATCGAATATATTGCTTCACAGACTCCCGCCTTCACCTATTATATACTATTGACATGAGTGCAGAACGTATTGGTAATATGGTTAGGGCTTACAGAGATGGTGAGTTCTCCAGACTAATTGACGACTTTAACAATGAATATTTTTTTGAACAAGATTTACTAGAATGGAAAGAGAGAGAATCTTCAATCAGGAATGGTCTCTCCAAGATTTTACAACCCCAACAGACTTCGACCCCAACCCAGAAATTGAACACAGAAACGCCTTCAGTAGAGGAACAAGACAAGAAATAATAAGGCGTGCTACAGATCGTTTTGGTTATCCTGCAAGTGAGATTAGTGGTAGAAATGACATGCCACTGCAAGCAGCCCACATAAATCACAATAGAAGGAATCCTCATTATGACGACCCTGACAACGGAATCCTCATGACAGTAGACGAACATCTTCAAGATCATATTGAGCGTGAAGGGTGCAATGGACTGACAAAGGCTGGGAACAGACTGGCAATAGATCTACTTTCAAGGCAACTGGAAGATCTTAACAAAGTTCATGATATAGACCCAGACTTTAGTGAAAGGCTCAAAGAGAGGCTAATGACTCCAAGACCTAAAAGAATACCAGTGTAAGAGGGGGTGAGGTGACAATCGCTATCACTTCTTTACTAGTCCCTGTAGTGCACTACAGCTCTCACCCCAGCATATTATACAACTGAAAACACCCACCTTGCCCAAGTGGGTGAATCCAGTTTTTTATAAAAGGTTGAACTTGATGAAAAGCGATTACTTTCAGCCTATTAAATAGGCAAGTAAATTATATCACGAAAAAGAGCAACCTTTCGATTGCTCAATTCCGTTCTAATACCGTGTTCTTAAAAAACTTCGATGAATAGAAAATGTTACTTCTTAGTTTACCACTTCTGACCATTTTCCAAAACACCCAGGCTGGCGGAAAAGGGCTGCTTTAATGTAATTGTGACTCCATTCTTGAGTAATTTTCACGTCAGTTCCCTCAACAACTGTTACTTGTGGCAACAAAGTTGGTGTTGGACCATACCAAATCCACCATACGGGATTACTTTCACTCACAGACTTAATTGTGTAGTGAAAAGTCCATGTTCCATCTGTGTTGTGTGTTGTATCCTCAGTGTGAAACGCGATTTGTGGAAGCCATCCTTCAATAGTCGGACACTGTGGAAGTGTTGGCGCACTTGGTTCGTGACTTGGTTCAGATTGTTTGTTTTCTGGAACTCTATTAAGCTCACAACCATTTTCAGTCATATAATAACCTTCTTCACAGACTGGCTCCTCTGGTTTACAAGCAATTACTTCTTCTTCTGGTACTTCACAGTCTTCTGTGACAGTCTTTGTTTCAGGTACTTTGTGACTTGGTCTAGTTATTAAGTTAAACCAATTTTTCTTGTTGTAGCACTTGTGACTATCTATGGCGACTGCAAAGCCTTCTGGACAGCTATCGTAAACTGTTTGGATACTGCATTCATCGTGTTCTGAACCCTCTCCATCTACACAAGTGTATGTAACCTCATGTGTAGCACCAGACTGGCCGCATTCGGGATTACACGGGGTCTCAGAGGTCTTTTGCCAGTAGTATCCATGATACGTAGCTAAAGCTGCGTGTCTGGCTCCAAGAAGAACCATACCAACAGACATTAGCAGTAATGCAAACATTAAAATTCTAATCATATTAATAATCTTCACCCCACTTTCTCCCTATCCACATCGCTAAAAGTAGCGGTGAGGTTAAGGCAACAAACAAAAGGAAAACTAACAATCCTGTTATGTTTTTAATTTTGTTCATGTTTTTTTAGCTAACGTCTTGTAGTCCTTTGGCCAACCCAACAAGTTACCCACAAGATTATCAGTTTCCCAAGTAGGCGTATGCGACTCCGCCCAGTGAAGGTACTCTTTGTAAATAAAACTGTCTCTCTCCTTTTTAAGAGCTTGTTGAGTGTTTTTTTTCCAATTTGTCAACATCTTTTGTATGTTCTTTAGGGGGGAGTTTGATTCTCTCAGCGCCAGCGTTTCCACGGCGACTCCTAGTTTATTGAGACCCCCATTTTTCTAGCTTTTCCCGATGTCGGGAATATCTAAACCTCTCGAATTCGAGACCTTTAAAATCCCCAAACCACAAGTCGTGTGAGTGAGTTAGTACTCTGTCATCTTAAAAGTTGGTTTTCCTTCTACTACTTCAAAAATGAAACAACGGCCTATGCTGGTATTGAAACATACTTCACGAAACTTTAAGTCTTTATCCCACTTACCGTAATACTCAGCACGAAAAGCAAAGTTAAATATGAAAACTGAAACGATAGTTGTTAAGATTGTTGGTATTGTTTTTTTCATATCTTCAACTCCTCTTGTCAGTCAAATCTATAAGTTTGTTTTTGTTTATAAAGAGCATTTTTCATCATTATGTAAACTGTATCAACTACAACATCAGACGCATTCATTTCAGGATTGCACTTTAAGGCACGTGTTATCATCGTTCTGATTTGTCTTTTTTGCCTTGTTTCAAAAGATTCTTTTTTCATATATGTCTCTTGTCACTCTTGGTGGGTGTCAGAATTCTAATAAGTTCCTCAATATCTTCAATTTCGGCAATATACCAGGTTGGATGTTTAGGGAAAATCTCTTTTTTAACACACAAAACACCTTCCTCGTTCATCTTAAATTCGACTCCCGACTTGGTTTTTAAGTATTTTTTCATTTTGTGTTCTCAATAGGCAAATCACTTACTTTTTCAATAGAAACTTTAAATAAGTCGCCCTCTTTTAGTTTCCACGCTTCAGCTAGTTCCTTTGGTATACTAACAACCAAGCTGTGACCCTGTTTTGATGTTTTTCTATAAGGTAAGTATCCCCTCATAGCAGGTATTTGATTGTGATATACTGGTTTCATGTTATCTAAAAGTTCCTTCCATGAGTTGCTAAAACGGGCTTCGCAGCCTGTAGAGCCAGAAGCGGAAAAACAGCCTCGTCCCGATGGTTGTAACGAAAAACAAACTCATCCACGTACGTCTGCAAGTGCTTCGGAGAAACGGCATGGTGAGTCCCGCTAAGAGAGCGTTTGAGCTGGCTCCAAAAACCCTCAATGCTGTTTGAGTGGATAATCCCATCTACATACTGACCAAGACCATGCTGGACTGTTTGGTGGGTGTAGCCGTTATCTTTGACTCGGTTATAGATGTTGAACTCATCACTCATAACAGTTGCACCACGAACTACCGAGCTGTTGATAATCGGCTGGATAGTTTTTATCTTGATATTCTCAACCACCAAAGCTTTTGCACCGCCCTTACGCTCCACAATGCCAAATACTGGCGTTTTCTTCTCAGCTCCTCGACCACGTTTGCCTTTATGCTTTCCGCCATAGTAGGTTTCATCAACTTCAACAATACCGCCCATCGGGTCGCCACTTTCCCTGAACAACTTACGGATTTGCTTTGCCATACGCCAGGCACATTTATACGTCACGCCGAGTTGTCGCTCTAGTTCTTTGGCGGCGACACCGTTCTTACTGGACGCAAACAAAAACATGGCATGGAACCAGAGCGTGAGTGGAGTAGCTGACTTATGAAAAATAGTTCCAGACAGAGGTGAGACAGTGAACCCGCAAGAACAATCAAACCGCTTTCGGCTCTCAATCAGGTAAAAACGGTCTTTGTTGCCACACTGAGGGCAAACTGGCTTCTTTCCATATCGTGCCTGAAACATAAACTCTAGGCACTTTCGGTCAGTGCCAAACTCAGCTCGTAGGTGTTTGATGGTGTATTTCATACGTTAGCTCCTACTTGTCGGAGAGTTGATAGAACTTTCCAGTCTTGCCAGTGGGGGTTTTCAATGTCTGGTGATAAAAAGTAGTTGAGATAATCGAGCATGGTTTTGCCCTGCTTGGCGAAATAGTATTTTGGGTGAGGCTGGCTTGCTAACACTGGTTTTACCCGCTCATACTCTGACTTGATTGAAGCTAGTTTTTGCTCTCGCTCAACTTTTTCTTTGGCTTCTTGAGCTTCCCTTTCTGGTTGTCCAGCCTCCCACGCTTCAATAGCTTTGATGCGTTGTGCTTCTCGTCTGGCTTCTCTCTTGACTTCTTGTGCCTTGGTTTTTACTGCCTGAGTCAATCCCTCATCACCCAAGTCCTCAACGTGGACACTACCCAGATTGAAGTGTTTTCCATCGGAGGAAACACACTGAAAAACGTGGGAAATAGGTCGCCCGCAGTGGTCGCACATATGAGAACCACCATGATAACTACCGTCTGGTGATTGAACAACGGGGTCATAGATATACCCTACAAACTGGTAGGGTGCTTGACCGAGATGGGAGTATTTGTGTTGTTTCATAATATCATTATACCAAGTATTTACCTGTTGTCAAGGGATAGTTACCTTCTATAAAATTCATTTTTCATAATGTATATTCCTTCGTGTCACTCTTGGTGGGTGTCAGAATTTTGTAATATTTGGCTTAGTTCTTTAAGTGCTTTTATAGAATCGGTGTTTCCGTGCGGCCTACTGTAAACAACTTCTAAGCTATTTCGACATACTCCAAACCTGCGTTTCTTTCCGTTAAACCCTTTAACTGAAAACTCTTGTGTGCATTTATTGTTGTGAATGTGTATTTTCATAATGTATATTCCTTTAAAAAATTAGAGGGGTGGCTCTAACTTTTTGTTCAGTATGGTCCCTGATCCATTTCTGGATCTTGCATTCTATCCCCAGTACCTTCAGGTTCTTCGCTACCGTTTGTACGGTTGCGATCTGGGCATATGCGTCCTCGATCTAGCCAAGTTTCTGGTACTTCAAGCCAGGTTTCGCTTTCTACTGGAAAATACGTACCAAAGCGCTCTGTTCTTGTCGGACGATCTTTCATAATGTGCCTCTTTCCTCCACCCCTCAAGTGTTGGCTACACCTGCCCTTTGTAACCAACCTTCAAGAGTGGATTATTCCCATTTAACATCCTTCAGTTGTCTCAATACTTGCAGAAGAAGGATAGAATATCCTGCCACAAGGTGTTCGTTTTTGTGCAGCCACAGCTTTGAGTCTAAGTGATCTCCTGGCTTAATTTGCATACAGAAAAATATCCAGTGGTTGATCTCTTCCAGAAAAGCCTGAAGTATTCTTTGTTTAGTTGGCTTCTCTATTTTGTTTCCAGTCCAGAGCTT
>ERZ761584.71-NODE-71-length-38381-cov-13.295648_pt1 | contig 38381 bp, 46 predicted proteins | sample MGYA00512168_ERZ761584 | MGnify/ENA primary metagenome ERZ761584 (study PRJEB28899, sample SAMN03785564) | bioreactor sludge metagenome | biome: EBPR Sludge; feature: EBPR Bioreactor; material: 0.22µm filtered reactor supernatant | place: Saint Lucia: Queensland...
AACAGGTTGCGGGAAGGGTGTGGCTGCAACTTTCCAGAGACAACTTGCATGGCAGAGGATGAATGCAGGGATGCATTTGAAGCCGCCGCCGAGATCGAACGCCTCACCGCCGAGAACGCTCGACTAAGTTCCGCCCTTGCCGAGGCGTGGAAGGTGATTACACTCCATAAATGCTCATGCCGCATGTTTTGTGCAAAGAATGACCCTTCAGACTACCACGCTTATGATGCGTGTTCTCATCGCCGCGCCGCCCAATGGCTGGAGAAGAACCCATGAGCCCGGAGGAAGAGATTGGCCAATAAACCCTGTAAACACTGTGGAAGCAGTGATGCCGTAGAAGAATACCCTAATGGAAGCTATTGCTTCAGTTGTAAGACAAAGGAGAAAACCCTGACAGATACAACCAAATGGACAGAACAGGTCCTATCATACAGGTCGCATTCGCTTCAAGCCTTGAACAAGTACAAAGTGAAGCTCCTAGTTGACCCTGAGGGAACACCAAAGGAGGTCCTGTATCCTTATACCAGTTTCATTAAACACAGGAACCTAGAGGAGAAGCAGTTTTATGCTACTGGAGAGAATACTAAGGCTGCTGAGTTATTTGGTGAAGAGGTCTTCCCAGCAGGATCAGCGGCTGCAATCACTATTACAGAGGGAGAAGAAGATGCCCTGTCTGTATACGACATCTTTGGTTGTAAATGGCCAGCGGTTTCTGTTCGGTCGAGTAGCACCGCAAGGAAAGACTGTGCTGCACGGTATAACTACATCAACAGTTTTGACAAGATTTACTTAAGCTTCGATAACGATGAGGCCGGAGAACAAGCCCTCCGTGACGTAGCCCCTCTTTTTCCCTTCAATAAAGTCCATATCGTCAGGTTGTCTAACTATAAAGATGCTAACGAGATGCACATGGCGGGAAAGGAAGAAGAATACAGAAGGATATGGTACAATGCCCGAAGGTTCGTCCCTGAGAACATCATTAGCAGCATTAGCGAGTTTGCTGAAGTTCTGGAAGAGAAAGACAAGGAAACCATCGCGTCGTTCCCTTTTACGGATTTACAAAGGATGTTACGTGGTATTAGACTTGGAGAGACAGTCCTCTTCAAAGCCCCGGAAGGTGTTGGTAAAACGGAAATAATGGGTGCTATAGAGTATCATGTCCTAAAGACCACGGATATCAATATTGGTGTCATCCACCTAGAAGAGCCTGTCAAAAGGTCTCTCCAGAGGTTTGCCAACTATGAACTGGGATACCCTGTCCATTTTGACAAGTTGACTTCTAATGAGACTATCCTGGAGACTATACGGAGGGTGACAACCCGTGACAACAGGGTCCACTTTTACAAAAATTTTAACTCCGATGACATTAATGGAGTCCTTAACAACATTAGGTTTCTTGTCTCATCCTGTGACTGTAAGCTTATATTTCTGGATCACATATCTCGATTGGTATCAGGAACAATGGAACCAGACGAGAGAAAAGCCCTAGACTATATTTCTACAAAACTGTCACAGCAGGCAGAGGAACTGGACTATGGTCTCCTTATGGTCAGTCATGTAAACGACGATGGACAAACAAGAGGCAGCAGGAACATAAGTAAAGAAGCTTATGCTGTAGTTAACCTGAGCCGAGACATAACTAATCCAGATGAAACAGTAAAGAATACAACTTACTTGACATTGGAAAAGAATAGATTTGGCAGCCTTACAGGTCCTGCTGGAGAACTCTACTTTGACATAAGTACTTTTATGCTTAGTGAGGATTTCCCGCCGGGTAATCCCTTGCCGGAGGAGTAAGTTGTTTATAATAGACACAGAAACGAATGCACTGAAAGACTACACCAAACTTCATTGTATCGTCTTACGTAACGTAAAGGAACCTTCTGATGTCAGAGTCTACAGAAATATTGTTCACCCTTATCCTGTGGAGCTTCGGGACCTTCTTGTTAGTAGCCATCTTGTTGGCCACAACATTGTTGGTTTCGATCTTGGTGTACTTCATCACTTCCTTGGTGTCTCCAAGCCTGTCGAAGAAGTTACGGACACGCTTGTCCTTTCTAGACTCATTGACAGATTAAGGGATAGTCACAGTCTAGAGTCCTATGGGGAACAGTTCAAGGCCCCTAAAAATAATTTCTCGGACTTCTCCGAGTGGTCCCAGGAGTTAGAAAACCGTTGTATTCAAGACACTTATATTAATTGGAAGGTGTACGACTATTACAAAAAGTACCTGAACAGCCCCCGCTGGGAGGACCCTATACGTCTAGAGCACTTGACAGCAGCACTATGTAATACCTTAGGTACTAATGGGTTCCTCTTAGACGTACCTAAAGGTAAGAAATTCTTTAATATCCTTTTTAATACAGTAGAGGACCTTAAGGTATCCTTTAAGGATGTATTTCCAAAGAGGTCTAAATACATAAAAACTATTACCCCTGTTCTAACCTCTAAAGGGACACTGAACAGTAAGGACTTCAGATGGACCGATGACCTTACCCCGTTCACAGCTAATGAGCCGTTCAGCCTTTTCGAATGGGAGGAGTTCAATCCAAACAGTCCTGTCCAACGGGTGAAACGACTGAACGATGCGGGTTGGAAACCGTTTAACAAGACCAAAGGCCACATCATAGCAGAAAGGAACAAGGATGAAACATCCCTACAGAAGTTTCGGGAGATTGGCTGGACGACTGACGAGGAAAATCTTGCCACCCTACCCGAGGATGCCCCAGAAGCCGCTAGGAAGCTCAAGGAGTACCTTCTTTTAGCCAGCCGTCTAGGAGACTTGGAAGAGTGGCTTGGCCTTGTACGAGAGACTGGACGCATCCACGGACAGTTTACCCACCTAGGGGCATGGTCAGGCCGAGTAACCCACCAGAAACCTAACATGGCTAATATCCCTTCTACCAATGACAAGAAGGGAAGGATTGCCCCTTGGGGTAGAGAGTTCAGGGAAATCTGGATCGCCAGACCGGGATATAAACTGGTAGGTGTAGACGCCGAAGGTATCCAGTTAAGGGTCTTCGCCCACCTGTGTAACGACAGGAAGCTCATAAAAGCCATCGAAGAAGGAAAAAAAGAAGAAAAAACTGACATTCACCACTTGAATAAAGCCATCCTAGACACTATATGTAATAGTAGGGACACTGCTAAGACATACATTTATGCCCTATTGCTAGGGGCAGGGACAAAGAAACAGGCTGAAATCTTGGGATGTTCCACCAAGGAAGCCAAAGAGGGTTATGAAAGGATACTGACGTACTACCCCGGATGGAGGGAGCTAGAAGAGGGGAGGCTACAGGAAGAAGGGGAACGGTTGTACATAGAAGCCCTAGATGGACGGTACATCCGTCTTCCTGAACCCCGGAAGGCACTGGCAGCCCACCTTCAAGGGGGTGAGACAATACTGATGGCAAGGGCAGCAACTATCTGGCAAAGGAGGCTCCAAGGTGTAGACTACCTCCCGGTAAACTGGGTCCACGACGAATGGCAAACAGAAGTGAGAGACCTTCCGGGTCTTCCTGAACTGGTAGCCAAAGAGCAAATGCTGGCCATCGAAGAAGCTGGCAGATATTATAACCTGAATATAAGACTTGCAGGGAGTGCTAAGATTGGAAACAACTGGGCCGAGACTCACTAATCAATACATAGCTGTCTGGAAATTCGATAACCCTACTACACTGACAGGACTTGTAGAAGGTGAGACCGAAGAAGAAGCCCGAACCAAGATACTAACATTTTATGAAGGAGCCCCAAATCTTGAAATCCTAGAAATACGACTAGCAAACATGGAGGAACTTGGCTTCCTCGGAGAAACAGCTAACTAACAAGGATAAAGAATTACATGGCAACGAAGAAAGTTTGGGTAAAGGGTATCTGCAAGTATGCAAAGGTCTATCCTGAAAACATGGATACTGCGTTCAACGATGAGAAGTATACTATCAATGTCTACCCGGAGAATATCAAGTCACTAAAAGAGTCTGGTTTCCGTGGCAAGATCAGGGAAGATGAAGATGGAACTTTTGTCAAGTTGAGCCGGAAGCACAAGCAGATGTTCCCGGACGGTGAGAAGGTTTTTGGTCCACCCAAGGTTTGGGATAAGGATGGTCATTCCTTCCATGAGCCGATTGGAAATGGAAGCCGTGTGGCTGTCCTTCTTGAAGTCTACGGTAGCGCCTATGGAACCGGGTCGCGTATCAAGGAGGTTCATGTTCTAGAACATATCCCCTATACTCCCGGAGACAACGATGGTCCTAGCACCGTCCCTGTAGATTAACATTGTTTGACTTCAGTACTCGGTCATAGACCTGTCGTAACTAAATCTGAAGCAACATTCGATCCAAAACGTGAGGATCAGTAGTCCTGAGCATGACTGTAAAAGGCTCTCATTTTTGGAGTAACATAACCCTTGAAGAAACTAGACACTCTCGTTCAAGACATCTATGACTTGTTTAATCCTGACACAAAGGTTGAACCCACCGAGGAACAACTCAATGTCTTTGCAGACAATGTCAAGAAGCGTATACGTAAACAACTAGCTGGGAGGACGGAGCCTTTTCGGCTTCGCATGAGTAACATTGGAAAATGCCCTAGAGAACTCTGGTACAGACGAAATAAGCCTGACGCTGAAGAACGACTACAGCCTAGTACTTACATTAAGTTTCTGTTTGGAGACCTTATCGAAGAGCTCACCCTTCTCCTCGCCCGCCTTGCTGGGCATTCTGTACGAGATGAGCAACGGGAGCTTGAATACAACGGTATCAAGGGAAGTTGTGACGCAACTGTTGATGGAGTTCTCGTCGATGTCAAGTCAGCTTCCACCTTCAGTTTCAATAAATTTGAGAAAGGATTAAAAAAGTCAGAAGACAGTTTCGGTTATTTGAGTCAATTGGGTCTATATAAGACAGCTATTGGCGATGGTGCCTCTAGAGAAGAAGCAGGGTTTATAGCGGTAGATAAACAACATGGTCACATTACTGTCGATATTCATCGTAATCTGGATACTGTGGATTATGACACGCTAGTCAAAGAAAGGATAGAAGCTGTCTCTAAACCAGAGCCACCCCCACGTCCTTACAAAGAAGAAGATTTTCAGTTAGGAGGTAACAAGAAACTACCTACAGTCTGTTCTTATTGTCCATTCAAGAAGACTTGTTGGCCGGGAGTCAGGACTTTCATATACAGCTATGGTCCTGTCTATTTGACACGTGTCGCTAAAGTACCTAATGTCCCGGAAGCCTCTTAATAATACTCCTCGGCGTTGGAAGGAGATAAAAGAAAAATATGGCCTCACACAAGAAGCCTATAACGCTATTCTTCAAGAACAGGGAGGACGCTGCTACATTTGCTTACGAAGCCCTTATGACATCAGAAGAAGACAAAACCTTGCAGTTGACCATTGTCATATCACCGGAAAGATACGAGGGCTCTTGTGCTATAACTGTAATCACAGGCTCCTCACAGCTGTTAAAGAAGACCCTGAGTTTGTACGAAGACTCTTGACTTATCTTACAAGGAAGACAGATTATGGCACAATACCTGATTGTTGATCCACCTTCTGGCTGGATGTATGGTTTTCCAAAGGCTATCAAATCAGTACCTGATGGTGAAACTTTACATACTTTTGACTGGTCGTCGTTGACGGAGGTATATAAGAAACTCTTGGAAGCTTCTGGGTATCCTGCAAAAGATATAGATTTTGCTTTGGAACATAGTAGGTTTTGGATTGAATGAAGACACACTTGGTAATACCTGATATTCATGCCCACTATAGTCATCATAACAAGAGAGCAGAATACCTTGGTAAATTCATAGCCGACGTGAAGCCTGACACTGTTGTCAATCTTGGGGATAGTGCCGATCTTCCTAGTCTTGCAGGCTTCGATAAAGGTAAACGATCATTTCATGGAAAGACATATAAGGCAGATGTAGACAGTCACCTGGATTTCCAAGATCGTCTTTGGCATTATGTTAAAAAGACAAAGAAACGGCTCCCTGAGCGCCATGTCCTAGTAGGTAACCATGAATACAGAATTCACAGAGCCCTCGAAATCCAGCCCGAACTGGAGGGAACTATTGGACTTGCCGACTTACAACTGGATAGATATTACGACACTGTTACAGATTACGTCGGAACTACGCCGGGTACGCTATTGGTGGATGGTATCTTTTACGCTCACTATTTTGTTTCCGGTGTTATGGGGCGTCCTGTTGGTGGCGAACATCCTGCCTTTAGTCTTCTTTCCCGTCAATATCGTAGTTGTACTGCTGGGCATACCCATCTGGCTGACTATTGTATACGTACACGTGCTGATGGACGAAAGATACACGGATGTCTCGCTGGAGTATACCAAGATTACGACTCTGATTGGGCAGGAGAAGTCAACAAACTATGGTGGCGGGGAGTAGTCCTTAAACGTAACGTAGACGGTCAAGGCGGATATGATCCCAGTTTTATTAGCTTAGACTATCTTAGGAGAAATTATGGGTAACATTTTTGTAACAAGCGATACTCATTTTCATCACAGTAATATTATCAAGTATTGTAATCGTCCTTTTGTAAGTAGTTATGAAATGGATGAAGAACTTATAAAGAATTGGAATAGTGTTGTAGCATCTTCTGATAAGGTATATCATCTTGGTGACGTCTATTTTCCTAAATATAAGAACGAGGGTGAAATGCTTTTTTCCAGACTGAATGGTACAAAAGTTCTTATTCTTGGAAACCACGATAAAGGGAAGGATCAAAATCTATTGAAGTATTTCAGTCGTATTTATGTATGGCGGTTTCTAAAAGAGTTTGGTCTTCTATTGACTCATGTTCCCGTGCATCAAGACAGTATTAGTTCTAAGCTGAAGTATAATGTTCATGGCCATACACACGATAGAGGGAGTCCGAAAGGTCCTTATCGTAGTGCTTGTGTAGAGTTGAATAATTATACCCCAGTACCGATCGAGGTTTTCCAAAGTGCCTAAACATAAAGGTCACCAGCGCGGGACCAGTCATAGCAAGAAGAAGTATGACAAATACTACAGGAGAAACTATTATGCCAAGGATTTACAGGATGATAAATACCATACGAGAATACTACCGGGAAGGGTATCTGAACCTCCAGCTACCAAGACAGAAATACTGAAGGAATTAGACGATGATTGAGGAGAATGGTTATACTTTTTGTGAGGTTTGTCAATATCCTATTTCACCAGGGCAGAGAATATGTTATACTTGTAGGGAGTTAATGAAAGGTAAGAAGAGACGATGAAAGTTCTGGTAGCCTGTGAGTTTTCTGGAGTTGTACGAAAAGCTTTTAGAGAAAAGGGTCATAAAGCTTTTTCGTGTGACCTGCTTCCATCAGAAGATGACGGGGAACACTATCAGTGTGATGTAGTAGATATTCTTTTTAAAGACTGGGACTTATTGATAGCCCATCCCCCTTGTACACACCTCGCTGTCTCGGGTGCCCGGTGGTTTAAAGACAAAAAGAAAGAACAGGAAGAAGCTCTAAATTTTGTAATGACACTGGCAGAAAGCGGTATACCAAAGATTTGTATAGAAAATCCAGTGTCTATCTTATCAACCAGGTGGCGAAAACCAGACCAGATTATTCAACCCTGGATGTTTGGTCACGGAGAAACAAAAGCAACATGTCTTTGGTTAGATGGCCTTCCTTTGCTACAACCAACTAATGTTGTTTCTGGTAGAGAGGACAGAATACACAAGATGCCTCCAGGACCTGATCGGTGGAGAGAGCGTAGTAGAACTTACCAAGGAATAGCAACCGCTATGGCAGACCAGTGGGGTTAGACGATGATGCGTAAGGTAAAGTTGAACTATGAGCAAGCTATGGAAGTCCTAGCGATGCACCTGGAGTCCCTTCGCGTCATCGGCAGTAATGAACACATTGACATCTTACCTGTCCAGATATCTAAAGGGATGATAACGGTCTATGTCCAAGAAAAGAGATAATGGTGTCTATTGGCATACGCTTTTTACCTGTGCTCCTGTCGTAGTCCTACTTGTCTATGGGTATCCTCTAACAGCTTTTACTGCATCTCTGGTATTGTCTGGTATCATAATCATCAGAGAACGGTTACAGAAACAAAGGACTTGGTATGACCTGTTGGACAGAGAACAGGTCTTCTACGAGTGGTCTATACCTACACTGCTATCTTTATTCCTATCATTAGAGGGGGTCCTACATAATGCCTAAAGCACTAGAAAAGATTGTCAAGAAGTTGAAGAAAGAAGGAAAGTCCACGTCGTCAGCCTATGCCATAGGGACTGCTGCCCTTCAAAAAGCTGGTAAGATGAAGAAGGGAAAGAATAAGAACAATGCCAAGTAAACACAGAGATTACAAAAAGGAATACCGTGATTACCAAGGGACGCCGGAACAGAAAAAGAGAAGGGCGGAGAGGAACAAGGACCGGAGGGCTGCCGAGCGACGCTTGGGTAAGGCTGCGCTCGCTGGAAAAGAGGTTGACCACATTAACGCCCCACGAAAAGGAAGTCTTGCTAAGTCTGCTACCCGCGTCATTAGCAAAGAGGCTAACCGGAAGAAACAACCGAAACGTTCGTAAACCGAAAGAGTACTTTATGACTCGTTGGAGGACAGATGAGTGAACCTAATATAAATAAAGTTTGTAAAACTCAATGGAAAAAATGGGATGAAGATCAAAAGTATATGTTTAATACTATGTATAATACAGTTCTAAACCAGTCTTTGGTTAAACATCCTGACGCGCCTATGTTATCAAAAATCCATTGGAACACGGTAGCATGGAACACAGCTTTTATTGCTGCCTGTTATCTTAATGAATGATCCAAAAGATACAGGTTATGTCCCTCCCTTTATAGATTTTGAAGATGAAGATAAAAAGAAGATAAAAAGAAAAAAGGAAGATCGTCATCGCACAGTTCAAGTCAAACGTAAACCCTGCCTTTAGGAGCCAGTTGTCTGAGACTACTTTTAATAACAAGTATCGTCATCAAGGAGCGGAGACGTGGAGTGCCCTTTCTAGAACTCTTGTAGAACATGTCTGTGGAGACTACCTTAGTAAAGACCAACGGGATCAGCTTTATCGTTATATCTCTGATATGAAGTTTATTCCCGGTGGGAGATACTTGTACTATGCCGGACGTGAGAAACCTTACTTCAACAACTGTTTTAGGGCCGGTACTTCTGTTTTGACAGACGGGGGTTGGAGGGATGTCTCTTGTCTTGGTGTCAGTCGTGTATATTCTCCTCCACATGGAGGTTTTCTAGACGCTGAATTTAAGTCTCATGGTATACAAAAACTCTATAACTTTATCTTTTCTCCTCTTCGAGGTAATAGCAACATAACCTATACTGTATCTGCTACCAGAAATCATAAATGGTTGTTGAAGACAGGGGGGACTACAGAGGAACTAAGAGTAGGCGACGTAATACCAGCTAATCCTCACGCTCTTGGTAACAAGAAATCTATTGGTTTTGTACATGGTTTTATGTTTGGTGATGGTACTAGTAACGGGCAACTGCGACTTTGTGCCCCGAAAGACTTAGCTTACTTAGATATTCTGTCTGAATATGGTACGGTCACATATCCCGATTTTGCAAACGGTGACCCAGTACTTTATTTTTCTAGGGATTATAATATTAAATGGAAAGAGCTACCAGACACCAACATCAAAAGCCCTTCTTATATCTCTGATTTTATAGAAGGGTGGTTAGCTGCTGATGGTTCTGCAAACCGGCTTCTTTGTTCAGTTAATAAAGAACACTTAGAGTGGTTTCGGCAGTATGCTCCTTTTGCTGGTCTTGTGATTTCAGGAGAACTACGACACCAAGACAGAGATATAAAACTAGGAAAATACGAATATAAGAAACATAGAATATATATTCAAAACTATTCTACAGGAGTTTCTTGGCCGGGGTTCAAGTGTATTGGTATAGAATATCTTGGAGAAGAGGAGGTATACTGTCCTTTTGAACCTGTTTATAATCAGATTGTTATAGATCACGGTATCCACACGTACCAGTGTTATCTCCTAAAAGCAGAAGAGGATACCCGAGAAGACTGGGCTAATCTTGCATGGAAGGCTGAGAGTTGTCTCTTGACAGGGGGTGGCATCGGTGTGGATTATAGTGTCTATCGTCCTGCCGGTTCTACTATCCGCCGGACTGGTGGTAGTGCTAGTGGTCCAATACCGAAGATGGGTGGGATCAACAACCAAGGCCGATACATTATGCAAGGAGGTAGCCGACGCTCTGCTATTTATGCTTCCCTTAGTTGTCATCATTCTGATATTGAGGAGTTCCTCCGAGTCAAGGACTGGGATAACCAACCAGCAGGAACTTCAGGATTGACATACGGTGATCTTAAGAGACAGGACTTTAACTTCCCTGCTCCTCTGGATATGACGAACATCAGTGTCAACTATGATACAAAGTGGCTACTAGAGTATTACAAGACAGGGGACGTAGGAGACGTATTTAGGAAGAACGTCCGTATGGCCCTACGTAACGGTGAGCCTGGTTTCAGTTTTAACTTCTTCGAGAAAGAAAATGAAACACTTCGTAATGCTTGCACTGAAGTCACTAGCAGTGACGACAGTGACGTCTGCAACCTTGGTAGTGTTAATCTTAGCCGCATCCGTGATACCGTGGAACTTGCTTCCGTGGTTGAACTTGGTACTCTGTTTCTTCTTTGTGGTACTCTTGTGGCTGAACTTCCATATCCTAAAATTAGTGAAGTTAGGGAACGAAATAGACGGCTTGGTTTGGGTCTCATGGGTATACATGAATGGCTTATTCAGCGTGGCTATGGCTACGAAGTTGTACCAGAACTTCATCGTTGGTTGAGCATATATAAGGGAGTCAGTAACCATAGTAGCGCATTTTATTCTGACAAGCTTTCTGTTTCTCGCCCTGTCGCTAACCGTTCTATTGCCCCTACTGGTACTATTGGTATCTTAGCAGGGACTACGACAGGGATTGAACCTATCTATGCAGTAGCCTACAAGAGGAGGTATCTTACTGGCGGAACAAAGTGGAAGTATCAGTACCATGTAGACAGTGTAGCCCAACAGATGATCGAGACCTATGGTGTCTCACCAGACAGTATAACTACAGCATCGGATATGGCAAATGACCCAGAAAGACGCATCAAGTTCCAAGCAGACATACAGGATTACGTTGACATGGGAATCAGTTCCACTATCAACCTCCCAGCTTACGATGCTGGAAAAGTGGATGAAGGAGACTTTGCTCACATCCTTGCAACTTATGCGCCCAGACTTAGAGGGTTCACTTGTTATCCAGACGGAAGCCGAGGAGGACAACCTCTCGTACAGGTAGACTACAATGAAGTAAAAGATAAACTGGGAGACGAGTTTGAAGAGTCTACAGAATACAATGCCATCTGCGATATAACCGGAGGAGGTCACTGTGGAGTATAGAACAGGAAGTCTTTTTCAATGGAGGTTCACCGGGTTCATGACAGAAGCCGATGCCCAGAAGTCTCTGGATGATATAGATAGCTGGTTCAAGAGGACATTCAATGTTAAAGAATGGCAGGTAACATCTAGTGTCTTCCGTAACGTTATAGGTTTTGGTGCAGAGTTGATTGGGAAGAAAGAAATCTGATGAAGTTATACATTGCCGGACCTATGCGGGGATACCCAGAGTTTAACTTCCCTGCCTTCCACGCGGCTGCCAAGAGTCTCAGGGAACAAGGACACTCTGTCTTCTCCCCTGCCGAGAAGGACGAAGAAGTCCATGGTGAGGGTTTTTCCAAGGAGTTTACCACAGGTGATCTTGCAGAGGCTGAGTCCAAGGGTTTCTCTCTTCGTCGGGCTCTGGGGGACGATCTTGCTTGGATTTGCAAAGAAGCGGATGGTATTTACCTTCTCAAAGGTTGGGAAAACAGTAAAGGCGCAAACGCAGAAAAGGCGACCGCTGAGGCCCTTGGATTGGTTGTCCTTTATGAATAACCCCGACAGCCAAAAGAACGAACCTGCTCTCCGTTATGATGCAGGAAAGCTACGGTATGATCTGTTGCCTCACGATGGTCTAGAAGAACTTGTCCGTGTCTACACTAAAGGAGCAGAGAAGTACGCAGACAGGAACTGGGAAAAAGGGATGAGTTGGTCCCGGTGTCTCGGTAGTCTCATGAGGCACACGTGGAAATTCTGGGCAGGAGAAGACTACGACAAAGAAACAGGTTGCCATCATATGGCCATGGCAGCTTGGAATGCTATCGCGTTGTGTACATATAGTCTTAGAAAGGTAGGAACCGATGATCGGCCCATTGTCTAACTTTGAAAAGGTAGTAGAATTCAACCGTGCTATGGGTCGAGACGGGGCTAAGTATGATTATGATCTAGGTCTAAAACTTATCGTAGAAGAGTTTGAAGAACTCCTGAATGAATTGTCGTCACCAAGTATCGACAGGACAGCTCTTGCAAAAGAACTGGCGGATTTACTCTATGTATGTTATAGTGCTGCTGATAATTGGAATATTCCTATTGACAAGGTCTTCGACAGGGTACATCAGGCTAACATGAGTAAACTAGGTCCTGATGGTAAACCTGTCTATAGAGAAGACGGTAAAATAATGAAGGGGCCGAACTACCAGCCCCCTCAGTTAGAATTCATATTCAAATAACAAGAAACGTCCTATAGAAAACTTAAGGGGTCCAACTGGACCCCTTTTTCTTTTACTCTGCTAGACTTGCTTGAATATACTCTGCCCCGTAAGGGTCATAACCATTCTCATGTCTGATGATGGCTTGAACCATAGCGGCTCTTTGTTCAGGATTCGCCTCTAGATCAACTGGGTCGTCTGGGTTGACTCCCATTTCTCTGGCTACACGACGGGCATAAGAACCGGTATCGTTTTCTCCCGGAGGAGCCCAGCGATTGATCATCTGTCTTACAGTGGTTAATCCATGACGTCTCTGGTAAACACCAAGGAGATCACTCAAAGCATTAATACCTTGCTCGGGGGTTGCAAAGGTGGCAAACCTGCCATCTGTCCCTGTGGCTCCCCTACGGCGTGTAAAGGCACCATATTCGATGTTACCGGGGTTATTGTTTCTGTCTCCTCGGCTCTGTCGTCTATCCTCTGGAAGAGAACTCTGGGGTTCGGGTAGGACAGGGAGCGGTTGTCTTGTAGATGGAGAAGTATCTTTTAATGAACCACCACCAGCCGGGGGGCCAACACCAGACCCCCTGAAGGCATCACGGATACGAGTCCAGATAGAACCTTCTTTGTTCATATGTTTGTAGTCTACACCATTAAAGACTTCGTTCAAGAACATGTCCATACTACCACCAGAACCTTCTATGATGGGTTGCATGGTATCAAGGTACTGGTTCATCGTGTTTACTGCATCACGTCCCCTATGAGCCTTAAGGCTTTCTCCTAGACGAGGCGTCCCGCCGGTAACATAGGGAAGGTCTGCCTGAGTTCCTTGGTAGACAAAGCGTCCCTTGGTGGGATCATAGGTAATAGTTGTGTTATCGGTGTAGACCTGACTCTCTACTATCTGGTTAGCCAAGGGAGCCAATCGTACAACACCTTGCTTATAACCCCAACGGTAGACATCATCGGCAGACTCTGTCCCCTTCAGTTTCTCTATAAGACCCGGGTTGGTATACAGGTTCCACAGGGCATCCTCAGACTCTTTAGTCAAGGGACCATCTAGGATAGACTGTTCAGACTTACCGAAGAGTACTTTCGCCAACTCAGAGGCCCGTTCTTTACTGACGTTGGGACCGGATAGCTCGGTAATATAGGCCTTCATACCACTGTAGAAATCACTACCCTTTATACTACCGTCCTTCATCCTCTGTGTCATGATCTCGTAAGGAGACTGACCAGAAGCAGCAGAGAGCATAACGAGTTCTACGACAGCCTGAGACTGTTTATCTGCCTTGAAGAGAGCTGGATCATTCATCTTGGCGAATGCCTCTGTAACAGCCTTCTCACCCATAAGTTGTTTAGCCTGTTCAAGTGCTACATTGAAATTAGTATCCTGTAGCATCTTGTTTTCTTTTTCAAGTTGCTTCGCTTCTATGTTACGCTTGAGACTAGCCACAGTAGTCCAGTCACCATCAAGGACAGCCGCTTTGAGACTACGTAATGGTGATAGGACTTGATCTTTAATGTTCTGGATATCTTTAGGATCAGTGATGTATTGGCCATAACTGAAACCATCTTTATCAGGGGTGTTAATAAAGCTATCGACAGCAAGATTAGTCTCTAGTTCCAGACGGTTTGCCAGTGTCTCGACGGCTGTCCTCTCTTCTGGTGTTACCTTGGTACCACCGGGACTAGCTTCTAGGAGAGAACTCTTGACGATACCCTCTAGGTCAGACCATTTAACCTTAGTTGTAGGTTGACCGTTATTGGTTATAGTAAAGAGAATTTTATCTCTGATCTTCATAGCCCCTTGAGTAGCATATAAGATAGCCCGTTCCTTCTTGTCTGCCCTGTCAGCAGCAGATAAGGCAAACGTATCTTTCTGACGGGTCACCTCTGCATCGTCGTATTGCCTAGCACCAACGGCAACAAGGAAGGCTTTTTCATCAAAGTCGTTAACGTTGAAGTCCTTACCAGCCAGTTTTTTATACAGGGTACTAACATAAGGATCATCAAGGTATTGACTCTTTTCCTTCAGAAGTTGGAATTTCCTCTTCTCAACATCAGACATCTGGCTCTCTTCTGCGGCTTGGAGTCTGTTCTCTTCTTCTCGGAGAAGATTAAGAGGGTGGTTACCTGCTGCTGCTCTGAGACCAGAATAGATATCTGCTTTCCGATCAGGAAACTGGATAGCCAACCTCTTTGCAGCCTGACCCATTTTGATATAGAGAGTCCTGTCGTCCATACCTCCTTGCTTCCACGCTGAAGCATACCTGTTGATCTGGTTCATAGCCCTTGTATACTGGGGAGGATCAGGAAGCCCACGGTTAGGTCCAGCAGTCTGTGGGTTAACAGTAGGAGCAACTTGGGGTTCTTGAGGAGAAGGAGGTTCAGTATAGAACAAAGAGTCGGCTTCATTGCCTATAGCGGCTTCAAGGGCTTTATTCTCGTTGTCTTTCTGCCCTTGTCTGTATACTTTTACCGCTCCAGCAAGACCTTCGAAGAGGTCTCCCAATGCAGTATTAGCCTTCTGACCTTGGCTGGCATTAACCCAAGCATTAGATATAACAGGGTTGATATCGGGATTGAACTTGGCCACTAGGGTTGTTCTCCATTCAATAATATTTCTCTTGCTCTCTGTTCTTCCAAGTCATTAGGAGACCTGATAAACTGTTTCTGGGAAGCCTTAGGCAACGGGTCTTCTTTACGGACACGTTCGAAGATATCGACGATCTGGTCTTCACGGAAGCCACCACCGACAAGTTCGGCTCTTGCTCTACTTAAGTATTCCTGTCCTGTCTCATAGTCACCTTCATCCATGGCTGTAAAATAGGCTCTGATGTAATACTGAGCCCTCTTGGAAGCCTTAGTCTCCAATTCCTGTTGTTGTTTGGCAGAACGGAACTGAAGGAAAGTATCGTTGACCTGCTGAGTCTCAACACCTGTCAGAGCATGAAATACAGCATTCATCGGGCCATAGTCTTCAGCGAGGGTTTGCCCTTTCTTGTTCTTGTATAACCCGGTGTTATAGGCAGTCCAAGCCCGCTCTGCAAGATTGTAGCTCGCAACGTTTTTACCCGCTGTACTCAGGTCTCCTAACAGGACATCAGAGCCATCAAGGGTACCGTTGGCGAGATACATCAGGTCTTTAACGACAGGCCAACCATCGGAGATAGTCTGGGCAACAATGCTGCCACCGGCACCCCCGAGGATACCCACTAGGGCGTCGAGGCCATCTTCACCCTGTTGGAGTTCTTTTAAGTTCCACAGGATGGGTAGGGCATTGGCACCCCAACGGCCACCAAGGTCAAGTTGTATTTCTTCACCATAGAGGCTGGTAAGATAAGAGAGACTGGCTGCTAAGACACCATTCATCATCAGGTCAGCAACACCATGATTTGTATCTACACCATACTCCTGTAGATTCTGACGAAGACTGTCTTCCCAAGGCCAGATAGGCAGCATAGGAGTAGCAGCTATAGGGATACCATAGAGCATGGCCTGCATGGCAAACAACCTAGCCTTTTCTCCACGGGTTAACCTCAAGCCACTATACAAGTCAAATAGTCTCATGGTATAACCCCAGAACTGGGTCATGAGAGACCAGTTACCTTCTTGCCAGAAGGCGTGGGAAGACCTTGTCATATTAATGGCTAGGTCGTCCGCTCTTGTCAGTATAGCCTTTGTATCATCTGGGCCGAGCTTACCTGCCAGTCTAGGGAACTTATCAAGGTATTCCCTATAAGAGGCATTCCAAGCAGCTATACGGACAAACCGCTCTGGTGTATTAAAGAACATAGCACCAGCATTTAATACCTTGTTAAACTTTCCTTGGAACAGTTTAGGGTCAGAGATGTTATCCCGCCAAGAGGTTTCATTCTTGACAATATCAAATCCTGTCTTCTTTAACAGGTTATAACTCTCTATAAACTGTTCCTTGCTCCAACCAGAACCGGCCCTGAAGACGCTGTTAGCGGCATGTTCGAGAGCCTTTTTATCTCCCGGGAGGAGACCCAAGTGCATCTGCATAGCGACAGCAGCCATAGTGGCACCGGGACCGTGTTTAGGGCTAATGGCATTCATTGCAAAGATAGTCTGACCCTGAAGAGCCAACTGGTGTGGAGCAAACAGACCCAACTTCATATGGAAGGCTGCTGCGCGGACCTTAGCCATGACGTCACCACGAAGGAGGGGAGCCGTCAGGTTATCTAGGAGGGGGATGTACTTCTCCCCTGAACGCTTGTAAGCGGCTGACAACAGTTTCCCTTGAAGGTGGGCCAACTCCAGAGATATTTTGCTCCTACGGCCAAGAAGGTTCCTGATAGCCAGTTGGGATGCCTTAGCAGCCGAACGTTCGGCATCACTATATGGACCCTTGACTTCATGGTTCATGATGGCCCAGACAGGGTTCCTTCTAACATCTTGAAGATCAGCATCAAGGAGATGACCAAACTCTCTAACAAACGTCTCTGAGGCTGCAATTTTGTAATCGTTGTAGTGTCTATCTCTTATTAGCCTACCCATAGCTTGGATTTGAGTCTGGATGGGATCGACCATAGGGGCTTCGACAATACTGGCAACCGGATTATCCTCTGTCCCTTCTCGTATACTCCAAAGGGGGCTATTTTTCTCTCCAGTGAATTCATTGCGAAGCTGCTTGGCCATATTATAAGGACTATTACTGAAGTCCTCGTAAGAGCCAATGTCGTCGATTAATTTACTTGTTGCAGGCTCTCCTGATTTGACAAGACGGAAAGGAACCTTAGGGTCAAACCGCTCTTTGAACAACTTGATGACTTCTTCTCTGGAGAGTGGAAGCCCACGCTTGATAACAGCATCGATGGCATTGTTATCCTTTGCCAAGAAGGCTTTCCTGGCCTCTTCTATTAGGCCAAGTTCCTTTGCACCTTTAATATCATTACTGACACCAAGGAAAGCGGTATCGCCAAAGTAGACCTTGCGGCCTGTACTATCGTAACCTATACGGGCTTGTTTAATATAATAAGGGTCTTTGTATTTGACATGGAACCCGGGTTGATAGTTCAATTGTTTCCTGAAGTCTAGAGGACCTTTCTTAACTGTCTTTACAACAATGAAATTGACAGGCCCACTGACACCAAGGGCTTCGCGGACAGCGGCGTCCTCGGGATCAAACGTTTGAAGAACCTTCCATCCTTTCTTTTCTAGAGTGCTTTTCTTCAGAGCCTCAGAGACACCGGGATCGTTGATACGCTTATACCCAGAACCATCAGTAGACACATAGACACTACCGTTATACCTGCTACCGAACGGGAGATGGTCTAGTTCTTTAGCTTCAAGTTTTAGTGTCTTACCATTAACGACAGTAGAGTATTCATTGATGCCCATCCGGGTTTTGGCTTTGATCTCGTTGACAGCACGGAAGATATAATCCATATCAGACTGCTGGACAAACGTGGCGTATGCCTTAGTCTCCTCAGCCGTAGGGATTCTTCCAATATGTTGCAGGTAAGCCTGTTCGAACTCACTGATGTTGTCAAAGAACTTACCAACAGTCTTCTGGCCGTCCTTCCACGTCTCTGTGGTACGGTTTAGTTGCATAATCTTAGCCAAGGCGTTTCGTTCTTGCCTGCTGAGAGCCTTTAGGGGTTCTGACATGGCATTAACATAGGCTTCCAGAGCCGTGTGGGCATGAACTAGGGTTTGTCTCTGGGCTGCTTGAAACCCAGAAACTGTATCCTTGGCAGAAGATATAGCCTTGGGAACAGGTAGAATACCAAGGATTTTATTCTTTTCTAGGTTTGTCTTATTACCAGTCCTGACAAGAGCCTGACGAACAAAATCTGAAGTCTCATCGATATGGATACGCTGGGCTATGGCATAACCATCACCCTCTTGTAGTATCTCAAAGTTAGTCAGACCATAACGGCTTTCTGCAAAGTTTTTTGCCACTTGGGGATCAGTGAACAATTCACGGGATGGGGTCCCCCAACGGGCCTGTAGGTAAGGGATGTTCAATCCAGTCTTCGTACTCTCGAATCTCTCTAAGGCACCCAAGAGAGCACCCTCTAGACCACGTTGTTTATTCTCTAGTACAAACTGTTTCTCGGCTAAATCCAAGGCCATAGCTTCTACATCAGATGGCATCCTGGAAACGTTAAGGACGCTGTTTATCATCTGGGTAAAACGGGCGCGCTGGTTTGTAAGAGTGTCTAGGATGTCACCTGCCCTGGTGATATGACTCGTAGAAGTCTCTACCATCCACGGGCGAGGATTAGTCAACATAGGCGTCCGTCTGGTCAACTGGGCATAAGCCTCTTGCATAACCCCGCCAGCTTCTGGTAGGTCTTTCTTTGCCAGTTCTAATGCAAGGGCATGGCTGGCTTCTTTCTGGTGACCAGCCCCCGCTAATATGTTATCTATTTTGGCATTAGGTTGTGTAAGTGTGGCACCCAGACGCTTCAGCCGTTCTTGGACTGCCTTAGGACCACTGGCGAAGGCTTCACGGGCACTACCTGCTTCTAAGTCAGCAGCAGCACCCTTCGTAGGTCCTTTGGCAAAACCAGAGCGGAGGTCTCCTGCTACAACATCTTTCGCTGGAACCTTAGCCTTAACATTGTTGACAGCTTCTTTTAGCTTCATGCTATCGGTGATACGCTGGGCTTCTTTGATACGTGCCTTGGCACCAAGTTTAGCCACAGTGGCACCGGCGGCTTTCTCACCAGCTTTGACAAGACCTTTCCTGAGAAGACCAACACCGGGTAAGGTAGTAACATCAAGGGCAGCAAACAAGTTATCGATGTCCGCCTCAGACTGGCTATAACCAGTAGCGATATTACCAAGAAGTTGTTCTGCTACTAAGGGGTCGCTCTTTCCTAGTTCATCATCAATCTGTTTGACAAGGGCGATAGCTTTATCGGCTGGAAGGGAACGAATATAAGCCAATTGTTCTTGGACATTGTTACCGGGAAGCCAAGCCCCCAGCTTTTCACCCAGGATGTCATTGATACGGGCTGACTCGTTCCAGAGATTAATAAAACCCTGTGCAGTCTCTAAACCCCAGTAGCCCCAAGACATCTGTTTATTACGTGCAACCCGGTCTTCATAGATTTTCTGGATACCCTCACGACGAGTCTGACTATCTACAACGAAGTCATAAAAGGGTTGGGAAACTTCGATACCTTGGTTGACTTCGTAGGGGTTCCTCGTCAACGAGAGACTGGTAGACAACTTAGCCTCAGCAACCTGCTTCTCCAAGACACTATCTGATACAGGGGCATTTACACCAGCGACAGCGTTGTCTATCTCCTCTGGAGTTCCATCAGAGAGTACTGATTTAGCAGCAGCATACCTGTCCTTCTGTTCTTTGGTTCTTGCTACAGCCCGGATACGGTCTTCACCACCGGGGGTCTTCAATATAGTTTGAATCTCAGGGATGCTGGGAAGTTCATCTTTTAAGGCAAGCTTATATTTTACAGCCCGTTCTTCTGTGACAGCGTCATCCATAGAGACAACAGGGCTGGCATCCCCAAGAAGATCAATCTTGGGTTTCTCCGGGGGCGTCTCGAAGAAATTAATAGCCATTAGGCAAACGCCGATCCAAACGAAGAGATACCCTGTCCAATGGCAACAAGACCACCAGCACTGGCATACTGTCTGTTAGCCTTGAAGATTTTCCCGGAGATTTCTTCATCTTGGGATGTTGCCAAGACATTCCTGTTCTGCGTCCCGATGATCTGGCCATAGCCACCGAAGAGGCCAGTAGACGAAGCGGCACCCTGAGCTGTAGCGTTACTCAAAGCCTCTGCTCTAGCAACCTGGCCCTCACGGATCAACTCTCGCTTCTTTCTCATAGCTTCTAGGCGCATCTGACGCTCACGAAGTTTTTCAGCCTTGGCACTAGCCTTTGCCTGTTTCATGGCTCCGATAGCAGAGACGATGCCACCGATAGCAGTAATTGCAGCAGCCATAGTTTTTATACCTTCCTTATGTAATAGGTTTCAGGGGCTCGGGTCTTGGTAATCTTGCCAACGTAGGCAGCAGTACAACCTTGAAGTTTTGCCCAGTGGTAATATGCCTCTAATAGTGTCTTTAATGTTTGTCTGGTACGGTATTCTGGGCGTATCCAGAAAGCCAACTCTACTGCAAAACTGATACTAGGGTTAGCAGGACTAGGGGAGACGCTCATGCAGAGGACTCCACAGACAACACTATCGACACGAAGAAGAACAGTACAGAGGTCTGGTCTAGACAAAGACTCAATAAAAGTATCCTTTGCAAAGTCTCGGTCAAACGGAGCCACTTTACTGTAACTACTGTAGTTATATAATTCATTAATGAGATCAATGACAACATAGCTGTCAGTACTATCAGCAATCTTAAGGGATATTGTTTCCTGAGACAAAGACACTCCATCCTATAACTTTAAAAGGTTTACCTGCCTCACCATAGATACGGAACTGAAGAGCTCGACCCCACCCCCTGATCTTCAGCTTCCTCATACGGAAGTCACGATAAGTAGGGGTACTGTTGTATATCTGTTGGGCGGCAGACCATTTGATACTACTATTATTATTACTGAAGTCCCAACAACCTTGAATAAAAGCACTACTATTCGTCAGATTTTCTGTATAAACGACGATGTAGTTACTCTGAAACTCCTTGTTTGCCTCACCTGCTACCTTGTAGCCAGAGAACAGTTCAGGGATATAAGTGACGTCTTCTCCATCGGTATCCCAGTCTTTGTAGTCTGTATCGTTGAATTCCGCCCAAGTAGTATTATAAGTAGTCCCCGAGGTATTCTTGGAGATGAAATACTTGATTACACTGGCTGTGCTACCATCGTAGACATAGACGTCGCCACCAGCAGCAGTGACAGTTCCCGCCCCAGTGGTAACAAGAGAGACAGCATCGCTATCCCCTGAACGGACAGAAATGACACCATTGATGAATTTTGTAGCTGATGTTATACTGAACGGGTAAAAAGCCCCGGTTGTCATATTTAAGTTGAGAACCCGGTCGTACTCATACTGTGTATCCGTGGTATCAGGAGCAGTACTCCTGTACAGCCACTGGAGTATCTTAGTCTTCTCGTCGAAAACCCCTTTGGCAAAATTGACGGATTCTATTGGTATGTCTGCAAGATAACTCTTGATCTTCTTGTCAGAGAGACTCTGAAGAAAGAAATCACCTGTCTCGTAAGAGAACGTCCAGACACCGGTGTCGTTCCAAAAGACAGGAGTCCCTAAGGCATCAATGATACCCAGACCACTGTTTACACCAGTAGAAGTGATCCTCTTGATAGTGTAATCGGTAGCATTAAAACTGTTGACATCACTACCGCTGATACTCCAGACACCGTTACTGGCGAAGACGAGGAGGGCCTTCTGGGTAGCGAACAGTCTGTAAACCGTGCCTACTTCTAAGACACGGATGACACCACCATCGGATGCTAACAGGTCAGAGTTGTTCTCGGAGGTGGGATCGTTTACTTGGTGGCAGAGTCCAAGTTGACTGTTCTTTTCTATAATCTGGGAAAAGTAGATATTACCGGCATACCCTGCAGCTTCAACACCTGCATAAAAGACACGGCCAGCAAAGAAGGCACAACAGGCGGGACGGAAGTATCCAGCAGTTGTCTCTGTGACACCTGTGATAGTCTCAGTTGTATAAGTGTCGTTCCTCGTAGTATCCCAAGCACTGAAGATAAAATGGCCATTGGGGGCTTTACTGTTACCGGGAAAGAACCTGTCAGCTTCTCTGGGATCAAACTGTTCAGTACTGTTCTTGTATAGCCACCACTGTTCGGCATTACTAGGGTATACAGTCATCTGGTTAAAGTAATGAACTATGACTTCTTCGTTACCACCACCGCCAGCCTTTTCAGCTATGTAATCCCAACCTTGATTAAGCAGGTTATAGGCGTGTTCTTCAGAGAGCGTCGCAGGCCGTTCGTCATATTCATAACCGTCTTCGACACCTTCGAAGTCTCTTACTTTGATACTGATCTGGGTGGCTGAGAAGGTATTCAAGTCAGTGTCATATTCGATATAGAAGGGTTCACAGTACTTGTGAGTAACAAACAAGAGGCCCTTGCCTGAAGCAAAAGAACAGGGTTCTGTATTAACTGTAGGGGCTCCAGAGACCTTGTAGGTGTCTAAGTCAAAGGTTGTAGTATGCCGTTGTTCAGACAGACCAGCATTACTAGAGACTCTATAGAAGTAAAGTATGTCTCCGACCTGCTGGACAACGAATTCTATGTCTCCCCTAGACGCAACAGCAGTCCAGAGGTATTCTACGATGGCACTGTTACTCCTCGTTACAGTGTTTAGGACATACGTTGCCTCGTAGTCTAGGCCTTTACGTACTTCGACACTACCGTCTTCATTGAAGATAACATTGCTACTGGATGTGACGGCACCCTCAGGGAAATTCAACCCTGTAGCCTCTGTCACGAGACCGTTGACAAAGTTATTTTCTACGATGGTGCCGTAAGTCCTAGGCATTAAACTTCCTTAGGCTCCTTCTTGTATTTTACTTCTGGAATAGAGACAGGTTTATCTACAATCTTAGTGTTATACCTGTTATTATTGAACCATGTCCTGACGAACTGTTCTGCCTGAGAAGGAGAAGTAAAGGCTTGGTTCTTGATGTCATCCGGGGTCTTACCCTTGTCATAGGATATAAACCAGAAACCATACTGGCCTTTGGCTTCTATAGTCAGACTGTTACCGTCACTGAGGTATAGTGTCCTCAAGTTACCGGGCCTGTCGTTTTCTCTACCGGGTACGGTCTGACCCATGAAGTCTCCAAACATATTATTTATTCCTTGTCTTTTTTACATAATTTCTTATCTGTTTAATTCTACTTTGTGCCATATCTATTCTTTGTTTCGCCGAGTTTCCTGCAACGTTTTCTACTCCCATGTAAGCCCTGGCTGCTCTGTTCGTTAAAGACATAGATTTCTCCATATCTTGCTGTGCTTTTCTAGCGGCTTGATTTTCTCTTCGAATAGCGCCTCCCGGAGATTTTACATAAATCAGACCAGTACCTTCTGCTATTAATCCTTTTTTCTCATAAGTTCCTTTTGGCACTTGTTATCTCCTTCTTCCATAGTTAGGTAATTCTCTGGTATTGTAATAATACCAGTCATTATCACTGTTGATGTCATGCTTCTCCTTCTGGAGCGTCTGTTCTGCCCTGCGTTCTTTACGGGCAGCCAGAGGGTTCTCAGCTTGCTTCAACTCGATGAAACACTGACTCTTGGCTTTTTGAAATAAAAGGTTACTAAGTTTATGGTCGAGGTTAGGGACAGCAGAACCAGAGTGGGTCCACGAAGACTCTTTTAGACCCCAGCACCAAGTTTTAGTTTTACGCAAGAATGTCTCTACGGCTTCATCAAGACTATCGAAGATGATGCTGCTGTCGTTATTAGTGGTATAAAACTGAGGTTGTTTATCGTTGACATACTTCATTGGAAACACGTCAGAACCGATAGTAATATTGTATTCTGAGACATCCGTTTGATCTGTATCTAGACTGTCCTGCATCTTCAGAAAATCATCTAGTGGAAGGAAACGGACAGACTGGTAGTTTTTGTTTGTCTCACCGGTGTCAATGTTATCGTATTTAATCCAACTAATAGATATTACATCAGTGGGTTTGGTCATCAATGTGGGAGTCGAACTAGACGTCTCTGTCAGCTCGAAGAACGTATGATGTTCTGGAAGTTTATGGTTGGCAGCGATTTCATAGAAACACTGACGAATAATATTAGCTACCTGAGAAGACTCTGAGGTATCTGTAATAGCCGTAACTTCTTCACCATCAAGTGATGCCAGTATATCCTGCGTCAGTTCCAGCAGTGTTCGCTGCATAGCCATTAGTCGATACACCTTTTCTTTACGTTATCCCAGCGGCCACCACGGAGGAAACACTTACGCATCTCTGCCTCTTGTTCAGGTGGCATCCTTTTCAAGATGACTGGTATGAGCCTAGAGGTTATAATAGAAAAGAGGTCTATATAGGACTTAGGGTTCTGGAAAAACCTGTAAGCCCCTAGACCTCCTCCTATTAGGATAGCCACAGACATAACTACTGTGACCCAATCCATTAGCTGGCCTTGTTAGGGATCAGCCAAGTCATAAAACCAGTCGCAAGGGCACCAAGGACAGCACTCACGGCTTCAATCAGGGAGGGGGTAGCCCAATCCTGAGCAAAACCAAGGGCAGCCAACAGCGCCACAAGCGAGGTCAAAAAGGCAGCGATTGCCTTAGCAATAGTTCCCATAATATCTACCTCCTAAGTTGAAAATGGGGTCCGTCTTTAAAAGTTACCCAGTCGCCACCCCATTCTATTGCGACTGACTCTGCCTTAGCAGCAGCTTTGACACGATCTGAGAGTCTCTTGTAGGCGGGCCAATCCCAGGTGAGTTTACCTTTTAACAGGATAGCCAAGTCTACAGCATGACTCATACCATCTTTTTGTGGGAGATGACGGCTTCTCATAGTCTTGGAGAAACCTTTAGAGACAAGAATTTTCTGTTCTTCTACAGAGCGAACACCACAGGTTACAACAAAACTAACGTCAGGGTCTACCCAATCCTTAGCTGTCCTGACGACGACACGAACAAGGTCAGGGTGGACACCTTTCAGTCTCTTCAGACTAGTCTGCGTAAGCTCCAAGGTGTTTCTCCTTCAACAGTTCTATGACATGGATTACACGAGAGGCAAGGTAGGGGCCTCCTGCAACACCCCAGTTGGTGACTCCTATAAGGTCACCCTCTTCATTGTAGAGGCTACCACCGGAACTTCCCGGGGCCATAAAGGCATCATGAACGATAGCATCATCGGGTATGATAGGAACAGGTGGATAATTGATCCTCGGCAGTGTGACATGACCTTGACTCACGATATTGTCTACACTGAGAGGTTGACCGCTGTGGTAGACAACTTGGCCATAGTAGACAGGATGAGTTGACATCTTAGCCTCTAGGGGAAACACTTTATCGGCTGTCAGTACCTTTAGGATAGCCACGTCATACTTTTCATTATAGCCGACCACACTGGCTTCGACATCTAACTTAAGATAGATATTACCTTCGATGTCCAAACGGTTCTGGCGGACACGGACAGGGACAAAGACCTGTTCTCGTGAGACAACTATAGCGCCATTAGGAAGTTCTTTGACGACAGTTCTATATCGGATAGTGTCCCGGATACAATGGTTGGCTGTTACTATGAGACCATCATCTTTGTCAATGACAGTACCAGAACAGTACTCGTCGATCTTAACTGTCGTCAGATTAGCCTTCTCGTAGATAGAATAATCTGAACCTGAGAAAGCAGTCAGAACAGTAGCAACAGTAGCAATAAAAGCAATCTTGAGCATGTCAGTTTGATCCCCATTTAATTAGGTCTTTAAATCCTTGGATCAGGGCATAACCGGCTGCTAAAGCGGTTGCTATACCAATGGTCCATACTCTGAAGGTTGACCAGAACCAGACAACACGGGCATCCTTTTCTAGTAGTTCTCGTAGTTTCACCAGTTCTTCTGGTGTCAGTGGTCTATCGTCAACCATGGTATTACGTATAAGTGAATTCGATAGTGACAGTGCAGGGTACAGTATTCGTACCAGCTCCATCTGACTCAATAAGAATTTTCTCTCCTGCTGTAAAAGTGTTGTTACTGCCCGGAGTCAAGGTATCAACGTCACCAGCAGCACTACCAGAGAAAGCTACTGTAATAGTACCCATACTCGTACCGGCATTGTTTCTTACTGTCAGGGTATTATCGGCAGTTGCATTAGCTCCTGCTATGACAGTATGTACTTTTACTACAGTACAGTTATAGGGAAGAACGATATAGGTTCTGTTCTGGTTAGCGGTACCTGAACTGATATCAGGAATAAAACCGGAAATAACACCTTTATTGATATTCTTGATCGTGCTGTCGATTTCAGAACTGGTAACCTTCTTCCATGTTCCTGATCCTGCACCATTAGCTGCATAGACCTGCCCAGATGTAGCTGCTGCTACACCCTTTGGCTCGTGTAGATCAGAACCTGTCAACGCAGAATGACTGGGCAAGGTTGTGTCTCCTGTAAGTTAGGTGGGCCTTTCGACCCACCCTGTTAATCGTTAAGCTTTTAGTACGACAACGTTGAAGATGATCGTACCGTTTACAGCGTTAGTAGGACCAATGTTAGCAATGGTCACTGTGACAGTGTTCGCGGTACAAACAGCAAACGTCTGAAGATGCAGGCGGGTATTAGTACCACCGACCAACTGGACAAATGCCATGTCAGTAGCAGAGACACCCGCCAGTGTCAGGGTACAAGCCTGAGAAGCACCAGCAGCCGTGGTCAACGCCTCCGTGGTCACCTGCACCATGTACTTCGTCACCGTTGCAGCGTTCGAAGACAAGGTTGCAGTCGTAGCTTCAGGAGCGAGAGCACGGACTACATACGTAATCCCGCTGTTGTTAGCCTGAAGGTGTTTAGGAGTGTTAACGGCCATATTGTGTTACTCCTTAGGGATAGTAGCCACGGATTTTCACGATGGCCTTACCAGCGGTAAACGGATGCGAGGCGTGCTGAGAGTTAGCCACCACGATCACACCATCTTCCGAAAGCGTAGTACCGATAAGGGCACCAGCACCGGTAGAACCAACACGCACGACAGTCATCTCACCGGCAGCGTCGATAGAGCTACCAACGAAAGACGTAGTAAGAAAACCATCATGGTCAAGTTCAGTCGAACGATCACTGCGCTTCTTCAAGCCAACAGAGAACGTCGAAGTACCAATCGTACCCGAGGAAGTGAACGCGGTCTGAGTAAAGACCTCGACTTCCTGGACACGAAGACCCTCAGGGATTACGACACCCTGCGGACCCAACGCGCTACCACCATCAACGATGGCATAGGTAGCACTCAGAGCCTCAGAGTAGTCAATAGTGACAACGTATTCATGGATGCCACCAAGCTTGTTGTATTCGCCGCCCATGGCGACTTTGCCTTCCTCGTTACCAAACTTAACGTAAAGGCCATCACTGTTCTGCCAAGACATAGTTGTATCTCCTTTCTCTTAGACCTGATCAGTGTCGGTAATGACACAAACCATGTTCTCAGGACGATACAGCTTGAAGCCGTAGCGGCAAGTGGTGACGTATTCATCACGCTGAAGGTCCTTGTTGAACTCACTGTCAACCTTTGGAGCCTGACGGATCAGACCCACGATGGGGAGAGCCGTAGCATCCGCAGAGAAGAACAGGTTGTTCACACCAGCAGCAGACGTAACGCTGGAGATAGTCTCCGAAGACGTGTTCACCTGCAAGTACTGAGACGTATACACGTCAAACCCGTAGATGTTACGGATAAAGCGCATACCGGACGAAATGCCCGAGGTAACGATACCCTCCCAGCGGGGGTTATTGGACATGTTAACGAGGTTAGTCATGGTATTGAGGGCGTATTCGACCGAGGGATCGACGATAGCGACAAGGTTCGTAAGAGGCACATTAGCCTTCTGAAGAGCATAAAGAGCCTTGGCGAAATCCTGCGGAGCAATCGTCTCATTCGTACCCGAACCAACCCAGCGGTGCGCAGCACCATTGATGGCATTGGTATCGGCAGCAGTCTGAGCCGTAGGACCGACACCGAGGATTTTAGTCTCCATGGCGGCACTGATAGCCCTCTGCATCTTGGGCACGAAGGATGCGATGACACGGGACATATAGAAGCTGTCCTGCTTCATCTTCTCGGTTACGTAAGTGGCAGACGACTTGTACTGGTCGATACTGAAGGTAAAGTTACCAGTATCCATCGCAGTATACTTGACTGCCTGACCTTCTGCATAGTCAAGCACTTCAGCCTGACCGATAGAAGGGATATTGCCTTATCTTAACTTACACTTTCACGTAAGAGGAGACTATATCATCCGCTATTGCGGCCTCGCGTGTAGTCGTTGAGGAACGGAATTCGTGATAATCGTTCCAGTCTTCTTGAGAATAAGTTGCCAAATCGTTTCGTCCTACTTCGGCTCTTTTAGCCATTCGGCGTCGAATGAACCTTAAGAGTATTTCACCTTTTTGTTTCTTTATTCCAAACAAATAGGGAAGAACGAGGAGTAACCATTTCTCAATCTGGACTGTAGAAGAAGCCTTAACCTCTATGACATCACTGTGTCGAGGGTTCTTTGATGTCCTTTTTACAATATAAGGAGAACATCCGGCTTCTTCTAAGATAGATAAGGCTTTATTTACTATTGCCATATCTGTATTCACGAAATTAAGCACTGGCTTGATCTTTGTAGAACCATCTTTTTCTTGGTTCGTGAACAGAGACAGAGAGCCTTCTCCATCTATGATCCCCGCAAGCCATGCACGATCAGTTTCAGTAACCATATCGTTTTCCTTTCCTGCTGATTGCCCACCTTAGAGAAGGTCTGTACCTGAAGAAGTTTTACTAGTTAGTCTCTTCAGTTTTAGGGTGTCCCAGCATATAGCGAGGTTTTTATACCACCAATTTAGTTAATGGTATCACCATCCGGGAAATCGGTAATGAAATCGACATACCGAGTACCCATAAGTTCAGCTTCAAAGACTTCCTTGAGCTGATTAGACCACAGATTCGAACGAATCAGATGGTCGTTAGAAGCAACGCTCCAACCACTCATTGGTTAATTCCTTATGTTAGGGTGAATAGAAATTAGGCCCTAACTTGATAGCGTCCTTGTGCATCTGGTTCTGGACACCCGGAGACCAATAAGCCTTGGGGTCCTTCTGTTTCAACTGACTATAATAGGCATAGTTTCTGACAGAACCGTCTGGTTTACTCAGAGTGTCCCCTGAAGTATTCAAACCATTAGGCGGTAGGAGAGACCCCTCTTCCTTCTTCTTTACAGGGGCTCCAAGAATGGCTACAACGGCAGCCGGGTTCTTACGAGCCAGAGCATTAAAGAATTCAGCAGACTCTCCCAATTCCTTTGCCTTTTGGACGAGGACTCTAGGATACTCTGCACCGTAGGCTTCTTTAAGGAGAGCCTTGGTCTTTTCCATGTTTTGTTCAGAAACGAGCTTCTCACGCTCAGCTGACAAGATGCGTTGGACATCATCTTCAGTCAGGCCAGTTTTAGAGGTACCATCACCATTAACATCCTGTGGGTTGGTCCCACTAGGGTCTTTCGGGGTATTCGGTTTAGACGCAAGCAATCGGTCGAGAGCATCGTCTACTTTTCCTCTTGTGACAACTTCAGTACGCAGTTCGGCGTTCTCACCTTTCAACTGTGCAATAAAGCGATCTTTTTCGAGAAGAGCCTTGGCGATCCCTTGAGGGTCTTTGTACTTCTCAAGGAAAGGTTTAAGAGGTTCATCCTCGGGTATAGTGACTTCCTCGGTCTCGGGAAGTTCGTCTTCATCAAATAGCTTATTGGTCATTAAGCTCTCCTTCGAAATCGAATAGGTCTACGATTTCTTTTAGCATTGCAAGACGTCCGTTATTGAACGCTTGTTTGTGGGTCCAGTCTGGAGAATTATAATCCTCTTCGTTGAACCCTTTTCTTTCGATAGTGTCCCAACGGGACCTAGCGATCTTCAAGAATTGCCGACGTAGTGTCGTAACACCAGCCAAAGTCTTTTGGAATTCTTTCTTCTGGTTTTCGTCTAAACCAGTAAACCAGACTGTCTTAGGGGCCACTGTTCATCAACTCGGGTGGGATATCATCAGGGGTCATCCCAGAAGGAGTCATAGTCTCCATCATGGTTTGTTCTTGACCTGAGTTGACAATACCATCAGCTTCCTGTTTCTCAGCCAAGCGGACAAACGGAGAGACGACTTGGTAGGGTTCGATGTTAAGAAGGTCCTCGAACATATAAGCGAGTTTCTGGGTACTAAAATGGACTTTGACATCCGGGTCAGCCCCGAGGGCAGACGCGAAGAAGTTATTTAAGTTCTGTACCATCTCTGCCTTTTCAGCGAAGTTACGGGCAGCCATCGGACGGATACGACCAGAACCTGACAAGTCATCTTTAGTGATATCTTGGAAGATAGTCGCGTTCAGCATGTTATCGAAGATACGGATCGTAGTGCTATTCAACTTCCTGACAGACATCTCCAGCATACTGTTCAAGAGAGGTTCTAGAATTTGTTCCTCGAACTGCATAATCTTGGTGGCGAAGATACGGGCAGCAGCGTTCTCTAACCGCTGGACTTCATACATCGTCTTCTCACCCGGAGTCCTGAAACCCATAGCTTCTTTAGGAGACCCTGCCATCTCCTCCATGGTGTTCATCAGGTTCTGGATTTCAATGTTTGCACTTAGAGCATTCACATCAGGAGCAAGGACTTCTACGTCACCATCATCACCGACGTGGATACGTGAGAAAGGACCCCAAGAGAAATCATCGACGAGACCCTTGATTTTGAGAGGAGGAGCGGCGATCAGGTCAAAGACGTCTGCCTTCAGGTTCTCTAAGTGGTCAATGCGATATTGCATACCAACCAAGTTATCTAGGGGACCCATAGCCCAGAGAGAGTCCTGACGGACTCGCCAACCACAGTGGAACAGACCGTCTCCTCCCAAGAGACTAGGATTGTCTCTGATGTCAACGACTTTGTGTCTGTCAACGATAGTAATAACTTTATTCTTGTATAATTTCTTGGCGTTCAGGTCGTAATAGTCACCATAGTATGTCACTGTTTCAATGTAGTTGCTACGGAGATAATCGATAAACGAAGAGAACCCAGAGACTGTCAGAATTTCATTCTTGGTATTGAAACTACCAGAGAACTGACCGACTTGGACTCTGAGGTCCCTTAGATAAGACATCAGTTTTTCCATGGCTTCTTTGTTATCGTCAGAAGTCTCCTGTTCGATCTTACTGGCGAAATCACCGAAGGTATAGAGACTCCTTATAAACTTACCAGTCCTATAGAAGCTAGGAGCCACTGGATTAAACACTATGTCTAAAGGAGACACTCTTCGTGGAATAGGACCAGCGTACCCTGCCTTCTCTACATTAGTTTCAGGAACCAGTTGAGTCTCATCGATCCATTCGATACCAGCGATACAGTTACCATAATCGATGTAATCGAGGAGCAACTTAGAAATTTCAGCCTTGAACTCTGGTCTGTCTATGACATTGGTCATGAAAGATTCTATAACCTCTGCCTTTTCCTTTACCTGATCCTTTTCAGAATCAGCCTCCCAATTTAACCACTTCCTCTTGGGAAAAAGAGCAGCCATGTAGTTTGCATACAAGTTGTCTCTGATCTGGCAGAGTTTAGGCAACGTAGTACTATTCTTCCAAGGAAGTTGTTTATTAGTTGTTTTAGTTGTATCTGTAGCCCAGACATACTTCTGAATTTCAGCTTTTTCTGCAACCCAACCTTGACGGCGAGCCTCCCAATCAGAATAGATACCAATCAACTCAGTAGCTATATCGTCTTTTATAATAATGTTGGCTAGGTCTAGTGTTGCACCTTGCATAGAGTTATCCTTTAAGCAGCCACTGTTGCGCCGGTGTCACAGGCCCGCCACGCCGTTCCATCATGAAATACAAGTACACCCGTTCCAGCTCCTGCGCCTTCTCCGTTTTTTCTACCGTTACTGGCGAATGCTGTCAAACCGGCAGAACCAGAAGGAAGACTCGCAACAACATAAGAAGGAAGTTTTACAGGATCGGCAAAAGTTGTTTCTGTTCCAGTCGTAGTAACCTTAGTGGTATTACTGACACGAAGTTCTACATAGTTGGGTCTGGTAGCATGAGACTGGCCATTCAACCTGATGTTACCACCAGTATTTGTAGCATTGCCACCGTTTAACTCAACCGTACGGTCTGTATCAGTATGACGAAGAACCCAAGCAGTATTGTTGATACCTACTGTAACAAGGCTTGGCTTGAGGATGAAGCCGGAGGTTTCTATAGAGGCTACATCATAGGTACCGTTTAAGTAGACTCCGCGACCCTTAGTTCCTTCATCATAGTAGCCTGTCCCTAACCCAGCACCCGGTGATGTTGCGATATAGATACCATTGGTGATCCGACCGGTACCATCTTCACGTATGTCGATAGCTTTGGTGAGATTGGCTTCCTTGCGGTTTCCAGCCACCCCCGAGGTGTTGATCTGGATTGCCTGTGGTAGAGTACCAACACCAGCCTCCGTGTCATGCGTACCAACTATAAGATGTAGCAGAGCGGCGTTAGTGTACGTTGTCCCGTCGGGAATTCCTGCATTGATTTCTACAGCAACACTATCGGTCTGACCATCATAGTCATCTAACTCGAAGACACCAGCGAAGTTGTTGCCGTTACCACCAATCTGTCGAGACATCTGGGAATAAACGCCGACGTAGGGTTTCCCACCATTGCTGCTGTCGTCTCCGATGATACCGATACCCCAGACTCTGGTCTCATTATCCAGAGCTCTTGTCATATCGATCTGGAGGGCTCTATCTAGTGTAGAAGTCCCGGCAGTATCGACTAAGTCATGACGTTGGATATTAAAGACATACCGGATTTGATCCGGATAGTTGACAGAGGAGTAATAAGACAAGGGTGCCAAATCGGCACTGGTTCCTAGAGTATGACGACGAGAACCCCAAGTACCTCCGGCAGCATTTGCAACATAGGAGACGCCTAGAGAACTACCCTGAGAAGAATAGACGACACGATAGACATTGTTGTAATAGGCGATAGTGATAAAGACAACTTCAGAGGCACTGTTCAACGAAGAAACAGTAGGCCAGAAGTCCCAGTCCAAACCAACAGGCCAAGTAACATTTCTGGCGGTCCCAGTGGCATCTTTGGTGATAACTATGACAAAATCACTGTTGGCACGGGGGTTGATGAACGAGAAAGTAGTATTAGTCCCTAAAGAGACATCAAAGAAATTGAAAGTATCCCAGTCTAGAGTAGTTGTCGCACCAGCCGTCAATTCTATTTCTTTTCTAGCCAATGTTCCTAACCTTTCTACATCTCTATTTAACTGCCGACCTAATCTTTTATAATTTAGAGTCAGACCTTTATAATACCAATTACCGTAATCTACACCATAGGGCATCTAGAAACTCACACCACCAAATCTGTTATGAGTCAACCCTTTCTGATCCCAGATGGGACGCGAGAAGTTATTAGCCGTCGGCGTAACCGATATAGTCAGAGCTGATGCTAGAGCATCTTTTACGTCATCGTGAGGGGGGTTCTGTAGGACAAGCTCTTCTTCTAGGATTTGACAGTTACCACCTTGGTAGTGCCACATTTGTCGATTGGCATAGGCTGGTTGCAAGATAGCCTCTAGACGTTCTTCCTTGTTACCTTCATGACGAGTAGGTCTATGATCTTCAACTGAGAGAGCCAAACCATGCTGCTTGATGTAGTTATCTTTTAGAGCCTTTACGATAACTTCTTGGGCTGCGGTGACTTCAGCAGCGATCTTCCTAAAGTCCCAACGTTGGTGAAGGTTGAGAATATGCTGGAAGTAATCGGAGAGTTGGTTTGTTTTAAATCTGTCGATTTCTAGGATATAGTGATTATTGTTAGAGTCTGTCCCTATGACAACAATGGCTGTATAGTCAGACTTAATACGAACAGAGTAGGCGAAGTCTACAGCAGCAAAGATGTTGAGACGACGCCCGTGGATATACCACTTACCGTTGTCCCGCTTCAGGTGAGCCCTGTCGTAGTACTGGAACCAAGCAGGATTGATACTGGCATTACTAAGATCATTAGGATCATTGTAGTATTGTGCCCTAAACTGGGTTTTATCTTGGTATTGGGACCGTTTCTTAGCCAAAATGGACTGATCGAAACCGAACCACTTTCCATCTGATCTTTGTTGCCGGGGCCAGAGGTATTCTCCGGTGCCATCCCCTTGGGTTTCTACCTGGCGTTCGAAGACCTCATAGAGAGGCTCATCTGATGTCATCTCGCCAGTGTCATCATAGATTTCAACACGGCTATTGATCAGGTCGTTGTACAAGTCCTTCGGATGATACCTAGTACCTACTACAAGTTCTCTCGCGTCTGCACCTTCGATACTAGCCAAGAGGCTGTACTGAGTCTTAACTTTCTCTCTACCATCCTCAGTATAAGCATTCTCTTGGACGACAACATCGTCTAGGACAGCAATATCACAATGGAGACCGGTGAGACTGGTTGTAAGACCTCCAGTGAACACAGTAGGGTCTCTAATGGCTTCGATACGGCGGAGAGGGTGATCTACAGCTATTTCACTGTTAGTCCACTTCTCTCGCTTACCTTCATCGATGTTGACCATAGTGGGCCAGTATTTTCGATAGATACTACTAGTCAAGACCTGCTTGATCATACCTAACTGCTTCTCGGCAAGATTAGCCGTTGAACTGATGTATAGGATACGGATAGCAGGATATTTCGTTATCTGCCAAGCAGCCCACATACCAGCAATGTAGCTTTTGGCATGATCTCGGGGCAGCAGTACCATCTGGTGCGAGGAAGCATCTTGACGGGTAATCCAAGAGATAAGCTCTTTATGGATACCTCCTAGGATACGTTGGGGGTGGACGAGTCGGATAAAGACTTCTAGGTCTGCCTCTGCCCTTGTCCTTATCTCTTCATATTTATCCATTACCGTGCTGAAATAGTAGCAGCTATTGGAGTAGTTCTAGCGCCTGTCCATGTGAAGGCACCGGGGTCTTCGTGCGTAACTCCAGACTTGAATATCCAAGCCGATGCCATCGCTTCCTCAGCGCCGGATGCGCTATTAGTGTTGCTGCTTTCAAGATAAAGCAGATTGCTATAACCTGACGGCGCTACATCACAGTGTGTGGTATTAGCCCTCGTGCAAGCCACGGCGATGAAGATATAAGTGCTCGATCCTGCGGAAGGTGTATGATCAGGAGGATCATCGGTCGCAGTAGCAAAGGTTACTTCGACCTGCCCGACAGGTAGTGATAACTCGTAGAAATGTAGGACGCCAGTGCAGTTTCCGGCAAAAGTCCAAGTCAACGTTGTACCACCCTCGGTGCCCGCTGCCGTCGTATCTTTTTTATAAATCCAGCATTTATCTGCTGTGGATTTCTCTGAGCCTCCTGTAATCAAAGACCATCCTGTCGGAGGCGTCGGATCAGCATTCTGGTTAGTCTGATTAATAATGACAATAAGAGTACTACCTGCCGTAACTGTGCCGGGCAGCGTGATCGACTTGGTGCTGTCGAAAGTATCTGGCGAAGTCGATGTTGACGACTGGATGAACGATGGTACTGGATTACCACCAGCAGGACCTACACCTAAGAGGGGAAGAGTCATCTATTGTTATCCCACATCTGCTGCATGAAGCCGTTGCCTGTTCCGTTCATTGCTACGTCCCGGTAGTACGAGCTGATGACCTTGCCGTTGAGCGTTTCGATTTTCAGCGTGTCATCGACTGCCCACCAATCAGCAAAATCCAAAGAGGCTTGGGCATTCCAGTTAGTATGTACACCAAGTAAACGACAAATTAAGGCAGCCGCTGTCATGACTGGCGTAGATAAATACATATAGGCACCTGCGTCAGTCATATGATCGCAATTGGCATCACTATATGTATAACGAGAACCGGGACCGACAGAGTTGAAATAGTGATGAGGATCAACACCGGTACCATTACTACCTAGACCACCATCGATGTCTCCATAAAGAGGCCTTGTCGATAAAGATGCCGGATAGTTATAACCTGCATAAGGATTATCTGTATAATACCAACTAGACTGTTCTCCAAATTTTGGATCGGCGGTTGAACCGGGAATCGTCATCATTGCAGTACTATTGAGAAGCTTTCCTGCATAGAGAATAGGCATCAAACGGCTAACTGCGAAGCCTGCTCCACCACGCCATGACCAGTTGGTTTGTCCAGTGGCTCCGTACAGAAAAATACCACGTTGGATCAGTCTGTTTGCCAGTGTATTTCTGTCAGAAAAATTACACAGAGTATACATTGCCATCCGATTGTAGTTTCCACCTCGATAGGCTGGATACCACTCTTGCCAACTATCAGGAACAAGACCACTGGCATCGGTCCATATTTTGGCAACATGGTCTATATCGGTTCCAAGCAATCCCTGTTTTGTATCGATGAAGTCAAATTTGTGACTACCTGTCGTTGGATCGAAAGGTGGTGATATAAGACCTAACAAACCATAGTTTACATCATCAGTAGTCCAGATAGTCTTACTAGTTCCACAAAAGGCAGGGAGAAAAGCATTAGTACCCGGAAGAGTACTGACACAATGAAAGACTTCACACTCAGCCATACCTCTCGGATTAGAACCAAGACCTTCGAATGTCAGTTCCGGGTTACGACTGATTGATACTACAAGACTTTCACCGGGATTTAGCGTCTTTGGAAGACCTATACCCCAATTGTCAGCATCACTATAGGCTACACCACCCGCCTGATTAAACCGACCATCATAACCCTGTTTCCATTTATCAGAAGGGTTAACCATACAACCGTTTCTGGCATTGACACCAGTCCCTGTTGGTGACGGAGATATGGCATTGATAGTTACAGGGCCTTCTATGAACCAGTCACCAAGGACACTCTGGCGTACATTTACTGCACCGCTGAATGTCAATGTTACATTTCGTCTGGTCAGTGTTGAAGACACTGCAGGAGGGCGTCTGGTGTTCAACCTGAATTTTAATTGGCCAGCCATCAGGCATACCCAATATTGATAATTACCTCATTTGCTCCAGGGGCTCCTGTACTATTATCAGCAAAACCAGTAACAGCGGCTACGGTGATCGCAGTATCAAAGAAGATACCGTTAGGAAAATGCATGGTAAAACCCATACCATTCGTAGTAGCCAGTGTTGGAATAGGGAACGAGAGGACAGGAGTAGTAGTACCTACCGTCACATTCGCCGTAGTAGCATTATAGAACTTGAGATAACGGACACCGTTCGACATATTCATGGCATGTAGCCAGTACATACGTCCTGAAGAGGCTTTTACTGCATCCTCTGTCTCATCAACATCTAGGTTATAATACGGCAGAGCTTCTGCCACTGTGGCAGCGGTGATGGCATCATAGATATCTTTTAGACGTCGGAGAAGAGTATACTGTGTCGGTGTTGCTTGGACTTCACCTACGGCATCTACATCGTTTACAGAGTCATAAACAACAGTGGTGGGGATATATGGACCAGTCCCAGCCCCCGACGTATCGATGACACGTATAGTTCTAGATGTAGTACCACCGTCTTTAATAGAGAGGGTTGTTTCTGACATAGGTTACGTTCTCCAAGGTGTTAAAAAGTATTGAGAGTTGTTCGCAATTGAGAAATCCAGTGATGGGTTATAGGCACCACCAGCAAAAGCCCCCGCGACAACAGTAACTTTAGTTGATCCAGTAAGGTAGGGGGTCTCTGAGACATACAAGGCACCAGAGGGGTGTCTATACTTCAAGACAGCAGAAGAGGTGACATAGACATTCAAGGCTCCTGAGGAATGGTAGGCTCCAACAGGTTCAGTCCCATCTACTTCATAGACGTTTAGGCTACCGTCGGCAGCGTATAGGCCAACCCAAGAGAGACCATCTACGACTGTGACATTGTAACTACCATCGGCTGCATATATACCCAATTTATTTAGACCTTACAGCTTTTTTGAAGTGTTTGCTAATGAGTAAACGATCTCTCAATGTTTGTGGGTCTTCCTTGTAGGCACCACCGAGAGACCTGTTAGGGAGTCTGTCTCCCTTCGATGCACGATTAACAGTAGAAGAAAGACTATATGGGTACTCTTCTACGTTTTTCGATTTT
>ERZ761584.72-NODE-72-length-38378-cov-7.712940_pt1 | contig 38378 bp, 50 predicted proteins | sample MGYA00512168_ERZ761584 | MGnify/ENA primary metagenome ERZ761584 (study PRJEB28899, sample SAMN03785564) | bioreactor sludge metagenome | biome: EBPR Sludge; feature: EBPR Bioreactor; material: 0.22µm filtered reactor supernatant | place: Saint Lucia: Queensland...
GAAGATTTGTATACCGCAAGAGTTTTATTATGAGAAAATTTAAGAGCTGAATTTAATACAATAGTAGAATTGTCAGATATACTTGATATTTTTTCACCTTCAGTTTTTTCTTCTCCCACCTCGCCTACTATAGCTATATCATTTAAAGCAAATCCCAAATTGGAGATTACAGTAAGATTTACTCCAGAAGTATAATCTTCATTTAAAAATGTTTTTTCACTTCCTAATAGTCTAGGATTACCAATTCTAATTTTCCTTGCCATATTTAAATCGTATACTTTTTACTATGCTTTTTCAACTTTTATGCTTAAAGGAAATGTTGTTGAAGTTGACGTTATTGTTGTTGTAGAGCTTGTTGAGCTTGAAGTTGAAGTAGTAGATGTTGAAGTCGATGTTGTGGTTGAAGTAGTTGAAGTAGAAGTTGTAGATGTTGAAGTGGTAACAGATACAGTTGTTGAGGTTGAAGTAGTCGATGTTGAAGTAGTTGTTGATGTTGAAGTTGAAGTTGAAGTAAAACTATTGTCTAAAGTTGAATCTAAGGTTGGGGATGTTGTCCCAGAAACAGAAGTAGTATAATCAACATGAATTCGTCCAATCCCACCATTTGCCCCATTAAAAGAAGCACCATTTCCAGCTCTAGCTAACACAAGGCTACTCCCAAGAACCACATTTACTCCTTTTAATAAAATTGAACCACCTGCTCCACCTCCGCCTCCTCCACCTTCTGAACCACCAGACTGACCATCTGATCCATCTGCCTTGATATTCCCAGATACAGTTATTGTTGGACTTATCAATATAACTATTCCTCCACCTCTTCCTCCTTCTCCACCAACACTCACTGTGCTTGAACCTCCATTTCCACCAGCTCCACCAAAGATCATAGAAGTAAGACCCGAATTTCCACCTGCTCCACCACCAGTACCACCTGATCCTCCACCATTTGAACCTGAAGCTCCATTTCCTCCTCCACCACCACCATTTTGACCCCCACCAGAACCACCACCACCAGCATTGCCATTAGATGACGTGCTTTGCGTTCCATAAATTTCAAGACTTCCCTCACCTCTATATCCGATTGATCCTCCTCCTCCTGATGGAGTAGTGCTTGGATTACCCCTATAGCCAGATGGTGAAGTAGAATATCCCCCACCTGGACCTGGGCCTCCTGTTGTTATAGTCCCAGCAACTGTAATACTTGTATTCGCTAATAAAGCAATCAAACCGCCTGATGTTCCATTCCATTCTTTAGCTGTTAATGTCTTGCTAGCATCAATTGATGCAGTAGTATATTGCTTTAAAAGATAAACTTGTGCCGTAGTATTATAATCATTTGTTAAAGAGTAAGACATGGTCCAAGTTGTAGTGTCTGCACCTGAAGATATTTTATTTAATTCCCACACTCCAGCACCATCTCCACCATTCCTCGATTGGTGAATTAATACTAGATTACCATTCGCAAATCCAATTGAAGAAGACACTGAAAGAGAGGATGTTCCCTCTGTCCCACTACAAACAGTATTAGCAGTAGAATCTGTTGTATTCGAAGATATAGTCAGTGAACCATCTGAACCGTCTCCGAATCTTTCCAACCATGTAGAAGTATCTGTGCTTTTGAATTGCCTTTGAGCCATGATTAATTATTAGTCTCTTTATTAAACAGTGTCAACTCTAAAACCCATAAAGGGCATAGTTATAGTAGTTGAAGTGCTTGTTGTAACAGAAATAGTAGTTGTAGTTGTCGTGGTCGTTGATGAACTTGTTGAAGTTGTAGAAGTACTTGTTGAAGTTGTATCTTCTGCTCCTTGCCTTGTAGCTACCCAATAAAGCATATTCGTTTTAGTATTTCCATCATCATACCCAGTAAGAGCTTGCGATTCTGTCCACGCCTCCTCTTTATCAATTACTGCATGTTCTCCGTATATAAAATTCTTCCAACCTTCTGCTACTGTAGTATTTACCCTTATTTGAGCCCCACTACCTTGATTAGCAAGTCCACCTGTATTAATTACTGGAGTAATAATATCTCCATCTACATATCCTGAACCACGACTATAAACAAAGACTTCAGTAATAGCTCCATCTGAATTTCTTATATTCATATTGAGAAGCAACCCTGTACCTGTCCCTCCCGTAGTAGAAACAATATTTGCAACTGTATGCCCTGTATATGCACTACTTGTGCCTGAATATCCTGATCCGCCATTATTTATAGTTAATCCATTTGCTGGAGATGGATAATCTCTTTCTATAGAATTTGCAATTAAGAAAGGATATTGCTGTTCTATCCAATCAGGATCTAAAAATAATTCCGAAATAGGAGTTAAAGGAATGATTTGTATACCATGTATGTACTCAGCATTAGCTCCAAAGAAGGTGGCATAATCTACCTTAGTAGCCCATAAAACTCCAACTACATGATTATCAGCATAAGGAACATCATAGATACCTTCCTCGTCTGTAATTTGCCAATATTTCTGTGTGCTACGGGCTTCAAGTCCTAAAAGGATTCTACCAATATCCCTCATATTGTCGTTTCCTATAAGATCTCCCCATAGATAAACAGCATAATACGCATTATTAGCTTCACTAGTAGACTCTTGGTTTGCTCCGTCACCAAATGAGAATAAACCTGAAGCCCATGAATGCATGTCATACCAATCAAAATGCCTATATTTTGTAAAATATGGATCACTACTTGAAGGATTTGCGATATCCCTAACTAAATCTGTGATCCTATCCTCGTAAGTTGATAACCATGTTGGATTGCCTTTCCCTAAACAATATGCAGCATATATCCAATACCCCCAATGGAAATGATGATCGTTATACCATCCATGTCCAAAATCTGCATTAGAATTTGTGATTGATCCTGGGGTACAAATACCTCCCCACTTAGATTCATATATAGGAGTTTCATCTCCTCCTGCTGGAATCCACTCGCTCATTGCAGTTTCTAAATTGGTTCTAATAGTAGCTGCCTTAGCAGTATCTCCCAATTCATCAGCTATTAATGCAAGTCTTCCCAATTTCGCAACAGCCTTACCTCCAAAATATGGATCTTGAGGATTTACAGTTATATCGTAATCTTCTGCCAATGCAGCCTCTATTTCATCTAGCTTGTCAGCATCAGGACTTCTAGGAGCCTGCCATGTGATAGTTGTCAAATTCTGGGTAAAATGAGCGACAGTACCCACAACAGTTTTAAGTAATCCCTTTATCGTTACCCATTGAGGGTCTTCATAAGTAGGAAGAGTGAACATTTCTTGATGGTGAGGAAGATAACCCATTAAAAGATTGCCTGTACCTGTAGTTGTATAGTTATATGTTATGGTTGATACATCATCAGTAGCATTAAGACCAATAGTTCCTGCTGTAGGAATTTTCCCACTATAAGTATCAAGATCAGACTCATAAGTAGAGTCTGCTAAATGAGCAACTCTTGCCCAACCAGTAAAAGTCGATCCAGCAGTTAATTTATATCCACCCACAGTTGATGCAGTCAAAGTAACACTACTATCAAAATAAACAATCCATGTTTGATTGTTATTCATGGTTAATTTGAATTTAGTTCCAACAAAACTTCCTGAGAAAGCCGATCCATTAACAGTTAAAATTGCGTGAGCTGTACTAATAATTGGAGTTAAGGAGTTATACTTCATTGATATATATGGAGCACCTTTAACCAAAGGAGACTCCATATATTCATCACTATCTTTTTCCCACCTATTGGTTACAGAAAGCTCATCATAGGCTGTAATCTTCCTTGACACTATGGTTTCCACAGCTTGAAACCTTATCGTATCTGAAAATCCTTCTATAACCCCTCCCGATGAATTAGAAATGGAGGGAACAGCTACATTCAAATCTGTAAAATCAACCCTTACCGTATATGGATGAGTTTTTACCTTTGCAGCGTCATCAGCTAGATACAAGTTATGCCACCATACACTAGTAGGATAAGGAGCTGTCAAACTTCCCCATAAATCTGCATCAGGAGTAAGAGCGTGACCATTATTAGAAGTAAATTGCGAAGGAGATGTTGAATAAGGATCACCCAAATTATAAGTAGGAAGCGTTGTCGTTGTTGATGTCGAGCTTGAAGTCATGGAAGTACTAGTACTAGTAGTACTTGTTGAGGTTGAAGTTGTAGAAGTTGAAGTAGTTGTAGTACTACTTGAAGTAGAAGTAGTTGAAGTTGAAGTGGTTATTCCTGCTATGTAATCAACAGATACATACATCTGCGTACACCTCATACCAGCAGTATTAATTTTCTTAATACCCATAATTAAGGCATCTACATCAGAAATAGTCCAAGGCAGACCAGTAGCTGGATTCGTACTCCAGTCATACGTAAAATTAACGTAAGTAGTATTATTATTTACAGTATCCTTAGTGTCACTAAAATAATCCGTTCCCCCAATAGTTAAGTACATTTGGACTGTTGCACTAACAGGATCAAGAGCATACATTCTAATATGTCCAGTTACTTTACTTATTGTTACCCCACTTAGGCCACTGTCTTCTAGGGTTACTGAGAATGTTTGATTTGCGACAGGAGAGTATACTTTTGTTGTTCCATCATCTGGAGTCGCTACTGGATCATCAACCAAAAGGTAACTAGGCCCACCCTCAGCATTCCACCCATTATTCGTCACACTATTTCCGTTTGGTAGTAAATTTATAGTATTCGTTGGCCCCAAAGTCGTTGTTGTGGAAGTTGTAATTGAAGTTGAACTTGATGTTGAAGACGATGTAGAAGTAGTAGAAGTCGAGCTAGAGGTTGAAGTAGTAGAAGTACTTGAACTTGTCGAAGTTGTAGAGGTAGAAGTAGTTGTTGAGTCAAAAGGATATTGCAACCCTGCGCCTGAATTATAAAGCGAAGTAATTTCAGAACCACTTAAAACCCTACTCCAAATACCAATCTCATCAACATATCCATTGAAAGATAGACCACTTCCTGCCTGATTACAAATATACAGTGTACTTCCAGTTGTATTTAAAGCAGCACCTAATGTTTGCGTTCCTAACGATACTCCCTGAGAGAATGCCTCTAGAGTTGTACTTCCATCATAAGTAATTACGATATGATACCAAGTATCAGTATTAAAAGTAGAAGTCCAATCACCGTCAGCAAACCAACCAGAGAAATGAAGGGTAGTTGAATTACTAAATTGCACCTGACAAGCTTGGTTATTTGATCTAGTTCCCCAAGCTAATGGAGTGTCATTACTTGCATACGAAGATGACTTTTTAACCCAAAGACTAATAGTCCTCGCTGTTGCTCCAAGAGGTGCTGAATTTAATGTACCAGATAAATAATTACTGGATGTAGGGGCTATTCCATCATCTATTATTCCCGTTCCCCATTGAGCAGTGCTATTCCAAGTCATTGTACTGGAATTTCCACTAGAATCACTGGCTGTTGAACCACTTCCTTCATCAAGCTTCCAGTAACCTACTAAGTTATCTACTAATGCCATAACTAATCTATTGGGGTTCCCCCATCATTATCGTTTTCATATTCAGTATACTGCCCATTTTCATCCGTTGGCAAGCTATAATCATATCCCTCATAACTATCAGTATACTGTCCATTTTCATCATTTGGCAAGTCCGCATCAAATTGGTGATCAGCTCCATAAAATATACCTTGATCTTGACCAAAAGAAACCTGTATGGTTGTAGTTGTCGAAGTTGAGCTTGAAGTAGTTGAGCTTGAGGTAGAGGTTGTTGAAGTAGAAGTAGTGACAGAAACAGTAGTAGAAGTAGTTAACGAGGTAGATGTGCTTGTAGTAGTTGTTGAGCTTGAAGTAGTTATAGATGTTGAGCTTGAGGTAGAAGTAGTTGAAGTAGAAGTACTAGTAGTAATCGAAGTAGAAGTACTAGTTGTCGTAGTACTCGTACTTGTCGTTATAGAAGTTGACGTTGAACTTGAAGTCGAAGTTGTTGAAGTAGAAGTAGAGATAGTTGTACTAGTGCTGCTAGATGTTGAAGTTGTAGAAGTACTAGTAGAAATTGTTGTTGAAGTAGAGCTAGAAGTACTAGTGGTACTAGTTGAAGTTGTTACAGACAAAGTAGTACTGGTAGAAGTAGAAGTTGTTGAAGTCGAACTTGAGGTAGTTATAGACGTTGAAGAACTCGTTGATGTAGTAGAAGTGCTAGTTGTTAAAGAAGTACTTGTTGAACTTGAAGTAGAAGTTGTGGAAGTAGAAGTCGAAGTGGTAATAGATGTACTTGTTGAAGTCGTAGTGGTTGAACTTGAAGTTGAAGTAGTTATCGAAGTAGATGTTGAAGTTGTTGAAGTGCTGGTAGTCAAAGAAGTAGACGTTGAACTAGAAGTAGAAGTTGTGGAAGTAGAAGTGGTAACAGAAACTGTCGTAGAAGTACTTGTTGTTAAAGTTGTTGAAGTTGAAGACGATGTAGAAGTAGTAGAAGTTGAGGTAGAAGTTGAAGTAGAGGTTGTCGAAGTTGAAGTAGTAATTGAAGTAGATGTTGAAGTTGTTGTTGTTGAAGTTGAACTAGATGTAGTTATGGAAGTTGAAGTCGATGTTGTGGTCGTTGAAGTCGAACTTGAGGTAGTTATAGATGTTGAAGTAGAGGTGGTTGAGGTTGACGTACTAGTTGAAGACGATGTACTAGTAGTACTAGTAGAAGTACTGGTAGAAGTAGTTGTTTCTAAGAAATAATAATCTCCTAGATAAATTGATCCTAAATAAACACCTGCAATCATAGAACACCAAAGATAGTCATCTCACAATGTTATCCATAAATTTTATGAAATAACAAGATGTTCTATTACAAAGAATTTCTTTGCATAAGCATTATATATTAAAAATTTATACCAAACCAAATAACATTACCACTAATAGTGGTAGTAGTAGATGTCGAAGTCGTAACTGATGTTGAAGTAGAAGTTGTTGTTGTGCTAGTTGAGCTACTAGTAGTAATCGAAGTAGAAGTTGAGGTAGATGTAGTTGAAGTAGACGTTGAAGTAGTTAAGGATGTTGATGTTGAAGTGCTAGTGGTAGAAGTTGAAGTTGTTAAAGAAGTAGAAGTTGAAGTAGTAGAAGTTGAGGTAGAACTAGACGTAGAAGTAGTAGAAGTTGAGGTACTGGTAGTTGTAGCTCCAGTTATAGTTAATGTAAATGTACTACTCCATGCTCCCCAAGTATTACTTCCTGTTGGATCTAACCCTTTAACTCTCCAATAATAAGTCCCAGCAGATAGAGTATCTCCTGCTTGTACAGTAAATTGAATATTATCACCTGAAGTAAATGGGTCAGTATCTCCTCCAACATCTGGATTAGCAAAACCTGAATCTGTGCCTGATATTTTATTTAATTGAGGAACATTACTGTTATATAGATAAAAACAAAGATCTCCAGCAGAACCCAAATTCCCCCATACACCACTCGGACTATCTATTAGAGCTCCTGCATGAGAAGGAGAGGATGTATCAGCGTGTATTCTTGGATGATTTGATATGTCTCCACCCGTAAATTTGAATACAATCGCATACTTTACCCCATCAACCAAGTTATATGGAGTAGAGAAGGTCATCTCTACAAGCGTTGCGCTAGAGGGAATTGTTGATACATCTAAATTATCAGATGTTGCTAGAGGTATTCCTTCTGGTATTCCAGTTGTTAAAGTTCCATTTATTCTATAAAGCAAGGCTGTTGCATTGCCTGTTGGAGATCCTATTTTTTGAAGATAGAATTTAACTGAAGTAAGTAATTTATGTCCTGATGCTTGGAATGTTTGACCTATCTCAGTACCTTCTGCTGATCCAGCATAAGCCCCACCGTATGCATCCGCATTAGATTCACTATAACTATCTAAAGTTTCATCTGCCCCGCTATCAAATGTATTAACTGTATCAAGTTGGAATCTATACCTAATATCATTTCCGTCTCCATCTGTACCTGTAAAATCAAATGTTGGTGTTGTATCAGAAGTAGAACCACCATTAGAAGGCGTGTTAAGAGTTACGCTAGGAGGCGCATTTAATAATGGCGGTGCTGGTAGTAACGGTTGATATGACCATGACATACATATTAAGCAATTTGTCTAAGTGACCAGTTTACTGTTATTGTTCCTGCTAAAGCATCACAAGTTACATCCCATCCATGCATTAAAGTTAAAGCTGGTGATACCCATATAGGTTCTGATTGTGCTCCTGTTAGAATCGCTTGATATACTATTCTTTGAGTATCTCCGCTTCTTACTTTCTCATATATTCTTATTTGAAGCTGATCTCCTGCGATCATGTCACTAACATCTAAAAAAAACTGATACACTCCATCAGTTGTTTGAGCATCTCCTGTGTCATAGCTTGTATCAGTAGCTAATGAATGTTCTGTTGTTGAAACTGCTTCTGTTCCTGTTATTAATTCTGATATTGGCATAAATTCACCCCCCTATCCCTACTGCAACCATATTATATCCTGTATCTGGTGCGTTATTACATCTCATTCTTGCGTAAATAGTTGAACCTGCTGGTACTGGAGCATAACATTCAAAAAAATTAAGGTTTGATTTAAAAGCTGTACCTATCTGTTCTGACGTTGTACCTCCATGCATATCACGCATAATAATGTGCTTATTTGATCCATCACCGTATGCAAGATCAATATAAGTATACTCTGCTGTTATAGTACCGTTATCTATCTGGTATCCAATTTGCCACCACCATAAAGGATTAGTAGTAGTTCCTAAAGATGTCCAAGAGCCATCAGCAGCGTTTCCTGGAGTAACAGATACCCCTGAAGAGTTAGTAATTGTGCCGATAGTTTCACTAAACGATCCAACTGGAAATGTCTGTGGGGAAGAAGCGAATCCATAAAACTTAGCTCCTACTCTTACAGTTCCTGCTGTTCCATTAGAACCCTGAATACGTACAGCTACAGAAGAGCCTGCTTTAATAAATATTGGAAAATGGAAATTATGACCACCCCCAACAGCAGTAACTGGTGCTGAATCCCCACAAACTATATTTGAAATAATAGCTGAATATGAAGTACCGCCTGCTGGATCAACCCCTATATCCATTAACTGATTCTTTGCAGCAGTAGATGTAGCACCATCTGACACTCTTATCATAAATCCTTTTACATCGTTAGCAATATTCGCACTTGAAGCTATCTGAGTATAAGTTCCTTCTGAATTTGAAGCACCAGGAGTAACTGAAGTACCAGGAGTAGCACTAGGATTAGTTCCCCAATTATCATAATACCAGAAGTGAGTTGAAGTATTTGGTACGTATAACATATTTATGCAAATCCTTTATTTCCCATTCCGTAATAATTAGTTCCATCATAATAAAAAGTCGCTATATCTACAGACGTATCAGTAGTTGACCATGTTGGTTCAACTCCATTTGCCCACTTAACCGTTGCAGGCCATGATGGATTCCTACTTGATCCAGAGTGTACTATTTTTAATGTTAGATGGCAAGGTCCAGCTGGAGCCGTAAAAATATAAGTACAATCCCCATTTAATGTCGTCTTCTGAACATTCCCTACTCCCCAATCAATAGTATCAGAAGTTCCAGAATTTCCATTATCAACTTCTCCATCATAATAAGCTGTTTCGTTTATCTGAAGATCAGCACCCACTATGAAACTATCATCTGTTTTTAATACATCAGCAGCATTTCTATAAAGATTCGTATCTCTTGTAGCACTCCCATCCCCCCATTCAACAGTTCCCCCTGCAAGAATATTTATCCTTTTAGTAGTATCAGCAGTAAGTCCTCCCTGAAATAACCTATCTGCAGTATTCTCTCCTTCCATCTGTAGTAAGGGAGAATTGGTGGCTCCAGAATGAGTAGACTTAAGTTTTAACAAAACCTCATCATCTGCTGACTCAACATGCAAAGGAGCATCAGCAGCAGTATCTCCTATTACAAATCTACCCGTATTCTCTTCAAATATTGCCCCCGTTCCGTCCGCTGCTCCTAAAATTATCTTTCCTTTAGTTGCATGAGCCGTTGATTGAAGCAACAATTTTCCTGCTGATGCATCAGACCCAACAATTTCCAATTGAGTATTTCCTGCATCATAAGATATATTTGCTATATCAGCATTTGAACCTAAAACATCTACCCCTGTAACCTCTATCGTCCCTCTTACCCTAGTGGTGTCCTCAGTCCCAGATGTTCCTTCTTTCTGATGAAGATGTACAAAATCATATTTAGCATTATTCCCCCCATCTCCAACCCCATCAATAGTTCCCCATGCAGTACCCGAAGCTGATACCTGTTGGGTATATTCCATATAAATTCCATAATCTGGAGTTTGGGTTCCACCACCACCATCATCATATCCAATCGTAGTATCCAAGCCTACAATATTAACTGGACAAACCTCATTTCCAACTGTTCCTACAAGTCCTATTCCAGCTAAGTTTCCAGTATCAGAAGAACCATCCCTTCTAGCTAAAAATCCAACTATTTCAACTGGTTGTGTACCAGTTGCAGTCACCTTAAGCCCATATTTAACATTCCTATCAGTAGAACACCCGATAAACTGAACCCCACCAACAGTTACAGATCCAGTTACTCTAAATCCATCTGAATCATTAAACACTGACCTACAGCTTACAAACTTAGTTTCACCTGGAGAATCTATCAAAAATCCAATTGAAGCAACATCTACGGCTAGACAATTAATAAAAGAACAATCAGTAGCAGAATTAAGAACAAACCCATTATTCCCAGCAGAATAAGTGGTGACATTTTCCATTACATATCCCCTTGGATAATAAGTGGAAGTATCTACTCTTGTATATCCACTTGCCGAAAATGCATTCCCACTAGTTTGAGATATATCCATATCCCTAAAATACCAATCCCTACACAATCCATGCATTTGAAGACCTATAACTGAAGAACTATGGCTATTCCCGTCAATTGCTAGATTATAGATTCTTCCACCATCATTATCATCCGACTCAGAAGTTATTTCTTTATCTGGGATATAAACAATCCTTGTATCAGCAAATGTTGAATGAGGTTTTATAGCACATACCACCCCTCCACGATAATACCAACGAGGTGCATGTACTCCTTGGTAAACTCTATTCCTTTTCAACGTGATAGCTTCACTTACCCTATATATTCCTTTTGGGAAATAGATAATATCCCCCTCGTCTGAATTATCAATAGCATCCTGTATAGCCTGAAAATCATCTGTTGTGTCATCTCCCACAGCTCCATAATTTTTAACATTAACAATAGGAGGACGATCCTCAATCATCCTTTCTGTTATATTTTGAGCTATTTGATCTCCTACTTGAATTGATCTAGCTGAAGTTCCCTCTGACTGTCTTACAATTGTAAACGTATCAGTTGAAACACTTGTTACCCTAAGTATTTCTGCATTTGTAGATAATGGCTTCTGATTTGCAGGCCATACAACCACACTAAAAGGAACTGCAGGAAACAGTGCTCCATCCCCTGATTGCACAACAAGAGAAGTTCCCGAAGATGCTGGACTTGGAGCTGTGGCTACAGTACTATACGCAAAATTAGCTAATTTATCTGCCATTAAGTAGGTTTAACATACTTCAAATTCCTTTGTCAAATCGATAATTTATAGGAGGCAGCAAGCTAGATACCCACATAGAAGTTGAAGTCTATGAAGAACCTACTACCTCCTATAAATCATCAATAGAAATTTTTGTATCTCTTCTATAAGGTTTTTTTGTCCCACCATCTATTAAATGCCCCCACTGATCAAATCCTCCAGGCCATAGCTCACCCAGATTATTCCAATTAGATCTACTCATTTCAAGATCTAAGGTTCCCACTTTCTCTTTACTCTTGCCCCAATGATGCCATACCCAAGACTTTGTAGTACCAACTGCCCTCTTATGATAATTAATATCACAATCTTCTCTATCTTGGGGCCAAGCACAAGAATAAATCCTACCCATCATATCATAATCCTCACCACTTCCTGGATAAAACCTTTCATCCAAAAGACCTACCTCTTCCAAACCTTCTTTTTTAAATACAGTACACCACATAGCTAAACCGTCACATAAAGTATCTTTTGCCCATACAGGATGATTATCTAATAAAAAATTATAATTTTCTTTAGCTAATTCCAATGTCATTGGTTCACCATTAAAATCAGGAACCACCCCTTCAGGATCATTTGGATCAAGGAAAAATCCACTCCTTGGCTTCCACGTACCACGATTTTCCTGAGTTAATCCATAACCAAATGCCCCTTCCTTTGGAGACATTGGATTTACAGCTAAAATTCTTTCATCCATCTTAAAAGTATCCTCAATTCCTTGCCACCAAGATCCATTAATAAACTCGATATCATCATTTGCAAGAGTAATATATGGAGTAGTCGAAAGAACTATCCCAGTATTCATAGCTTTTGAAAAACCCAAGTTTCTATAACTCTTAATCCATAAATGAGCCATTCCCTGACACTCCCTCTGAGCCCTATCATCTTTTGTCTGATCAATAACTATTACCCTAAAATTAGGAGGAGTATACTGATATAGACTCTTTAACATCTTAGGTATAAAATCAGCTCTGATTATGGGGACAATAATTGTATTTTTTATCTGCATGGATCTATAAGTTTTTTATCCCAAGCCTCACTCATAAAAAAGAATTCAGTATCATTATCCCAAGGAACACCCTGCATCTCTTCTACCTGCCGATACCCGTTAGGTTCCGATCCTCTTGGCATATCCCATGTATGCATATGAATTAAATCCAATTGACAATCAACACAAATATATTTACCACCCTCAACCCTTCTTTCCCTATTATAATGTCTGTCAGTTACTATAAAATCCAACTCATTCAATGCTTTGTAAACGGCTTGTTTATCTTTTGATATTAACTGATTCTCCCCTGCTGGATATCCACACAGATCAGGAGTTATTGTCCATCCTGGAGCTTTAAAATTCTTATAATATCCCCTAGCTTGTAAATTTGACATAAGATCTTTAGTTTTATCATAATCCCAATCATAACACTCAAAATTTGAAGAATGATTAAATCCATGTACAGCAAGCTCTATCCAGTCTTCGTTTCTTTTCAAAAGATTAACCATTTCTCTAGATGTTTTATTTGGAATCGTAAAAAGAGTTATCTTAAACTTAGGATACTTAGCCTTCCAATAAAACAGGAAATTAAGACCATTTCTCTCATAATGATCCTCAGTATCATCTGATTCAACTATTACTCTTTTTTTTATTTCCCACTTATTCATAATAATTTATCCATTTGTTCAAACATCTTACTATTTGAATAATTATCTTTTACCCATTTTCTTATTTCATATTGACGACCCATACCATATAAAGATTCAATCCTCTTAACAGCCTCACTACTATCTTTATATAAAACTGACTGAGGCCAAATATCATGGCTTCCATAAAAATCATTAACTACCACAGGAATCCCCTTCATCATGGCCTCACCAACAGCATAAGAGAAAGCTTCTTTCATTCCTGGATGAAGAAGTATATCTATCTTGTTGTACCAACTGTTCATATCATCAGTATGAGCGTAAAGAGTCACCGCATCTTTAATCCCTCTTGATTCCAAAAAATAATCATACATAATAGGCCAATATTGCCCAGGTTCATGTTGTCCACGAATATGAAGTTTCCATCTATTATCTCTTTTCCAAAGTCTATAAAAAATATCAAGACCATTCATATGATTTTTAGGCCACCACATATCTCCCAAAACCATTCCTAACTGAAACCCATCAGACTTTATTTTGTCGAAAGTAAATTTTTTTGAATTAACACCAGGCCGAATTAAACATCCCTTACCATTTAAATTAACCTCAGACTCAACCCTCTGCTGAATATGAGGTGCTATAAAAATAATATTATCAACCCAATCAATTATTGATTGATCTCTTACCCAACCTATCCAAACCTCCCAATCAAGAACCCTACAAATTATTCTTGGTTTTTTACTATTGTCCCATTTTAGTTCTTTTGGTATCTCCTGTTGCCCATGATAAAGCTTATAAAGATAATGAATATTGTTATCCCAAGTATCTACATAATATACATCAGCCCACTGAGATAACCATTCTGATGCTCCTGGTTCATACTTAACCTCATTATATTTACCAAACCAATGATTGATTAAATCATCAGTAAACTTTCTATGATTATTATCAGCTATAGCTATTTTCATCTTTCAGGAGATTTTTTATAAAACACAACCATTCCAGAATACCCATACTCCCAACTATTGAATACCTTCCAATCATCATCCTGTACTAACTTCTCCACATCCCCCAACTTCATAAAATCATTTTTTTCAGTAGCGGGACCAGGTGGCTCATTAACATATGCAAAAGAAGTTCCCCCCAAAGGGACACATACAAAAATCATTCTCTTGACATGCTTTTTTAGTTGGTCTACAAAATGAACCATCCCTTCTGGAGTTAAATGCTCTATAGTCTCAATAGAAATTGCTACATCTACATCTGGCAATTCACAACCATTTAAGTCCGCAACATTATACTCAATATTATCTTCCTGATTTAAATTCTTAGCATCATCAATTGCACCCTCATCAATCTCTAAACCAATAACTTTCTTAGCTGATTTTGATAAAAGCTGACTACCATAACCAGTACAACAGGCAGCATCTAACACTGTTTCTCCTGGCATAATCCATCCTTTAGCTAAAAAATAACGAGTCACATGAGGTCCATTTGGACCAGTCCCTTCCCATTTATATGGATTCCCAGTAAAATGACCACTCATATTTTCCACTCTCCTTTCTTTTTTAAAAATCTATCCATTAAAATTTCAAGCTGTTTAATTCTTGCCTTTGAAGTAAAATTTTCTCTACCTATTAAATATCCATTTCTTGCTATTTGCTCTCGCTCAATATCAGCTATTAAATAATGATCTATTTTTTCTACTGCTTCTTCAGGAGAAGAAAAATACTCTGCTCCATCTTTTAAAAACAATTCCATTCCTGGAGCATACTCATAAAGTAAAAATCCTCCTAATGTTAGAATCTTACCAACCCTATTTGACCAATATCCCCAGCAATCAGGCTCCACATTAAATCCTAAAATTATCTTAGATCTTGATACCTCGTCTGCAAAATCGTTCCCATAAACAGCAGGCCAAGCATCAAATCCATCAATTCTCCAGTCTTGGTAGTTCCAAGAAAATACTTTGATAGGGATCTTTTTATTAATTTCCTTAAGCCACTCACTTCTATGCCCTTGACCCAACTTAGATCCAAAAAAAACTACATCATGTTCTTTATTTAAATTCTTTTTTTGAATGTCTCCATCAGACACATCGAAAGGAAAATAATATAAATTATTCTTAGGAAACGCCCTATATCTAGGATTCCTAACATCGTTTCCAAGATATAAATCAGCAGCATTAACTGAATCTACGTGCCAATCTGGTATTCCCTGATCGTCCATATAATCCCATACCCAGTAAAAAACTGGTGCCTCCGATAAAACCCTTAAAGAATTTATGAATCGATTATCGTAAAAATGATGCCATTTACAAATAATATTTATATCTGCCATTATATTCTCAGGAATATTTTTGTACTTATCAGCAGGGTATCCCTCCAAAACATACTCCCTCCATTCATCTTGAGGAAGCTTTCTTACAGTATGTCCTAATCTTTCCAATTCCCTTACCAAATGATTAGAATCACCCGTTTCTCCAACATATCCATTTTGGAAATTACCAACCCAGTTAATTATCATATTTACCCTCCCACTTTGGTCTAAATATCCTACCTTCATCAGGGATCTCAAAGCTAGCCTCCCATATTCCATCATCTGTTCTATCAAAACCCCATTTCTCTTTGAAGTAAGCGTAGTTCTTAAATCTATATTCATCGTTACGTGGTTCAAATGTTCCAGAGGTTTGAGAGAAGTGATAGACAACACAATTAGTATTTTGATAAGGCTGTATTCCTGCTAATTTTATTTTGTATTCCAAATCTGAATCTGAGTTGCTTCCCCAAGGATCGTAATTAATATCGTATCCTCCTATAATGTCCCAAAGTTCCCTGCTTATTAAAAAAGGTAAGTTAAAACCGCTCCTTAAAGTACCTCCTTTGGACATTTGATCCCTAGCATATAGTAGCCATTTTGTTTTATCAAAGTCACCCCCAGCACCTCCACAAAATTCAACCTGAAAAGTTGGAGCACCTTGCCTTGGTTCTACCAACTGAGGAGAAATACATAAATGCTTATCATCTAAGCGAGGGTCATGAGTAGTATAGGGATGGGATAATAATGCCTCCCACCATCCAGGAGCATAAATCATGTCATCATTAGTTACAAATATCCAAGGAGTATTAGTAGTTGCTACTGCTGCATTTACAGCCTTACATTGACCCTGGTCAGACATCAATAGAGTATCTGCATCGACATCTCCATCCCAACCTTCAACTCCATTGTATGCAACGATAATTCTCATCTCACACGTTTCTCTTAGACTTTTAAGACACTGCTTTAAAGCGTATTGAGATTCCAATGTCTTGCTTAGGGTTGGTATTATAATAGTAACGTCAGATTGTTTAATCATTTTTTTAAAAGCACAAGGTAATTATATTTCCCTGGATCAGATATCTCCTCTCCAAATATTTCCTTAACAAGATTCAAATTATGTTTTTTAAAAGAATCAAATAATGCATCTCTAGAATACTCCTGAAGATAAGTATCTTCCCATGGCTCCTCTCCCTCTTCTTTTCCGTACATATTCCTGTCGTTCAAATGAGTATATTCCCCCACAAACCCACGCCACAAAACAATCAATACGTATTTCTTAGCTACTCTAGCAGCTTCCTCAATTGCCTTATCGTAGTCATCCAAATGGTCTAGACAATGCATTATCACAACAGCATCCCAACTGCTATCACCCTCTTTTAAATCCCTAGCATCCTGAACCTCCCAATCAGCCTCAGGAAACTCACGCTTTGCAGTATCTACCATTGTTCTTGAATAATCAGTGCCTTTATATTTAAAATTCCACCTTCCATCAGAATCCTTAATCATTTGATAAAGAGGACCAGTTCCACATCCAACATCTAAGAAAGACTTAACACCCTTCTCTTTTAAAAGATCCATAAGGAAAATCCTATGTTTTTGAGCACCCATTTGATAAGTCTTTTCAAAATCAGAATGCTCCCAATATGTACGTGGTTTAAAGTCCATTTTCATAAATTTTTAATATATCCTTATTCAAATTAGTTCTCAATCTCTTTTTATATAATAATTTTAATTTTTTCACATTAGCTTTAGACTCATATACTTCTTTAACCCCATCACGAAATACAATATCCTTCCCAGTTACATCAGAAACAATATCAGCAACCTCATTAATAGTTATTGCCTTTCCAGTGCCAACCTCAATCAAACCAGACCATTTAAAAGATTCTCCAATTATACTAACAACATCCTCTACATTAATAAAGTCCCTAGATTGAGTGCCATCTCCATTGACAACAATTTGTTTATTCTTGAGAAACTTAGATATTACAGACTTACCAGGATACACATTATATAACCTCAAGATACAAGCCCTAGGCACATTAGCAACAATCTCTTCAGCTAAATATTTAGATTTAGCATAAGGAGAAGAAGATGGCTCCTTAACAGCAGCAGAAGAAGTGTATACTAACTTTTTTTTATTCTTAATACAAGCCGCTGCAACCAAGGCCGTTCCTAATACATTAGTATTAAATGTTTCCTTAGGATGCCTAAAACTATGTTGTACATCTATAATTGCAGCTAAATGAACAACAACATCTGCCATCTTCACAAAGTTATCAAGCCCTGAATCAAATATATCAAAACCATCTTTCTTATCAAAAGGAATAATTCTATATCTGCCTCTCAATTTTTCCATTAAGGAAGTCCCTATAAATCCAGATGATCCAGTAATTAAAATTGTTTTCATAATCTCTAATCTAGGTAGAGGCGGGTCTACCCAGACTACAAACTACTCGTAATAAGAAAGCATAAACACTTTTGGTGCATAGCTATCAACTATTACAGCTGTTGTTTTTCCTCCTCCACAACCGTTCTTTTGTTGAATTCCGAAATCGTAATCCCCTACAGGATCAAGATTCTTAATCGTTAAAGAAACAAAATTGTCAGAGTTAGGCTTCACATCCGCAACTGCGTGTTGCCAATGTGGTTGTCCAACTATTCCGTAGAATACGTTAGCACTATCTCCTTCTGTAATGAAGAAATTAACTGTTGCTTCACTTCCGTTTCTAATAACATGTGGATTTGCAACTGCCTTAGCTGTATCTCCATTTGTACAAACTGGCGCAAGAGTTGAACTTGGAGCAAACCTTTCATCTGAAGGTCCACCTTTTGGTTCTTCTTTAGGTTCTTCAACTGGGCAATTTTGAAGTTCCTCACAAGTTGGCTCTACAGGATCAGGACAATCATTTTCAACTACCTTGTCCCCTGTATATAACCAATACTCATGTCCTCCACGAGGATCAATATCTTTATATAACTTCCATGTTCCTTCAGGATTTTCCTGCCATTGAAAAGAGAAAGTTATAATTCCAATCTTTTTAGAAAAATTGATTGGATCAGGAGCAGATACCTCAACACATTCGTTTGTATCAATTTCAGGAATATATGTAGCATCAGCAGGTTTAGGAGCAAATATCATATAAGCCAAAAATCCTCCTGCAATAAGTCCTGCTAAAATATGCCAAAAATACCTTTTTAAAAATTTCATAATTATTCACCTCCCTTACTATTAGATTTGATAGATGCCCCTAGCACTAATTGAGCCATGGCACCATCTACACACTACCACTAAATTATTTTTATCGCTATTCATCTTATTGCCATCCAAATGGTGTACGTGTGCATCAAATGATTTCAGATTAGTCTTCTTACATATATGACACGTATAATTATCCCGTTCTCGTATTTCTTTTTTAAGTTTGTCTTTAAAATCATGCTTATAAGGCAATCTTGCAATCCCACCTCTCCAGCAGGGATTTCCCTCATTGCGATATGCTTCACCCATACATTTCTGGGAACAATATTTCCTACTCCTAGTTCTTTTATTTTCAAATATAGACCTACACTGAACACATCTCACCTTGATTCTACCTACCATCTTATAATCCCCATAACACCTCTTAGAACAAAAAGATCCCTTCCCCTCATTAAATTTAAAACCCTGTATCTCAAAATGCTTCAAACACGAGTTACATTCCACTAAATACCAAAATCCATATCCACCATATTTCTTAAATTGTTTAACTACTATTTGGGTAACCATGTTTTTAAATCATATCCGTCTTGATTATCAAAAGACTTAACGTATTCTTTTAGTTCGGGATTATGCTTTTGAGCTTCAGGAGGAAAACTTGCAGGGTAGCCCCACCCCCCACCACTATCTTCAACTTCTTTACCAAAACTATGCCATGCTCTAATTCTTGAAGTTATCCCCACTTTATACCCAGCAGTTTGGAGTCTTGAGCAGATAGTTCTTTCTTCGTGGTTTCTGCCTGCTTCTATTTTGTGTTCCCATCCACCTGCTTGTCTTACAGCTTCAGTACGCATGATACGCATAACCGCACCTGCCATATTTCTCTCCACTACATTTTCTATAGTTGTTGGCTCTATGCTCGCTGCCCCTATAAACACATGAGGATGAAGACTGATAGCTCCGTAATTAGGTCTTTCATCCATATACTGAATCACTTGAGATAACCAATCAGGATCAAGATCTGGAACATAAATATCATTATCTGAAGTTATGAAGTACTCTGACTCTGCTAAAGATAAAGCCAAATTCCAAGCTGCATGGATACCAATATTCTTAGAAAGCCCTATGTAATAATCAACATCATCCCTGTATCTCTCATTACCACCATTATCAATCAAAAAAACTCTATAAGGATATTTTGTCCTCTCTTTTAAATACTTTAAAGTATTCCCAGTTAACTCTTGTCTTAAATAAGTTGTTATAAAGATATCGCAAGGTTTCATTTTAAATTTACAATTAATAACTCTTCATCAAATGGCAAAGAATGATACTTCCTTGTATACTTATAAAATAAGTAATAATCCTGTCCAAATGGATTCCCTAACTCTTTTGGAAGACCCTTTGGATGATCTGGATGCTTAACTTGAAAATATGGTTGAATTTCTGGAAACTCAACCTGAGCATACGCTGAAAAATCGTAAGGAGATGTCCAAAAAAGTTCAGTATTCTTATACCAAGGGACATCAACAGTCTTAAATCCTTCTGGAAAAGCCCCCAACTTCTTATAAATCTCTTTTTTAAATACAAATGTTCCATTTACTATTTGACCTCCTCCAAAGATTTCATGACCCACTGCTTCTTCTTTTGGTCGAAAAGCACCACGAGACGAAACCCCCCCATCGTTGTGGACATATTTACACCCGAAATTGAGCATTTTATATTGTGGATATTCTTTATACATCCTGAAGATAGTACTGAGATAGTCGGCCCTGTATTCGTCATCGCTATCAAGCATGGTGATAACTTCGCCCTTCGCTGCCTTGAAACCCGTATTGTATGCTGTGAGCCTTTGGAGATTTTCCTGGTTGATAACTTTGATCCTAGAGTTTGTCTTGTACGAAATTTCGATTGTCGACCCGTCATTAACAATGATATGTTCCCACTCGCCATTAAAATCCTGGTTAGCAACACTATCAATACATCTTTGAAATAATTTAAGCCTTCTTTCTTTGTCATGATCTTCACCTACGTATATCGGTGTAACAACACTAGCCTTTATACTTTTCATAATTATCAATATTTATAGACTCACCCTGATCCAGTACTTTTAAGTATGGATATTTAATTGTTTCAACCTGATCAAAACCGCCACCTAAAGCTTCCAAAGTCTCAGGATTTTCAATCCAAAAATAAGACCCATCCTGTATAAAAAAGACCCTATCACCAGTTTCATTAGTCCTTACAAAACTAGGATACTGAAAATCTTTTATATCCTCATCTTGTTGTATTAGTTGTTTTTTTTGTGTTTTAAAATAATTCATTTTTTCGATTTTTCCAGTAATTCCTTGTTCACTTCGTCAACTATTCTAAAAAAAGGTTGTTCTGAATGATGGGCCATAGCAGTTATATCTTTTTTCAAACATTTACCACCAGCTCCCCTACCACCCTTATGAAAAATTTCAAAATGATTTTTTGATCCCCACTTATGCCTATTAATTATCCTACTCACCATTTTGTAGTCAGCACCCAATCTTTGAGCGTAATTATAAACAGAATTAGCAAAGACTACTTTAGTAGCAAAGAAAGCGTTTAATGAAAGTTTAATTAATTCTGCCGTAACACTAGAAGTTCTTATTAAATCCATTAATTTAAATCTTCCCCTATAAACAGCTTCTACTTGATCTCCCGCAAACTGATCATCTGTTCCTATCACAACGATGTCAGGATGCAATGCATCTTCAATAGCTGTATCTTCACTCAAAAACTCAGGATTTGAAACAAATCTCAAACGTGGATATATCTTAGACATCTCAGATGCAAAACCAGGCCTAACAGTTGAACGAATCACAATAATAGGAGCTATAACATCATCTTTTAAGGTTTTATAAAATTCTTCCAAAAAACCCTCAACGATAGACATATCGTAATAGCCAAGTTCAGTTACAGGAGTCGGAAGACATATCCAAAGAAATTCAAAAGAATAAAGATCACCAAACTCTACGGTCTTCTCACTTCTCGAATAAAAATTTTTAATTGCAAAAACTTTAGCTGTAGCCACACCTACAGTTCCATTTCCTATAACTACATGACCATTATTCATAAAAACAAGGCTCTATGTGATCTTTAAAAACCGCCTGAAGATTTCTCTTCTTTCTTAAAAATGTAGACATTGCCATTTCTGGATGTTTTAATCTTGCAACAATCATTCCAGCCGTAGTCCTATGATATTCTTTTTCAGCAACCTTTCTTGCCTCATCTGGCAACGTATCAGACCCATACCGTGTATTAGTTGATGAATTTTCTCTTACCGCTTCTGGTAGATCAGCCATAACATCAAAGCGTGAAGAATACTTCCTATATATAGCATTCTCTCCATAAATAGACCTAAATGGTGGGAAGTCCTGATTTAATACCACAACTTGTTTTGTAAGTCCAGCTTCTTGAGTAATCAAAGAATACGTCTCAGAAACAGAAGGCATAATAAACACATTAGATATCATCTGGAGGGAAGCAATTATTGACTGTGGAACTTCATAAAGCCAATCTGGATTTTGTTCTGAAAGGAAAATTAGTTCATCACTTGAAAGTCCGTAATCTATAGCTACTTCCTTTAAAAAATCCCTATAATCTAACTTATCTCCTGCTGTTGAATGAAAGTCAGGGATTATAACCCTTACTGTCAAACCGAAGTCTTTTAACATAGCCATTGTTTTGATTACATATTCATCCTGTTTACCCCGATCAAGCCTGTTAGGGTATACAGTTATGGCATCTGCCTGAAGTATTCCTTTATTAAAGACCACCTCCTCAAGCTCAATTGGCATATTAAAGAACTGACAAATATCAGTTGCATGAGGAACGACCCTAACATCCTCTTCTGGTATTCCAAAATTTTTAGCCACCGCTGGAACAGCATAACTATTTGGATATACATACCTTGAGTTTGGAAAAGGTTTTTGGACTAAGTTAACATACTCGTCTGAAAAAATAGGTCTAATCATATTAAGAAGTAATGGAGAAGTTGCAGAATGTATCCAATGAAGCCACCTAACTTTTGGCATATCAATAGCTACTTTTCTTGCAGCCATATTATGCTTTAAACATGCATTTTGATAAATAACATCATGAGTTATAACTATGTCATCTTCCCTAATAATCTCCTTCAATCTTTTCACCATTGCCTCAACATCACGATCAAAATTTTCATCTTTTTTAATCTCATTGTAAACATTCATATTAGGAATCTTTTCAAGAACTACATCTGGATTTGCATACACAGTATCAATAGGAGCATCAAAGGATTCATGAACAATAACCACTGGTTGGTAATTATTCATTAAAAGCATTTTAATTTGAGTTTGAGTAACAATATTAAGAGAATATGCTTTTTGACAGTCCGAAAAAGTTGTGAACAAAACGATTCTACGCTTATTATCCATGTGAGTATCTTAGATAACGTATTATATCAAATGAAGTACGAAAAATCAATTAGTAAGAAGAGTTACTACCCCAGTTCCAGTAGCAAGTTCAACATAAATTCCATTTTTAAATTTCATTGGTTGAGATGGGCAAAAATCATCTGACCCATTCTGAGCTGAAGCACCTAAAACTACACGAATCTCCCCAGCAGCTCCGCCATCTCTTAAATTAATCCTACCAGCTCCAGCTGTTAAATTTAGATAATGAACACCAATCAACTCACACCCGTTATTAACGGCTTGAGAATTTCCGCTAGATATAATTGGGGGTTGCCCTGAAACTGATGGTTTAACTACCATATTATCTAAATATTGCCCCTCCTCGTGGCTGTTCTACAACTAACCCCTCTCCTATGAGGCCATTCTTTCTATCTTGTTCTTCCCAATGATTTTCAGCTCTCTGCTCTTTAGTAACACCCTTTAAAACAGGTATTCCAAGCTCATCAACAGAAACATCCTTCTCATGTTTTCTATTATGTCCCAATAATGCAATCTTCGTTTCAGTTTTAAATTCACATTTCTCACACTTAAAAGTACCCTTTTGCTGCTCAATAATCTTTTTTGCCTCATCTACATCCTTTATCTGTAAAAATTCAAACAAAGACACAAAAAACAGACCCTCTTTGTCTCCAACATTAATTAATGTTCCTGGCTTAAAAGAACTATCCTCTTTAAAATAAAGAGTGTTTTCAAAATATACATCTTTTATTTCTGCCCCATTTTCAGGGTTATATATAATCATATTTATAGCGTTGTTGTAGTACTAGTACTTGTTGATGTCGTAATTGATGTCGAAGAACTAGTTGATGATGAAGTACTAGTTGTACTTGTGCTTGTAGAAGTTGTGCTAGTTGAAGTAGAAGTAGTAGTTGAAAAAGATCTATACTTCCAACCAGTGGATGTATAAATACCCATCCTATTATTAGCCGTATCATAATAGGCTTGTCCAATAACTGGTTCTACTGGCTCAGACGTTGCTTCAGCAATCCTCGCCTCCAAAGAAGAGTAATGAGTATTAGTTTTGTTTCCTTCGTTTGCCATATTAATTAAAAGCTACCGCTATCCAATTATTACCAGTATAGTAACACAAACTATTAGTTGATGTATTGTAGTACATATCCCCAACATTGGCACCAGAAGGATCTGATGTCTCAGTCCTAAAAACTAACACTAAATTAGTTAAATGTGTATTTGATTGTTCTCTGTCTATTGCCATATTATAGTGTTGTTGTTGTTGACGTACTTGTCGTTATACTTGTTGATGTTGATGTTGAAGTTGTAGTCGATGTAGTACTTGTTGAGGTTGAAGTTGTAATTGAAGTAGATGTTGAAGACGAAGTACTTGTAGATGAAGCAAACTGAATACCACTCCATTTAGCCCCATCATATCTCATTAATCTATTAGTAGATGTGTCATATTGAATATCTCCAGCAACAGGATCTAAAGGATTTGATGTCCCACTTCTGAATTTTGCTTCGAAAGATTGATGTTTTGTCATACTCCTGTGATGTCGGTTAAGGATAATTAGCCAGAGTCGCTTTCTTACCCTATCAGATTAACTTGCGTAAGCTGCTCCATCTCCTTTTGAGCCCCAGAAACCTCTCCAATCGGACCAGCCTCTTGAAAGTCTCATTGTTGATTTGTATACTGCAACCTCTGTATCAAATAACTCATCCTGCTCAAGAGATGGCTTCCTTCTCCAGAACCAATTAAGTCTATGAGTTGCAGAATCCATCAAAAACCATGCACTTGATGAAGTCAAATATTTCCAAGTAATTATTCTGTATTGGCCCTTGTAAACATTAAGATCATTATCTGCTGTTCCCTGTCTTAATGCTGAATCAACAATCAAGTGAGCTGTTTTATCAAGAGCATCAGGGACAATAAGTGTGTTTGCCTCAATATCTGTGACAAGCCCTTTATCATCTTTTTGAGCCCTTACAGCAAGCCTTGCTGTTTCAAGATTTGTCTCAGAAAGAGTAATACCAGTTGCAGAAGCATTGGACTGTGCTGATCCACCATCTGGTCTTGGATGAGATACAGAAGCTAATGGTTTAGCATCTGCCCCAGTGTAGCTTGTTGAAAAAGCATTATTCAAAACCGCAGCAGCTTGAGACTCAGCAGTTCTCCTCATTGACCTTGCAAGCATTGCTGGTTTCTGCTTAATAATATTGTAAAGGTCATCCTCTACCATTTCTTTTGTAACTTTAAATCCTTTTGAATATTTAATATGAGTGTAGGTAACATCGTATCCCTGGACTGGATCTTCGTAATCAATTGGAGCTCCTTCAGCAGTTTGAACAGCAAGTCCAAATCCTGAAGTTGAAGAATCTTTCTCGTCTGCTTTAGCGGAAGTTTGAACATGGAAAATTGATTCCATCTTCATATCTATTTCTTTAAAAGTATTTTCGTATATTTCACGAAACCCTGGTGTCAGTAAATCTGAAAAATGTGTTCTATTTGCCATATATTTATTGTTTCAATATTTTTTCTCAAATGTCAAGTACTAAGCTGCATTCTTTGCAGTTGCTGCATCAGCAATAGTACCTGGTAATTGAGTTTCAGCGAAAATAAATAATCCCTTAGAAGCATCCCCATCTCCATCTGGATCTATTTTTATAAGTTGTGCAACAGCTGCAGCATCCGATCCTGTTCCCTGATCAATCTGATCCCCTGTTGATGTAAGATCAAAATATTTAAATACTTCAGACTGAGTAAAATCTCCATTTGCGTCATTGTAATAAAGTGAATTTCCTGGAAGAGCTATTTCAATTTGTGCTTTAATTTGGTCAACTGTTGTATTATCTGAAGCGGTTGTGCATGTATCATCGCCTGAGACTGTTGCTGAGCCTCTTGAAGATCGTGGAGAAAAAACACTCATTCCATTTTTATCAACTATGCCCTTAACAACTCCTGCTACTAATGATGTAGCTCCGCAAACAACTGAGTACCCTGAAGTGTTAACCCTTACTGCATCTCCGAGTGTAACAGTTTGAGAGGCTGCTAAAATTACCTCCAAAATCATTGGAGACGAGTGAACTCCTAGAAGAGATCCTCTGTAGTAAAATCCTTTTGTTCCTGATGAAAGTGCCATATCTTTTACATCATATACATGGAAAGATTAATTTGTCAAGAGGTTTGTTTGAGGTAATTTATGAATTAAGTGCTTTTTTTTGTTCCAAATACTTCTCAGGAGATATTCCCATTTTGCTAGCCATTGCTATTTCATCAGGAGTTAAAGATATGTTTGAAGAATTTACCCCCATATCTGGAATCCCACTAAAAATTGCATCATTATTTTGCCTTGCCTGAATTACAGCCTTAAATCGAGCAGCCTCCTCAACATCATCAACAGTTATATTCTTGTATGCCTTATTAAGGTACATATTTAATCTATTAAGAGGGATCTTTTTAACAGCATCTGCTACAGTCATTTCTCCAGTTGGATCTATCATGTCAGCTAATTCTTGAGCTATTTTTTGGTGAATTTGTTGTCGCTTTTCTGAAGGGAGTTTACTTATTCCATAGTCTTCTTCAAATTTAGAAATAACTAAGCCTTGCGTAGTTTGCCTAGCCTCTACATCTTCAACTCTACGAGTCGAATCGGGGTCGTTCACAGTCGTATCTCTATTCTCCCCGTTGAGCTTCTTAGCCTCTTCTTCGAGAACTCTATATACGGTAGGATTACTTTGAATAAACTTACCTAAAGCTTCGTAGCTGGCTAATTGTTTTTTAACTTCTGAGAGTGATGCAGACTGCCCACCGAGAGTCTTTTCCAGTTCAAGATAGCTTTTAGCTATTTCGCCTGCTGTCTTGCCTTTAAATTTCTCTGGCAAATCCTCTTGATGACTAGATTGTTCTACACCAGTTTCAACCACATCTTGCGATGCAGAAGCTATTGGTTGAGAGGATTGTCCTTGCGGGTCCTGTATATTTTCGTCTGGCATATTTATGAGCGGTTCTTATCGAGAGAAACCGTTATTCATATTCTGTCCCATTAATAATAATCCCACTAACATACGTTGTCAATTGCCTAACTATTGGAAATACTGTTCGAGAATACTTCTGTAACGCTTTTCTTGATCTGACAAACTTGCATTCTCAGATGCAGGAGAATAAGTATCAAAAAAATCATGCAAATTCCCACTTTCCAAATAATCATTATAAAGACCGCCAGTAACTACACCTCTAAAACCTTTCTGACCATTACCTCCAAGAATAGCTCTTTGTAAATCGGGATAACTAGTACCAGCCCGTGTAGGAAGCATGTTGTAAATATTATTCTGTCCACGAGTAATATCTCTCCCCCCATGAGTTTCAACCAAAGACATAATTGCTGGAAGCAAAGGATCAGGAAGCCCTTCACCAGCCTCCGCTAACTGAGAAGACATTGTCGCAACAGGCATTGTGGAATCATATTTCATTAAGCCTTTTTTTATCCTATCAGCCAATTCACGTCTATTCTGAGGAATTACTGGAGTAGGAGTAGGAGTAGGAGCTGAACTCTGAGCTGCTAGAACTTGCCTTTTAGGAGCCTTAGCACCCATTAATTCCCTCAACCCACCAAACATACCATTATCTTGAGCCACTATATCTTTTTCTGGAATTGGACTTTTTATTGGATCTCTATAATATAAAGAAGCCAACCAATCACCAAGACTGCTTCTAGAAAAATTATGTTCTTCCATTTGTGGGAAAAATTTATTCCCTAATGCTTTTTGAATGCTATAAACTACATTATCCATTTTTCCTTAACTTATCCCTCCTCTTAATTTCTTCTTCTGCTCCAATTACTAAATGTAATAACCTTATCATTCCAGCAACAGTACCTCTTGAATAAGCGTGAAGCTGAGCAAACTGTTGTGGCTCAAGCTCAAATTCTTTTTCTGCAAAAAACTGATTCTTTTCGTAATCAATCATTGCATTAACTGCACCAGTAAGGCTTGCAAAATTCTTGTTATCTTTTATTTCTTTTAAAAAAAATAATGTCTGATTATCAAAACTTTCTAAAATTTTTTTTGTTTCAATCGTTAACTTCATACTCCAGTTCTACCAGTATTTTTATTCGGCATTGCATCAGCCATTGTTGTTGAAGGTTTTGCCATTCCACCTGGCCTATTAATCATTCCATTACCAGCTCCACCCTGCTTCATTTGACCAACTGGTTGATTAGCCATTTGCTGGGCAGGAGCCTGGGCAGCACCAACACCCTGCATTTCTCTTCCAGTTTGAGCAGCTATTTCAAAAGCTATATGATCTGTAAAAATCTTTACCCTTGGGTCATCCTGTGGAACATTTAACTGAAACTCGTCAGATTCTACAAAAGATACATGAATTTCAGTATGAGCAGGAGAAGCATAAGCCGTACCTGGAACTGGTTGCCCCTTCATCATTAATTGATTTTCCTGAGAAGCCAAAGCAATTTGATCTTCTACACCACTACCCTGAACTGGCATCGGATTTGGCTTAAAATCATCTGGATTCTTATCATAATCCCTAAGAATTGCATCACCAAGTTTTACAATGTCATAACTTCCAGGAACCTGAGTTGCAACCTGCATAAAACGATCAAACAACTCAAGATTCTTTTGCTGCATAAGAGGTTTAGAAATTTCTATATTTTCTCCAGCCTCAAATTCTATATCATACCCACCACCAGTAACTGGAACATAAAACTCATCCCTTAATGGAAAGAAATGATACCCACGCTCCTTGATCTCATCTAGCTCGCCACCAGAAGCTTCAAGTTTTACATCCTTAGTCCTAATCTGCCTCAACTCATTCTTATAAGGCTCACCATCAACCATTTGCAAAACCCCCTGTGATTGAGCCTGAGATACTTGATTCTTGAACTCTTGACTTCTTTTATCACCCACAATTTTTTCAAGCTTAGGCTGAGGATAAAACTGCAAAATGTTTGATACCCTCATCTGAGCTAACGGAATTAAAAATTCACGCTTAAACAACCAAATCTTAGTCCCAATCCTTCGAAGGGTAGATTCCTTAAGAATTGCAGCCTCAGTTGCAGTCCCAGCTTGAGGAAGAGATTGAGATCGTGGATTAATGCCTGTTGAAATAGTTGAATCATCCTCTAAATGTTTTAAACCCAACTCAATTGACCTTGGAACATCCCCATATTCAATAGCTTTAGCCCCATTCACATCATCAGTTGGAATTAATCCATGTGGACGAGCCATTAGATCTTCGTCAGAAAGCCCCATCTTATTTGATACGAGGAACATTTTATCTATATCAAGATGATTACGGTCAAGCATCATCCTTCTCATAAGATTTGTTTCGTCCTGAATGGATTCCAATATCTCAGGCTCACCCTTAGCATAAAAATTATGGACTCTTTTAACATCAACCGCTCTTACAAATGGAAGCTTTTTATGTTTATAAGGATTAGGACCATCTTTTATAAGAACATCATTGGCAACAATTATAAATTTATCTTTAGGCTCATTCCAATAATGAAAAACCTCAACCTGCTTTGACCTATCAATTGCCCCATCTGGTTTATAATATTCATAATAATCCACATCCCCACCAGCCTTAACCTTTGAAGCGTCACCAAACTGATCCCACTTAGAACCATCATAAGAAAGGTGAAAGTCATCAACATTCATCACATAACGCCTTATACAATCCCTAGCCTTATAAGAAGGACCTCTAAAAGAACGAGCGAATTCGTCAACAAAAAACTCTGTAGGCTTAACAATCTCACCACAAACATCGTCATAATCAAAAACTTCCTTTTTAACTTCTTTCTCTTTTCCATTAATAACCTCAATATCCCTCACAACCCTTTTATCCTGACGATAGTACTCCTGAACTATAGCCATTCCATTAATAAGAAGCTCTTTTATGACGTTATAAACTAAAACGTCTCCATCTGATACCTGCCAAGCATATTCCCAAATATATTGCATTAATTTTGCCTTAGAAGAATCCTCTTCCCCACGAGGTAGGATAATTGGCCTCAAATTTTGCCTTACCATCTCTGAAAGAGCTGTCTCAACCACCGAAAAAGTTAAAGGAGCTGTATGATTTGACTGCCATTCATCTGATTTTCTCTCCTCACGCCTGGCTTCATAATTTTTTTCCCAACGATCAAGATTTTTAATAAACTTTTGTCTGTCAGAAGATTCCTCCATGGCATATTTTCTGTCATAAACCATGCGGATAGTTTCCTTAGCCTTATCTGAAGGATTATAAATGGCTCTTATTTTCTTTTCTTCCATATCTAGTATAAGTATCTATGGTGATACCTGTCGCTTTTAGGTTTAGGAGGTGCAAGAAAATCAAGCACCATAGAAAAAGCATCCATTATATCATCATGCCTAGACCTAGGAAATGTCAAGAGTTCCTCTTCAAGATAAGGAGTCAGAGGATTATCCTTTACATGAAAAATTTTCTTATTCATATAAATAGGCTGAAGCCCTCTAATCCTCTGATCCTTACTCTTTTCGTGTTGGTTTACTTCATGGATAGGAATAAACCTACCCCTCCGATTCATTTCCTCCCTTAAAGAGTACGCCAAAGCCTTCTGATATGCAATAGTTTCTAAAATAACCATTTGAGGATGATAAAGTTCTGAAAGAATAAAAAGTTTATCTATTAATTCTGAGGGCTTAAAATGTCCCCTTATGATATCTTTAACAAAGATATTTGAAAATTGATCAATTCCAGTAACAACCATAGCTGTAAAGTCAGCATTTTTATCTAAAGAAATCGCTGGATCAACTGTAATAAAGGTCCTCATTTCTTTACCCCTATAAAGCTCAGGATCAAAATATTGAAACCACTCTTTTTTAAAATCAGCATCTTCTGAAGGAACTGGATTATTCATATACTGAGCACTAAACTCATACCATCCCTTCTCCCTTAACCTTGTAAGAAGTTCTTTTTGGTCAAATTTTGTAGGCCACAAAGGGATTAAATCCTCACCCGTTTCTAAATTACCCTCATAAGCCTTTCTTAACATTACCTCATAACTTCTAGAAACAAGGTTATCCCGATCCATTAACCAAGCATAAAGATCCCATTCTACCCAACGAGTACCTATAACAATTAGTTGACCTTTAGGCTCCAAAAGATCTAAAACATCCTTGTACCTTAAAATAACCTTTTCAATTTGTTCACGATTCATTGTATTGTCTCTATTATGGACGTCATCAAAAATAACCATATCAGGATGTGAACCAACTAGGTTTGAATCAACCCCTGCAGCCCAAACAGTAGGACCTTTTATATTAGTATCGCTTCTTTGGATAGTAATCCTATCCTGAGCCCACTCAGTATTATTATCAACAGCTTGAGCAACTTCAGGATAAATTCTTCTTAAAGTTTCATTTTGTTGAAGATGTCTTTTAATTTCGGTTAAAAAATCAACAGCAGTCTGCCAGGTTGCCGAAACTATCAATATCCTTATATTGGGATTTTCAACTATCCTTTGAACACAATAACCAATAGTTACAAGAGTGCTTTTTAAATGACCACGAGGGAGTAGAATTAACTTTTTTTTATCTTTTCTATCAACTACAAAATTACAAAGTTCACGATGAAAAGGTCCTAATTCCTCCTTACCTTGCTCAACACCTAAAACAAACTTATTAAAAATAAAAAGATTTCCCTTCGCATTAGCACCTAAAACATTATCGTAGACCTTCTGTTGCTCTATGATTTGATTTTTTAAAGAATCAATGACATTAGACATAAACTTGTTCTTGATCCATAAGATCTAAAGCTTTAACAATAGTCCTATCTATCCAATTAAGATCATACTTAACCTCACCTGAAACTTTAACCCCTGTAGCATAAACCTTACCATTAGGTCTTTCCATAAACATAGCTACCTCTAACTTACCCATTCTTTTTATTCCCCATCTAAAACCCTTAGGAACGTCAGCCAATAACATTCTTCTTGAACACTCACGAATAAACTCAACAACATAACCATCTGAAGCATACTTTCTTTTTTTTTCTAAAATCTCCTCGGTTATAGATTTTTCTTTAGCCTCATTTTCTTCTTCTTCCTTTTGAACTTTTAAAACATCTTTAACAGCTCTATCCTCACTTTCCTGACCTGTAGCTTCTAATTTTTCTAAAATTTTTTTTGATTTCTTTTTCATTCTAAAAGTATAACATATTAATTACTAGAGGATGTTCCCCTTAAACCCCTCAGCTCCCCCTGTATTTATTTACCTTCCCCTTTAAAAAGTAAAGGGTCTTGTTAGTGTCTAAACGTAGGTTCAATCATGTAGAACCGATGGCGAATGTTTATACAGCTCCCTACTGTTGCTTCCGATTAGGCTAAGACTGACTCTCGTACTGTTGATTTACGATAAGCTTCAAAAATAAAAAAACACCCATAGGAATAGTCAGGGGATTTTGGGTCCTCCAACTAGCCTTATGGGTGTTCTTAGTTAATTTATTCACAAAAAAATCCGCTCTGTTCTGGGTGGTGAAGGCTGAAGTAGCGAGCCTTTAAGCCCAGAACAAAACGGACTTAGTGCTACCCCATTTTCATCATAATTATTATAACACATTAGTCAAGTACTGGTTCTCTTACAATATCATCCTCTAATTTTTTTTCTGCTATTTTAGGAGTGAAAGCTTTCTCTGCCATTACAACCAATACAGCACCTTCTACAATATCCTTTACTGTAGTTCCATGAGTAGCAGCATAGATCCTCAATTCCTTATGTAACTCACTATCTATATTAATAGTTTTTAACATACATACATTATAACATATATATTAAATAACATCAATAACCCCTAAAAAATTATAGCGTATTGAAGCTGGGACTGTTAAATTTATTTTTAAAAACTTTTAGGTGGTATGGGGGTATTCTTTGAGCTTTATGTCGTACAATCTTCATTTTGCGACATAGATTTGAAGCTAATAGACCTATTTATTTATCTCTTCTAGTAGTTTTGAAGTATTATTGTTGAGTTGTTCAAGTAACATTTGAAGCTGTGAACTGCTTTCTGAACTCAAATCTTTTGTTAGGCTTACACTCATATTCTTATTTATCTTTTCAGGGTAATTATTTTGTAACTTGTGTAAATTCTGTATAGATAACCTTGCGTCTGATACAGTGTATTTCTTATTCTCTACTCTACTATCCAAACCTCTCTCTATTATTTCCTTTTCCTTTTCCACTAACCATTCTTGAGTTATACCTTGAGAGTTTAAAGCTTCTTGTATTGCGTTTATAATTGCAGGCTTCTTTATTAACCTTTTAGCCATCTGTCCTGCATTATATCTAGATTTAACATCATAACTCTGTATTACGGCTTCTGTCTTATTACCTTTATACTTAATTACATTTTTTACAAAATTCTTTTCTTTGAAAGTTAATACGTTTGCTGATCTTGGCATACCTATATATACCACAATTATATTTCCCTTACAAAATACTACTTGACATGTTCGTATTTAACCTATATAATACGAATAGATACTCACAAGAAGCTTAAAAACAACCCTTGTAAGTTTCCTTAACAACTAGCCAAAAAAAAGCCTCACAATAGAGTTTTATACATATTGTTTGAGGCTTGGCTAGTTAAATCTTTTAACTGTAGTAAAGGTTTTAGAGAATATTGCTTACTCTAAATTAAATAGCATAAGATCATAAACGCTAGCCTCAATTAAAATTATGAAAGCAATTGACGGTAAACTAAGAATAGACCAAAAATATAACTATATAGATAGTGATTATCAGCCAGAAAATGCTACTACTTGTGATAATTGTAATCTAGTTATTACTACACTTGTTACTCTTGAAGGTGAGGATAAAAAGCAATATATAGTCGGGACTGATTGTGCGGAAGCTTTACAAGGTGTCAATTCTTGGGAATATTGGCAGACTCAACAAAAAATGAAAAAAGTAAGACAATTAAAATCATACCTAGCAAAGTTAAAAAAAGCAGATCGTGAGGGTAATTTAGAAGTCAAGGACGGTTGGTATTACATTATGAAGGATGGTATATGGTCAATCAGAATACTTGAAAGCAACAAAGTTGTTGAACTATATAAACAATACAAATTATTATGAAATACCAAATAAGTAAAAAGCTATGTCAATCTCAAATAGATGTATTAAATAACGTATGTGATTATTGCGGTAGAGATTTGAAACCCATAAAAACATTAGACAACTCTGGAAATCCTACATATTGGATAGGATGCAATCACAATACTAATAGTGGAAACTTTACTTTTGGAGTAAAAAAAGAAGTTTATAACCTAGCTGTTAAATTAGTTTTAAATGATAGTTTAGATTTTGGCATGACATACGGAAAAAAAGAACTTGGTAACTTTGACTATGCTTTTGAGTGTGCAGTACATAGTGCTTGTCAAAAAATTGCAGTTATTGAATATATGAAAAATCAGAAGCCTAGATATACAAAAAAAGAACTTAAAAAACTATATTTTAAACTATGAATATCAGAGAATGTACTTGTAATAATTGCATGATTGAGAGAGGCAGAATACACCTAGAACTTGAAAAATTATTCACATATTGTGATAGCTGTAAAACTACTATAGGAGATGGACACGATTGTGATAATTGTGCATTTTGTGGAACTGACAATTAATATATGAATAAATACAACGCAAAAAGAAAAATAAGAGCTTATTTTAATCGTAATAGCCATGAATTAATGGGGTACTTATTAATACTAGCCTTATTACTTTTATGGGGATATGCTGCAACGCTAGCTTTTAATGAATGTTCTAAATTTAGTATTTGCTAGGAGGTGATTTATTATGTATACGCAAAAACAACGAGACTACTACAATATACAAAGAGAAAATACCTGTAAATCGCTTGGAATTACAGTCAATCAATATAATTGGTTGAGACGTAAAGGGGAAGCTTTACATAAAATATATGAGCAGAATTGTAATGGTGAATTAACTGAATCAGACTATGAAAAGACCTCAAACCACTTTGAAAGGGAAGCAAGAGTATATGCTGAAAGTTTAGGTTTAAAGATTTTCTTTCAATCTGATCCAAGAGGAGCGACTATATATCTTGATACTAAAGAAATACCATACAACAATTACAACAAGGCTCATTGTATCTATTAGCTTTTGGGTTGGTGCTTAGTAGCCTGAGCATCAATCTAAAAACTGAACTTTGATAATTTGATGTAGGAAGTTGCCGAGTCTTAACTAATAACTTGTTAGTTTTAACTTATAGAAGTATAAGAGTGAAAAAATGCTTATAACATATGTGGCAATACACAAGGGGTATTATATGTCTATAATGCTCAACGGGGGCTTGTAAAGATAACTAGGTCAGAATAATATAAACCCTTACTGTAATTTGTGAAGCGGTGTAATGCTTAAAAATCCTTGTTTCCTACATTAAGTTATTAAATAAAACATTATATGAAAAACCAATATTGTGAAGGTCCTATAACTAATACGGGCAGAAAAGTACACAGGCAACAATTAGAAACTTATGAAACCTAATAAACACTATAAAGAATGTATTGATTTTAATAATGAGCTTGATTTAAAGCTTATTAAAAAATATGGAGCGTTTGAATATACCTATGATGTTTCAGAATGTATATGTGAAGTTGTAGAGAATAAACACAAAAATGATATTTATTGCGATAATTGCTTAACATATTTAAATTCTAACCATGATTGTGACAATTGTGTAACAGATTAAACTATGATTTATTTACTTGGAGCATTTATTGTATTTTTAATAATAATATTTGTTTGTATAGCAGCAATTGTTGACGCTACCAGTAAATATTATAAGGATCACGATTTTTAAATTATGAGAAGATTTTATTTCTATATAAAAATTAATGAGTGTGACGGATATGATGCTCAAATTGAGGCAAATGATCCAATTGAAGCTTTAAACAAATTTTTAAACTTAATATATGAGAATAAATAAATATTTAAATGATTCAGATAAATTAGTCAAACAACTAACTAATGATCCTGCTGTATTGGCAAAGTTCCAAGAACTTTTGATCAATTTGTATTTTGATGCTAAAGAAGAAGCATATGATCAAATAAAAATAGTTATTGACAAATACCGCATTTAATAATATAATATACGTCAAGATACCTACATGGGAAAATATAATACAAACCTATTAACAAAAAAAGAAAAAGCTTCTGAACTTGGTATTCATTATAGAACTTTAGAAAAATGGATTAAAAAAGGGAAAATTGAATATCTTAATATTCCAAATTCTAAAAAAAAATTTTTTCTACCTCAAATAGTTGATGAGGCCAATTAATATGAATCTTGAAAAACATAAACAAATGTACAAAGATTTTAAAAATTTACTTAATCAATTATCAAATGGTGACTCAATATTAAGTCAAGCACTAAGAGCAAATTTAACAGTGGAACAAATTAATGTGATATCAAATTTTATTAAAGAATCAGAAGATTTAGGCATTCATTTATTATTTAATAAAACAAAACCTAATTAATGTCTAAAATTACATTAAATAAAATAAATAACTTAATTCTTAAATGTGACGAAAGATACGGGGAGGTCTATCCCAAATTTAAAGAATTAGAACTTAAATATATACAACAATTTGACAAACTACTTATGGAGGCGCAATCAATATTTACAAATCAACCATCAAGAGAAGCTTATGCAAGGCAAGAAATTCAAAAAATGCCCGAATTTGAAGAGTTTTATACATTACAGGTAGAAGAGACTATTCTTCGTGTTAGGATGCGAAATTTAGGGCAAATTTCACGAAATATAGTATCTTCTAATTATCTGGGAGGAGGTGAAGATCATGAATGATTTAAAAACAATAAATGGGCTTTCAATTCCTGAAGGATTATACACTAACCCATCTATAGGAACGGAAAATGTTGATAGCTCTGATTTAAATACTCCAATTCTTAAAATAATACAGAAAACAACTGAAGGGGCAGAAAACTTTAAAATAGGGCATTATCTACTTCCTAATGGTTCACAAGAAGAAAATGTTCAGGTGAATTTAGTTTTTGTCTCAACAGAAATAGGAGAAAATTACAATAAAACAGGCGAAGAAAAAAAGAAAGTATATTATGGATTCTTCGCTAACACTAACGAGCCTTTTAAAATGTATGTAAGAGGATGGGGGCTTGCTTCTCATAGGGATTTCCAAACTGAAATAATGAGAATTAAAAATGATTATTCTCTACCTATGCTTGCTCTTGAAATTGGCTTGTCTACAGAGAAAATAGAAGGAACTATTGCTTCTACAGGCAAACCATATACAACTTTTAAACCAATATTTAATATTGTTAAAGATGCCAAAGGTGTTCCTTTTGTGGAAACAGATCCAGAAAGAGTTAAGTTTTTAACAGAGGCTGCAAAAAGATTTGCTGAAATTTCAGAACAGTCAAAGAATGACGAAAAAATGAATGAGGTAAATCCTGAAGATGTGCCTTTTTAAATATAAAGAGGGGTGCGTATTCTATAATAACGCACAAAAGATATGAAAGTTATAGTTAAGACAAAACTTATAGATGATGGAAAATATAAATATGTTGAATTAAGGGATTATGAACTTAATAAAACAGAACTTAAAGTAATAAATTGCTTATCTAAAAACTACAAGCATTGTTATCATGTAAAAGAAGAATATATGATTTTATCTTTAGCAAAACAAAAAGAAGGTAAAGTATTTAATACTCAAAAATCTATGTTCTATCCTTATAGTTATTATAAATTAATAAGATTTTTGTGGAAACCTAAAGGAGAAATTGAACAAAAACAAATAGCTGATAAGGAAGTAATTTTCGTAGGCAATACTGCGAAACTTCCATAAAATAACTATGACCAGACTATTAATTATTTTGTATTCATACTTTAGAGCTATAGAAATGGCTTCAGGAAGAGTTAAGTGGAAAATACATGAAGTTTTAATGGATAGGGTGTATGGTAAGTAATTATGAATAACTTTATTAAAATTGCAGGATACGACTTATATTATAGATCGTCTTGGTCTTGGTCTAGGTCTTGGTCTGGGTCTTGGTCTAGGTCTGGGTCTTGGTCTAGGTCTAGGTCTTGGTCTAGGTCTTGGTCTTGGTCTAGGTCTTGGTCTTGGTCTTGGTCTAGGTCTGGGTCTTGGTCTAGGTCTAGGTCTAGGTCTGGGT
>ERZ761584.73-NODE-73-length-38281-cov-43.196934_pt1 | contig 38281 bp, 38 predicted proteins | sample MGYA00512168_ERZ761584 | MGnify/ENA primary metagenome ERZ761584 (study PRJEB28899, sample SAMN03785564) | bioreactor sludge metagenome | biome: EBPR Sludge; feature: EBPR Bioreactor; material: 0.22µm filtered reactor supernatant | place: Saint Lucia: Queensland...
AGGTAGGGAAGTGAGAGATTACAAATTCAGAGCATGGCACAAAAAACATAATTGCATGGTTGATTTTGATTACGCAGGGCCGGATGCTTATTCTTTGATTTACACCAAGCAAGCGCTAATGATTGAATTTGATAACAGCGAGGAAGAGAAAGAGCTTTTTACTGATAGTGATTTTGACCTCATGCAATACACCGGCTTTAAATTCAAAGGTCAAGAAGTCTACGAATCGGACTTGGTTAAGACAAAATACCAAAAACTTGCAAAAATTGTTTGGATTAATGAATACGCATGTTTTGCGCTAGAGACAGTGGACGATACTGTAAAGGGCGAACTTATGTTTTGCTTATCTGATATAGAAGAAATTTTAGGAAACATCTACGAAACACCACACCTACTCGCACCCGAGATACGCAGTAAGGACGTCGAAGGAACCAACGGTCAATAGTTTAGTTTAAGGAAGGGGAATTGAATGAATCAGCATCAAAAGAAATATGCACTGGAAAGAATTGAAGGCCTTATGTCAATTAAGTTACGCAAGGCTAAAGAAAAGTTTACCAGCAAGGAAGTAAAGTTGACAGATGAACAGGCCTATAAACTTATAGCTACAGGAAAGGTAAAAATACACTCATTCGATAAAATTCATAATAACCGATATCACAGCCCGAACTTATATTCTTCATTTGATTTTAGCAGTTACGAGAAACAAGCAATCCTAGATAATTCAAAATACGATCCAATTGATAAAAAAATACGGCAGACAGCGCAAAAGGCCAAGGATCAGATCATGCTTGGAGATTGTGCAGAGGCTTTAAAGTTTATCCAAGAACTCGAAGATATAACGGTTTAACCACCCAAGGACGGATAGGATGAGCGAATTCGGAAAAGGATTTACATATTGTTTAGGATTGTTTTTAATGCACGCAGAGAGAGATCTAGGCGCAAATGGGCGTCATTGCTCGCTTTGGTTTAATGGGGCGTCAGATCATCTTTATGAAATGAAAATACCAGATAATTTCGTTGATAAAGAGGCTTGCGAGGCATGGCGCGACACGGTTTTATCTTGGGGGCATGGTTCAGAAATGATGGAAAGTCGCACCAAAAAGGATGTGGCTTGGGCGTTGGACAAGGCCAAAGAATTTCTTATCGCATGGGATAAACAATGCGGAATTGATACAGAAAAAGGCGAATACGAATAAGTTAACCAAAGGAGCTGTTAGGAGTTATGCTTTTTATTTTTATTACGTGGTATTTTTGGTTCAGAAAATGAAAAAATACCTCACCGGCACAGTCATGTCAGACGGAAGATTTGTACCGATGGGATGGTCTAAAGACTGGGACAACGCTAACGAGGTCGCCAAGGAACACGGACACATCATATGTGAATTAACCGTTGTGGAAGATTATAGGGAGGTCAAATAATGCCGCAAGTCATGAAGGTTGGTGTTTTTGTTAAGAAACTCGGTATTTCAGTGAGTCTTTATTATTACAACATCAAGCACAAGAAATTCCCGCCACCACATTACAAAGCAATCAATAACCGCCCCATCCTCGATGAAAATTACCAAAGAATCTTAAAGAATATTCTTTGTAACAAATTGTAATGAATTGGAATATTAATTTCTATTAATCTGTTAGATAATCAGTTAATGTTTAATACAAAATTAAATATTTCGCCATTCCTCGTCGGGGGTGGCGTTTTTTTATGTCCGGCATCAACTGGACCACGTGGGGGAGGGTAGGCGTTTAAGCCGATTGTTTGTATAGCCAGAGTATTGGCAATTTGGAATCCCCCACAATAATTTAAGCTCCCGTCCTCATGAAACGGTAGCGATTCGCGCCAAAAGATTTAACCCCTTATCTGACTGTCAGGGTCGGATTTGGGGTTTTTCTTTTGGTAAACAAATATGAACGAAGAATTTGAATCAGACACAATTTGGCTTCTGGAAAATTCTGAAGATGTTTATTGGTTCAATCCGAAAGATTGGATTCCAATCGTTAGATCGGCATTTTAGATGGCCAAAGACCTCTGCACATTAATGGAAGAAGCAAAAAAGAGCCGGTATCACGGTACCCATACGATGATTAATCTCGATCCTCAAAAGCGCATTAACAAAAAGAAGCAAAAAGAAAAGTACGCAAATAAGTACAAGAGGATTATGGAAGAGGATGAATGACTGTAAAGAGAAGTATTGGAATGGCTCTAAGAATAAAGCGATCAGATACTGGTATTACAACCAAAAAGGTCTGGAATTATTTAATCAGTTTAAATATTTAGTCGCAGCTATTTTTGCTATTTATTGGACATTAAAGTTAGATCAGCCTATTTGGTTATTGGTGATGTTTGGCATTTCAATTCCTTTATTGAGCTTAATAGGCTGGGTACAGGTACATCACATAGGAAAAGTTGTAGATTGGCTCAATATACAGTTTTCCACCCATTGGGGGCGCTATCAATACACACTTTTAGAAGAGATCAGGGATGCCATTAAGAAAGATAAATTGGGATAGCGTTCTTTTTGGGATAATTTACGCAAGTTTAGTAATTTTGTTTGTTTTTCATGCACTCATTATAAGCAAATGGAAATTCTGATAATTATAGCCTTAATCTTTTTAGTCTACGCAAAAACAATCAACTTTCAGTTGGTTGTTGATGATATTCGCCGATCAAAAGAAGTTATTGAGGGAATTCTGGATGATAAAACCATTTCTTGGCCTGAGATTATCAGGCGTAGGCTTTATGGCATCGGAACATTGGCCAGAAAGGGAAAGATCAATCTCAAGCATGAGCATTTTCTGACCGTCTGTATTCACTCTTTAATTTGTGTCCTTATCTATAAAGCTTTTGGATCAAATGAAATTTCCCTATGGGCTTCAATTCTCTACGCCTTAAATCCTGCCAATAATCAAACCTCAATTTGGCTAAATGGGCGCAGATATGCCATCAACTGTACTCTAGTCTTGGGGATTTTAACCATTGGTCCTATAGGATTAATTTTATATCCTTTGGCTTGTCTTTTGCAGGTAAATGCAATTTTTGCTCCGATCCTGTTTGGATGGTGGGGAGTATTAGCTTTTCCAATATTTTATTTGGTGGCTGGTCCGCAGACGATTGAAAGAGTTAAAGAGCGTTTTTCTTCAGGACGCATTGATTCCCCTGATTTAACAACAATCACGCTAAAAAAACTTATCCCGGCTATTAAAACCTACGGTCTATATTGTCTCAAGATGATCTTGCCTGAGCGAACGATGATGTGTTATTCCCATCTTTTTTATTGGGGAATGACCGCCGAAGGCAATAAAGACGCTTATGCGATAGACAAAAAATTCTTAGGAGGGGTAATTGCAATCGCATTAACAATTGCTTCGGGAGTCTATTTCTGGGGAAAGCCTCAATTTTTTATGTTGTTATTCATGTTCGCATCAATTTTTCAATGGTGCGGGCTTATTTCAGTCACGCAGATGTTCACAGACCGATACATTTCCCTTGCTAACACCTTCATGATGTATTTTGTCGCTTATTTTGCCTATCAATTCTTGGGAGCAAATGCAATCTCCGTCTTGACCGCGCTTTGTGCCTACTACTACGCCAATCTCCAAGTAACGATGACAATGTACAAAAACCTTGAGTCATTTTGGAATTATCATCTGTACTTTAACCCATCAGATCCCAAATGCCCTGAATTCAAAGCATCAACATTGTTAAAACAAGGTGATCCTATTGGAGCATGGGGCGTTGTTAAAGAAGCGCTTAGACACAATCCTAATGATTATAAGTTAAATCTTCTGGCCGCCAATTGCATGGAATGCTTTCAAGATCACAAATCAGTGCTTTTATATATGAATATCGCCAAAAAGAACTGTTATTTTGGCAAAGAATTTTTACTTAAAGACCTTCAAAGAAAAATTTTTAAGTTTGATCTTGATGAAGAACTCAGAAAGATTGAGGAAAAAACCAGCAGATTCACAACAAAAGAACGAGAAAACATTAAAGCAATTGGGGCTTTGGTGAATAGATAAATCAATTTAACTTTTTTAATCTCAAATATTTAAGGATAAGTAATGCAAGGTCAGCGCAAAGGGAGAAGAACAGCGGATGAAGAACGAAAGTTAATGGATTTATTGGGTAAATCCTATGACTATTTGAATCTTCATTTCAATAAGTTTGATCAGAAGACCAGAGTACATATTGCTTTGGAGTTGATCAAGCGCAGAGTCCCGCAGGAGATTAACCAAAAGACTGAAGTTAAAGTTAATATTACCCATGAAACAGTCGAGGAACGTTTAGAGTGCTTATCTCGCAACTAACAAGATTGCAAGCCAATCAGTTATACGAAAAGGCTTTAAAAGATCATGATGCAATCACATTAAGACGATTGTGTCTTGAGGACTTGTTTTTTTTGTTAGTTGTCGGTTTAAAGCGTAAGGATGCAAACAGAGATTGGATCTATGACCGCTGTCGAGAGGTTCAAGCTAATCCAGACGGATATTTAGACTTGTGGGCCAGAGAGCATTATAAATCCACAGTGATTACTTTAGCTTTAACCATTCAGGACATCTTAAAAAATCCTGAGGTCACAGTAGGGATATTCAGTCACACCAGACCAATAGCCAAATCATTCTTATCGCAAATTAAGCGTGAGTTAGAGTCCAACGACATGCTCAAGGATTTATTCCCTGACATTTTATATAAAGAGCCTCACAAAGACTCGCCTTGTTGGTCATTAGATTCGGGAATTGTTGTTAAACGCAAGAGCAACCCAAAAGAATGCACAGTTGAGGCTTGGGGGTTGGTAGACGGTCAGCCGACATCAAAGCACTTTTCAATCCTTGTTTACGATGATGTTGTAACCCGTGAGTCTGTAACCACGCCTGATCAAATCGCTAAGGTCACAGATGCCTGGGCATTATCTCTTAATCTAGGCGCAGAAGGCGGAAAGCGCCGTTATATAGGAACTCGTTATCACGCCAATGATACCTATAAAACTGTTATAGATCGAGGTTCGGCTAAAGCAAGGATTTATCCAGCTACCCATGATGGTAAGCACGAAGGTATTCCCGTTTTAATGAGCCGTGAGGTTTTAGCTGATAAGCGCCGAGACATGGGGCCTTACATATTCGCAAGTCAGATGCTTCAAAATCCAATGGCTGACAATGCAATGGGATTTAAAACTGAATGGTTACAGTTCTATAACGTATTGCGTAAGGCTGTTAAATGGAATTATTACGTATTGGTTGACGCCGCTAACGAGAAAAAGAAAACAAATGATTATACGGTCATGGTTGTCATTGCCTTGGGACCAGATAACAACTATTACCTTGTTGATGGTATCAGAGATCGAATCAATTTAACTGAAAGAACAAATAGACTGTTTGAATTTGTGCGTAAATGGCAGCCTGTGGCCGTAGGATATGAAAAATACGGTAAAGACTCTGACATCGAGCATATTCAATATGTTCAAGAAGAGCAGGGTTATAGATTTCCGGTCATTGAGCTTGGCGGATCAATGCCTAAAAATGATCGTATCAGAAGATTGGTTCCCATATTTGAACAAAGACGTTTTTATCTGCCAAACCGATTGCTATTTGTTAGCCAAGAAGGAAAGGCTGTAGATTTTATTCAGAGCTTTTTAAAGGACGAATATGAGTCTTTTCCAGTTTGTACACATGATGACATGCTGGATTGTATGGCTCGCATCGTTGATGATGAATTAGCGGCAAGTTTTCCGAAAATCGAAGAAGACGTTCCGATGGCATTACCGGAAAAAAAACAAGAAATTAATCCATTTGCGCTACACGCAAACCTAAATGAACAGGTCGCATCTCCGCAATCACCTTATCCATCAAGGTCGTGGCGCGAGATGATGACGAAAGGATAATTATGTGTTTCGGATCACCAAAGACACCACAAGTCCAAGCCGCACCAGCTCCGGCACCAGCCCCTTCTATTCTTCCTTCTGAGGTTTCACCTCAGGCAGCTGGGGCAGACAGACAAAAGAATTTAGCTAAGTTAAGACAAGGATTAGTGAGCACGATTAAAACAAGTCCTGCAGGAATTACAGGGGCAGGGGCAGACTTACAATCTCCAACGTTGTTAGGCAAAAAGGTATTGGGTTAATGAATTTAGAACAGATCGAAGCGCTTAAAAGACGCTTTCAGAACATCAAGACAGAATATACCAAGTGGAAACCGGCTCATAAAGAATTGAAGCTGATAAATCCAGCTCGTGGGATATTTGACAATGACCGTACTAAGATCGGCATAATGTTCAATCATAAAGAGTTATTGTCTGCTTATGGTACTCATGCCTTGAGAGTATTTGCTTCTGGCCTTAACTCTGGGATGACTAACAAATCAACCAAATGGTTTAAGTTGACTGTAAGAGATCAGTCTTTGCTTGAGTCTCCAGGAGTGAGGGAGTGGCTGGATGACGTGGAAGATATACTTTATGACATCTTAAACCAATCTAATATCTATGAGGTTTTTTACTCGACGTATGAAGAGCTAGGTCAGTTTGGTACAGGATGCTATTTGATTTTAGAGGACCTTGACGATGTTATTCGTGGGCGAAGCCTGACAACGGGAGAATACTACTTATCTGTAGATGCCAAAGGCCGTCCGATCAGATTCGCCCGCGAGTATGAAATGACAATCGAACAAATTGTTCATGAATTTGGATTAGAAAGCTGTTCGGATCAAGTCAAAGCTGATTGGCAATCAAAGTCAAATTATAACAAGACGGTCAGGATCTGCCACATGATCGAGCCAAATGACAGCCGAGACACCAGTAAGATAGACAATAAAAATATGAAATACAGATCAATTTATTGGGAAGATGGCAAAGCTCAGGAGGGTTTTCTAAGAATAAGCGGACATAAGATGTTTCGTGTTATCGCTCCGCGCTGGGACACGATCACAACAGACACGGTTTATGGTTATGGTCCTGGCTGGTACGCTTTAGGATCGATCAAAGAAATGCAAGCGACTCGTTTAGATAAGCTGATGAATCAAGCCAAAATCCATAATCCGCCAACGATCCAAGATGCTTCAGTTCCAGGGTATGTTAATTTATTGCCAGGTGGTTCAACCAAAAGCTCATCTAATTTGCCAAATACCGGTGTCCGGGCGGCTTATCAAGTGCCTGATGCTTTAGAGTCATTCATTCAGTTATTGGATGAAGAACGCGAGGAGATTGATAAATTCTTCTTTGTTAATCTATTCTTGATGATTTCTAACCTCGATGATCGACAAAGGACGGCGGAAGAGATTGCTACACGCCAGCAAGAAAAGTTAATGATGATGGGATCGGCCTTACACCGTTTGGATACTGAAATGCTCAGTCCAACGCTCGAGAACGTTTATGACATAGCTCAGGACATGGGAGCTATTCCAGAGCCTCCGATAAATTTGGATATTAATATCGAGTTTACAGGGATTCTTGCACAAGCGCAAAAAGCTATTGGAATCGGAAAGATCGATGCTCTTATTACAAGGGCTGGAACATTGGCTCAATTAGGCCATCCCGAAGCGTTTGATAATATTGACTTGGATGAGGCCATGAGAGAATCAGCACAGATGGACGGCGCACCAGCTAAGATCATTGCTGATAAGCAAATGATGGATAAAGTCCGTGAACAAAGACAAAAACAGCAGAATCAAGCCCTTGCCTTACAAGGCGCAGAGTCGGCCTCAAATACAGCCAAGAATCTAGGGCAGACTCCTGTAGGACAAGGCAGTGCTTTAGATAGTGTGGCAGCGGCGGCAAGATGACATTTATCACAAATTTAATTGAAGCGCTGATCAAAGAAAAATTTACAGGAAGCATTCAGATAAACTTTTTTCAAGGCGGGATCACTAACATAACAAAGACAGAAAGCTTTAAACCATAGTTTAGACGGACACTCGTAAACCCGAAGCCGTGTTGAGTCGAAAGACTTGGCACGGCTATTTTTATTTATGGACTTAACCACAAACAAGATTGTTGAGACAAGAGAAGAGCGCGAGAAGCGGAAAGCGGAGCGTTATAAGCAGGACATCAAAGAAATGCTCAAGACAGCCGGTGGCCGAAGGTTGTATTGGGAGTGGATGTCCAGAGGCGGGATTTACAGAGAGCAGTTTGTTCAAGGATTGAACGATCAGACCAATTATAACCTTGGGCGCATGGCTTTCAGCCGGGAATTACTCAACGACCTCTTAGATGCTGAACCTCAAAAATATATGCAGATGCAGCAGGAATACGCCGCTGAAAAAGCCAGTGAAGAGGCGTTAGACAAGATTTTAGAAAAACAAGAGAAGTCCTAGCTACGGATGGGATTTCTTTAAAGGAGAAAGAACGATGGCTGAACAGACATCACCAGAAACTCAGACACAGGTTGAGACTACTCCTGCGGCTGAAGAGACAACGTTGTTAGGCACACAGACACAAGAAACAAAAACAGAAGCAAAAGAAGGTGAACAAAAGCCGGAAGGTGAGAGGCCTAAGGCAGTTGTTCCTGAGAAGTACGAGTTGAAAGCTCCCGAAGGAATGACGATTGATCAGGCAATGCTCGATCAATACGTCCCAGTCTTTAAGGAGTTAGGCATCACAAATGAAGGGGCGCAAAAGCTCGCAGACATCTATTCCAAAAGCCTCAAGGCTCAATCAGATAATCAGTCAAAACAATCAATCAATCAATACAAAGAAATCGTTGAAGGTTGGAAGACTGAAACCATGAAAGAGCTTGGAGCAGACACAGCCAAAACTTTAGCGGCGGCCTCAAAAGCCATTGACAAGTTAGGCGGTGAAAAGCTCCGTGAAGTTTTAAACGAAACAGGTGTTGGTAATCATCCCGAGATGGTGCGTTTCTTCGCAAACGTAGGAAAGAAGTTAAGCGAGGACAATTTCGCTGAACCAACAAATACCAAAACTGGCAGGTTTACGGACATTTATGACCACCCTGACAGCAAAGCAAATCTTAAATAGGAGATCAAAATGTCAACTTTATCAACAAAATGGCCTACTCTAGTGGACGTTACAAAAATTACGTCCCCGAATGGAGGCATTAGTGAGGTCTCAACGACTTTAACAAATTACAACGACATTCTCGAAGATATTCCGTGGTATGAGGCAAACCTCGCTACCGGACATCAATTAACACTTCAGAAGACTAAACCGACTCCGGTATTCCGTCTTTTGAACTCTGGTATTACTCCTCAAAAAGCAACAACTGGCCAGGTCACGGAAGCCTGTGCGATCATGGAAAACCGCAATGAAGTTGACGTTGATGTTGCGGATTTAAACGGAAACTCCACAGCTTTCCGCGCTTCTCAAGACAAGCCAATGATCGAAGGTTTTTCTGACACTCTTGCCACAAAATTGATCTACGGTGATTCTTCTGTAACTCCTGAAGAATTTAATGGGTTAGCTTCTCGTTATTTCAGCTTGGGAACAACCTATTTAACTTCCAGTCAAATGATTGACGGTGGAGGGACAGGGACAGACAACACCTCAATTTATTTGGTCGGCTGGGGAGAAAACAAAGTCTTTGGTATCTATCCCAAAGCTTCACAGGCTGGTTTGAAGATCGTTGATGAAGGTATCAGAACCGCTCTCGTAGACGCCACAAACTACAAGTTAATGCGTGTCTATTCTACATGGATGCAGTGGAAATGTGGCTTGGCCGTTGCTGATTATCGCTATGTCGTTCGTATTTGTAACTTGGACGTTAGCGATTTGGCAACTGTAAGTGATGGTTCTGATTCTTCAGCAAACATTCTTAAGTTCATGAGCTTTGCTATGGATCTTTTACCACCGGATGCCAATATTCGCCCTGTGTTTTACATGAACAATAAAGTTCGTCAAGCCTTGAGAGTCAAGTTGGCTAATAAAAGTAATGCGGCTTTGCAGATCAGTGATTATATGGGTGCAAGTGGTTTGGCTCGCAAGCAACTCGAATTCTACGGCATTCCTTGCCGTCGTATTGATGCACTTGTTAACACTGAATCACGCATCACTGTCGGTACAACTTAATTTTAATAAAAAGGAGAAATAGAAATGATTATTGATACTTTAGCAACATTTTGTGACGCGCTGACTGGTACCACATCAGCCGCCGCAACAGACGTGATTGATCTGGGAGCCGCCGCAGATGCTTATGAGTCTAGTTGGCTCAACATCCGTGTTGATACGGCTTACACAGCGGCATCCGGAACGCCTACTGCAACATTCCAGCTTCAGACTGCAAGCAATACAGATTTCCTTGCCCCTGACGCTGTTACGTTGGCTGCTTCGGACGCATTAGGAACAAGCTCTCTTGTGGCGAGTGCCTATGTTTGGCAAATTCGCATTCCTAAAGGTTGTAAACGCTACTTGAGAGTTTATAAGGTTGTTTCTTCACCTAACAACAACTTCTCAGCCGGCGCATACGATGCCTTTATTACTAAAGACATCGACATGAACACGGTAAAAGTGAGGGCTTAATGAAAAAGTATAGAGCCATCGTCAATAGTCATGGGTTCCTGCGCCGATATTGGGAACGCGGTCAAATCGTGGAAGTAGAAGACGATGTGATACCTCCCAAGCATTTCGAGCTTTTACAGGAAGAGATTGTTGAAGAAAAAGAAGAAGTGGAAAAGCCTATAGCTCTTTCACAACTTATCAACAAAGAACCTGTAAAGGTTGGAATGGGTGCAGGGCAGGAAGCGCCTGTTGACAATGCCGCTTCTATACGAAAAGGCCGTCCAAAGAAAAGTTAAGGAGAGGGGCAGGCTTCGGTCTGCCCCATTCTTATATGGCATCAAAAATTCAAATAGTAAATATGTCATTAAGTCATCTGGGGATGAACAAAATAACAAGTTTGTCGCAGGATGATCCAAATGCAATCGCTGCAGACACATTCTGGGAAGATGCTTTAAATGATGTTTACAGCGAACACCGTTGGCCGTTTGCTAACGTTCAGGAACGCTTAGCCGAGCTTACGGATGAGATTATAGGATGGAGTTATGTTTACGCTTATCCAAACAAAGCCTCGATGGTTTTTTATGTCTATGACGAAGGTACCGCTGACCAGAAGAAAGAAGCCAATGAGTTTGAAGTTGTTTATATCCCTTCTTCAAATAAAAGAGTGATTTGCACGAATATCGCAGATGCTTATGCGGAATACACCTATAAAGTCACAGACACAACATTGTGGAACGCTAAATTTACGATGGCATTCAGCTACAAATTAGCCGCCATGATGGCACACACTCTTACAGGTGATGCGGATAAAGGGATTTCATTATTAAATATTTACAACGCAGTCATCACAGATGCCAAAAGGTTAAGTCATCAGGAAAAGATCAAGAAACCTTTTCGTCAATCCAGTGCCTACGACGCAAGATGAGCATTAAAAAAATACAAGCAAGTTTTAACGGCGGTGAGTACAGTCCTTCACTATGGGCAAGAGTTGATATTGACAAATATCAAACCGGATTAAGACTTTGCCGGAATTTCATCATTCATCCCCACGGCGGGATCTCCAATAGATCGGGAACAAAATATGTTGCCAGCACAAAATATTCGGACAAAAAAGCCCGTTTAATACCATTTACATTCTCTTTAGATCAGTCTTACTCTTTGGAGTTTGGCGAAGGCTACATTAGATTTTATACAGATGGTGCACAAATAACGCTTTTAAGCGCGGCTTATGAAATTTCCTCTCCCTATCAAGAAGAGGATTTACCAGACCTCAGATTTGAGAGTTCAGCAGACACGATTTATTTAACACATCCGCTTTATCAGACAAGGATTCTGGCTCGATATGGAAACATAGATTGGCGTTTAAGTCTATATGCTCCTAAAGACGGTCCATTTATGCCGGAGAACATCGAAAATATTTCATTAAGCACTTCAGCAGTTTCAGGGACTGGAATAACCTTACATTCTAGCAGTTCATTGTTTGATCCCGATCACGTTGGTTCATTATGGAGATTGCGTCACTATGTTCAAGGACAAGAAGATACGGTGACTTTTTCCTCAGCAACTACAGGAACAGCGATTAAATGCTTTACGACTTGGAGACTTATTACACATGGGACTTGGACTGGAAAGATAAAAATTGAAAAGTCTACTGATAATGGTACTACGTGGACAATGCTTCGCTCTTTTTCATCGGCCAATGATTTTAACGCTAACACCTTTGGGACGGAAGACCCAGAAGAAAATGAAGAGCCTTTTCTTGTGAGAACAAATATGTTTTCGTATGGAAGCGGATCATGCAATGCCCAATTAACAACTGATCCATTTTTTCAAGAGGGAATTGTTGAAGCCACAAGCTACATAAGCGCAACATCTATTCGGGTTGATGTCTTGCGAGATGTTGGTTCAACAAATAACACCTTAAATTGGTCAGAAGGATCTTGGAGTGAGTTTCGAGGATGGCCAAGAGTCTGCCGGTTCGTTCAGGACAGATTAGGTTTTGGAGGTACTAAATCAGAACCACAGAATACTTGGCTATCCAGAACAAGCAATTATACGAGCTTTGGCAGAAATATTATCACTCTTTTAGATTCAGACGCTATTTCTCAACCATTACCTACACGACAATTAAACGCAGTCAACGGATTGGTAGTTCTTCAGAGATTGATCGCTTTTACAAGTGCTTCACAATGGGCAATAGGGGCGTCCGACAATTCTCCATTAACCCCAACAAATGCACCGCAAAACATTCAAGGTTACAATGGATCATCTGGGATTGATCCCGTTGTCATTGGAAATGAGGCAATATTCGTTCAAGGCAGAGGAACCGTTGTCAGAAACATTGGTTTTAAACTCCAAGACGATGGTTTCACGGGAAACAGATTAAATATTCTTGCTGAACATTTATTTGAAGGACATCAAATTCTTGAAATGGCTTATCAGCAAGAGCCGGATAGTATTGTTTGGTGTTTGCGTGATGATGGAATTTTACTTGCATTGACTTACATGCCGGAACAGGAAGTTGTCGCGTGGGCTAGGCATGAAACAGAAGGTGAAGTCGAAAGCATCTGTGTCATTCCTGCCAGTGGATATGATGAGCTTTGGCTTACTGTCAAACGCGGTGATTCACGATTTGTCGAAAGATTATCTCAAAGAATGATCTCAACTGATCCTAAGTATCAATATTTTGTGGATTGCGGAATAAGCTATGACCATCCAATTGAAATAACCGACATTACTAAAGCTGCCGCAACTGTTCAAGCTGGTTTATTAGATATAGGCTTTTTAAGTCCCGATGAACCTTTTCTGGAAGGAGTTACGATAAATGCTCCGATTGTTGTGACGGCTCCTGGTCATGGATTAAGTGATGGGGATTTAGTTGTTATCTCTGATGTGGTTGGAATGACCGAATTAAACGGCGGTAGATATAAAGTCAGTGATGCCTCGACTGATCAACTAATTCTTAAAAATGAAACAAATGAACTATATGTTGATGGTTATACATACCATTCTTATATTTCAGGCGGTATTCTAAGGGGAGCTTATACAACATTTTCGGGCTTGGATCATTTAGAAGGAAAGACTGTTGCTATTTTAGGGGACGGAAATGTTTTTCCTCAACAGGTGGTCACAGATGGAGAAATAACTTTAAGCATTGCTTGTTCAATTGTTCAGGTCGGGCTTCCGTATACTGCAGATATGGAAACCTTGAATGTGGAGGTTCCTTTGCGTAGCGGAACGATGCAGGGGAGTAAAGTCAAGATAAGCAACGTCACATTCAGACTGATTAACAGCCGTGGAGGATATTTAGGGCCGAATGAAAACAAATTATATGAGGCTTTCAATCCGACACGTCTATCGCTGGGAAGTGCACCGGAATTATTTACAGGTGACACCAGACAACCTTTAGGAGCGGGTTACGAAGACGGCGGAAGAGTTTATTTTAGACAGGTTGATCCGTTACCTGTGACGATTTCGGCGATTATTCCAGAGGTTACACCCGGCGGTCCTAGCGGACGATGATTTATTACGATCAATCTGGTGTCTTGGTAAGAACATCAACAAATGAAGATGTTGAATATCTCGCAGGAAGGCTAAGAAAAAGTGACGTTCAAGAAATTTATGCTAGTGATCATCTTGAGTCCTTTCGCGCTTTGCATCTGTCTCTTACTGGGTCTGTGGTATGCCTTAGCATTGTTTATTCAGGTGAGCCTGTCGGGATGTTCGGTATTAATGCAGAAAATCTCTTCGCAACCAAAGGGGTTATCTGGTTGTTAGGAAGTGACGGATTAACAAAGCATGGTTTAAGGTTTGTCCGTCACAGCCGAAGATTTATAGAAATGTTTTTAGAGTATTATCCGGTGTTAGAGAATTATGTTCACGATTTGAACAAAGAATCGATTGCTTGGTTAAAGATGTGCGGGGCTAAGATCGAAGAACCTAAGCCATATGGACTTGAGCAAGAGAATTTCAGGTATTTTAGATTCGAAAGGAATAAATAAATGTGCGGTCCATTCGCAATAGCCGCAGCAACAGCGGCATCAGGAGCAATGCAAGCCTATGGTCAGTACCAAGAGGGCGTTGCACAGTCCAAGCAATACAAATACATGGCTGATCAGTCAAAGCAGCAAGGTGATTTAGCTGTCTCGAGAGGCCAGATTCAAAGCGAATTGATTCAGAACACAGCCTCTCAGGAAAATAAAAACCTTAAAAATAATCAGGCTGATTTTAATTCTTCACAAAGAGTGGCACTCGCAACACAAGGACAAGGTGGAACCACAGCGGAAGATATTGTCTCTAATACTGTAAATAACCAAATTCTTGATGAACAAGCCTTGAGATATAACGCTGATACCAAGTCTTACGAAGTCACAGAGGGCGCTAAATATCAGAAGTATGCAAATGACGCACAAGCAGGACAGTATGACATGGCATCAAAATATGCAAAAAGGGCAGGAAAGATGTCAGCGTTTACGACCTTGCTGGGATCAGCTACACAAACCGGTATGAATTATAAAGCAATGAAATGACAATCAAGGCTTATACAAGACAAATTGGTTACGACACACCAAACCTTCCGAATGTACCCAATCCCGGAGCGGTCGAAGGTGCGTTCGGTGGTGACATTGCACGAGCAACACAATATGCCGGTCAGGTCGGTCAACAAATGTCCGAGCAGTTGGCCGCGCACGTTGAGAAGCAAAAGAAACTCCAAAATGACGCTTTTGTGGCGGATCAGGAAATCAAATACCGCCAAGAGCTTCAAGATAGAACGCTCTCTAATGAAATGGAAACGGGAAATGTTAACGGCCAGCAGATCGAACGGCCCAAAGGAATGCTTAACCGGCAAGGATTGAATTCCGTCGGCTCAACTGTAGAGCTGGACGAATGGCAAAAAAAAACCGAAGCCAGATATTTACAGGAAATCAAAGATCCTGAATTACGGGATCGTGTCAGACGAACGATCAGCGATAAATACTATTCTACCCGTGACAATGTTATCAGTCACGAAGCGAAACAGACTCGAGAAGGATATATTAGCAACCTTCAAGGAAGTCGTGATCTTCAGATTCAAGACGCTGGCACGTTAAGGACACAAGATCAAATCAATGCCGGAATCAATAAAGTAGCAGTTTTGCAGGATCAGATCAATAAAGCGAACGGATTAGGAAATGATCAGTCGCAGATTGAATTTCGTAAGACTGTGAGTAAATTCGTTGAGAATATTTCTAACGCCAAGTTAATTGAAGACCCTACAGGAGACACTTCGAGAGCGATTGTGGCGGGCTTGTCGGACAAGTTACCGCCAGAAGACGCCGCTAACCTTACCAAAGACATTGATAAAAAGGTTGCGGCAAGTTCTTCGATATTGTTAGACGACCTTAATTCTAAATTCATTGACGGCACGATCACGCTTGAGGACATTCAATCGGCCAACAGACCGAAGGAGAAGGGGGGGATTGGTGCGGATAGAGCAAAAAAAATGTTGAGAGAACTAACCACAGATCAAGCGAAATTGATTGATGGTTTCAGAGAAGATAACGAAGCGGCAGATAAGTATGTTACAGCAGCGGAAGAAATCTTTAAAGGCCAAGATGAGTACAAAGCCAAGCAGATTTTGGTTGATGCTATGTCTGATGGTTTCATGAGCCGTCAGGAAGCGCAGAAGATCAACCGCTTAACTGGCATCATGAAGAAGCAGAAAAACACGCGAGAAAATTCCATTTGGACACAAATCCCGATCATTAAAAATTGGAATGTTGCGAACGAAACAGACAATAAAGAGATGGCTAACGCGATTAGCAATTACACAACCTATTTAGATCAGGGGCTCAAGCCAGAAGAAGCCCAAGAGAAAGTTTTGCGTCAACAATACAATCAAACCTATCCGCAAGCCCCGTTAGGCGAGGACGATAAAGTCTTTGACCCTAAGCGTGAACGGGAAATGTCTTTTGTTCCGGTTCAAAGGTTTTTTAAGGGAATTGTACGAGGCGGGGCGGCAACCGTTGAAGATTTCGGGAATGGACTTGAGTGGTTGGGAGCTAAAGAAGCCGGTAAAGCCTTTGAGGAATGGGGCAAGACGGCCAAAGATTTCTATAAAATTGAAGATCCTACTTATGTCGATCAACTCGCGGAAGGCTTAGGCTCAATGACCACGTTTTTTATTCCCGGTCTAGGAGTTTCCAAGGGTGTGCAGATTATGAAAATTGCGCCCGGTATCGCCCGTTGGTTGGGAGTTGGGGTATCAACTGTTTTAGAAGGGATCACGGAAAGCGGCGGAACATACAAGCAAGCTATTGAAAACGGTTACGGTGAAAAGAGCGCGTCTTTATCAGCAACATCATCATTCTGGGCAAATATCCCCATGATTGCCTTGACCGATCGTTTGGGTGTTTTCGGTGACAAAGGCCCGAAGATTTTACAGGTTTTGACTTCTGGAGCAATGGAGGGGGCGCAGGAATTTACCCAATCTCTAATCGGAAATATTGCCCTTAGTGACCCGATCAACTGGAAAGATGCGACGGTTTCCGGATCAATCGGTTTTATTACCGGAAGCGGGATAAAGTCTGCTGAAACGGTAACTCAAACGCTTGATGAATTAGGAGTCGCCAAAGACTTTGTGAATAAGTTAAAGAGCGAGCGCGGTTCTACAGTCAATCCGTTCAATGATGGCAAAAAAGAACCAGATAAGATAAACATTGAAGGTCAGCCCAATATTCCAGAGGGAAACATCACTGACTCAAATCTCCCTCCGTTGGAGATTAATCCGAAAGAATCTGCTAATATAGATAGCATGAAAAACGACCCCCTCAACTTCAAGACCGCCGAGGAGTATGTGGCGAGTAAAAACAAAGATATTCAAATATTTAGGGGAGAAACTATATCTTCCGAGAACAGAGGTAAAGGTGGAATAGGTTATTATTCAGAGGATAAGTCTTTTGCTACACTATTTACACATTCTGGAATGGAGTCGGAACTTAAATCAAGGAAAATAAGTTCTGGTCATATTTATGACGCAAGAGAACACGGCGGAGAATTGCCATCCGCGAATAATGAATCGTCTTTTGACAAAGGCATGGCTGATGCAAAGGCAAAGGGATATTCAGCGTTTAAATTATCTGAGGGAAAAGGCCAACCAGATAGTATTTATATTTTTGATAAGAAAGCATTAAATCCTCTTGATAAATCAAAGCTCATCGCCGAATGGGAAGCGGCGAAGAAAGAGAATCAAAAGAAAGTTGAAGATTCTTGGGAAGATACTAGCTCTGTAAACATCCCTGAAAGCAATTCTCAGTTTGAAGGACTTAACGACAAACAACTGGTAAAAGAGCTTTCTGATCTGGTTTCACAATTTGATGCTGGCCAGGTTACGACCGATATGGATGGTAATTATCAAAGAAATTCGTCAAGTTTTCTGCCTCAATTTTCAGAAAAAGGCTATACGAAAAAATATCTTCAGAATATCTATGACAAATACATCGCTGGAGAAAAACTCACTCCCAAGCAGTCCGAAGACCTTGTTTATACCTTAAATTCGTTTAAAGAGATGTTTGGGATAAAGCCAACAGAAACTATCCCAGACATAGTAACTTCCGACGACATTAAGAGGAACAAAGCAAATCAAGCGATAGTTAAAAAGCTTGGGCAGATGTTGTCAAAGCCAATTCCAGCATCGAAGGTCAAGGGCATTATCAGGGAATCAACTGGCCAAGTCAAAGAACAGGGCGGGCAGGTTAGCGAACGGACGGCGTTCCTTCAATCTTTAAAGGATAGGGTGAAGGCCGCAAAACAGGCGACCAGCTTCACAAGAGAGCAGATATTCGACACGCAGAATGACCTAATCAATCTGATAGACAAATCCGACATGGAAGCATCGGACAAGGCTAAATTCCTGCCGATGATAAAGAACGTCCAGACCGCTAAAGACTTGGCAGATGTCATCAACGGTAAGAAAAACAAGAAAGGCGAGGTTACAATACCAGCCTTAGAGGAAAGAATTAATAACCTCATCAGCAAGGAAGAACGCAGGGGACTTGTCAGGGACATAAGCAAGGCAGTTGAAAGAGCAAAGAACTCAAAGTCTATCGCTGTTGATTACGTAAACACGATCGAGAAAATGGTTGAGGACGTGGACTTAAAAAACCGCAAGCCCGAAACGATTGATCGCATCCAGAAGATGAAAGATTTCTTAGACAGGAAAATAGCGAATGGCGAGGATGTTGAAGTAACAAGAGAAATGCTCAAGGACTTAAAAATCCTTGATAAGAAGAAATTTAATGATTTAACCAATGAGGACTTGCAAAACCTTACCAAAAGCATTGAAAAAGCAGTCCAGTTAGGCGAGACAAAGCTAAGAGCTTTAGAAAACACCCGTGAAGCCAAGAAACAGAAGATGCTTGATGAATTGGTCAAAGGCAGTGTCCCTATTGAGTCAAAAGAGGTGACGCAAAAGAAGGTTGGCCAGAAATTATCCGCTGGTGAGAAATTCAGAAACTCAATGAGTGAAGCATTCAACAAGGCCCAAGAAAAAGACCTAGCGATCACACCGGCGGACGTTGTTTTTGATGTTCTCGACGGAAATCAGAATTACAAAGGCCCTAATTACAAGATTTTCAAAGAAACAGTTGATAAAGCACACTCTAAATACCTCGCTAAAAGAGAGAAAATTGTTGAGGCTGTGCAGAAGGCCGCCAACGAATTGAAACTAGACGAATCATCCCTTGAAAGAATCGGTTTCTACGCCGCAAAAGTCCAAAAAGGCGGTGTTGAGAAGCTGGAGTCAATGGGATACAGCAAGGAAGAAATTAACGCCGTAGAGCTTAATGAAAAAGAAATGAAGCTCTATGAATTGATGCGTCAGAAACTTGATGAATTAAGGCCAGAAATTCAAGAAGTCATGCGCGTGGCTTATAACAAAGATTTGGATGTGGTCGATGATTATTTCCCGTTTATGACTGATTTTGAGGCCATGAGCGACAAAGAATTGCGGGACCGTTTCGGTGAGAGTGTTGAGCTATTCGGTCAGGCGAACAAAAAGAACGTGGAAAAAGGATTTACCATTTCACGAACCGGGGGCAAACAAAAGATCAAGCTAAACGCCTTGGAGGTATTTTACAACCACGTCGATAATGCGGTTTATCTAATCGAAATGGGGCCGACGATTAAGGACTTGGGAGATATTGCCGAGACAGAAGAATATGGCCAAGCGGTCGGAGAAATCGGCCAAGAGCGTGTCCGCGAGTGGATTGATTTACTTGCGAGAAAAGGCGGAGTCAACAGCCGCCGGATCAGACTTTTGGATAACGTTAGGAAACACGTTGGAGTGGCAACGCTTGGATTTAAACTTTCCTCTGCCTTGATACAACCAACGGCTTTACTGGATGGGGCATCACTGATCGGAGCCAGAGTATTTCAAGGGGCTTATAACGTCGCAACAAATAGAGAATGGCGCGTCTTCTTAAAAGAAAACTTCCCCGAATTGCGAGCAAGGGGCGCAGATGACCCGGCATATCTCGAATTCGGCGGACAAGAGATGATTGACAAAGCCGGACGCGCTGGATTTTGGGCGTTAAGAAATATTGATATGTTGACCGCTTCTTCTGTTGTCGCTGGTGCTTATCAAAACGCCGTAGAGGAAAAAGGCGGGCAAGTTGACTTTTCAAAGCCAAACCAAGATGCGATTGTCGAAGCACAGAGAATTCTAAGAAGAACACAGGCGTCCGCGTTCCCCAAAGACCTTCCTTCCGCAATCTCGCAAGGTGGATTAACCGGGAACGTTTCTTTGGATAAACTTTTACTTCAATTTCAGACGTTCATGATTAACCGCTGGAGTTTAATTAGACACGATATGTGGGCGGCTGGCATCAAAGAAGGCGAATACGGCAAAGCCTTAAATATCTTCTTTTTCTTGGCAATGGCAAACATGGCAGAAATCGGGATTCGCCGATTTAGCAAAGAGCTTTTGGCTAACATGACCAAAGAAGACATTGAAGATTGGCCAGAGACGTTCAATAAAGAAGTCGTTTCGACCGCTTTAGGAAACGTGCCTTTTGTCTCGCAAGCCGTGTCTGCGGTCAATTATGGCTCAATCCCTGTGCCTTCGGTGGACATGGGCGCAAGGATCATCAAAAGACTCAATGCGGCCGCCAATGCCAAGAAAGAATCGACTAGGGATAGAAATTTAGTGAGGGCTTTAACGCTTGGATTAGGAGTGCTGTTTAAAGTTCCGGGAACCGCGCAGGGAGAGCAGATCGTCAGGGCCTTGACTGGTGAGGACAACAAGAAAAAGAAAACGAGATCAGCCTTTTAGAAATCAAGCCTAGTCTTTTTAACTTTAGGATGATTAACCTTATGCACAATGACTTGAGTAACGCCGTAAAGGAAGCAAAATAACAAGATAACAACCAGCGCAAACTTGTAGTGTTCTTTATTCATAGGAGCCAAGTATAACATAAATTAACCAACTTGGGAAAAATCTGGATCGGGCTTTTTCTTTTTAACAAGGGGGAAACATGACAGTAGCGGGTCTTTCAAACAAGTCTGGGCCTTTCAGGGGAAACGGAAGTCTAAGAGACTGGCCGATTGATTTTGACATCAGTGCTAGTGTTCAAGAGAGCGAGATTATTGGCTATCTAGTCAATTCTGATGGAGTAAGCGTTCCGATTGAATCAAACTTCGAGGTTGATTTAAACGAACGGTCTTACACTTATCCAACGGTTGCATCTGGACAGCCGCCTATTTCTTCCAGTTATCAAGTCCTCATTGTCAGAAATCTTTCCTTAGTCCAAGAGTCTGATTATAAAAACCAAGGACCGTTTCCTGCCGAAACTATCGAGGCCGATTTTGACAGGATTGTCATGATCCTTCAGCAGTTTCAAGAACAGTTAAACCGTTCGGCCAAGTCTGACATCAGCGGATCAGAGCAAGATTCGGAAATTGCGGCTTTATTACAAGAAATTGCGGGAGCTAGAGACATAGCCGTAGATGCTTCAGAATCCGCTTCTGCCTCTGCAACTCTAGCAAGTTCAGCTTCTACATCAGCAGTAACTTCAGCAGATAACGCACACGCCTCAGCTAATTCGGCTGCAACTTATGCAGACGCTTCACGTGCATCAGCATTATCGGCAGCCACATACGCAGATAACGCAAGGGCTTCAGCTATATCGGCAGCTAGTTCAGTTGCCGTTGGAGATCCCATCACACGGGCAGAGGACATTTCGTATTTAGCTGATACGTCCGGAACCGTTGAATATTGGGCAACGATAGACACCGGAGATCAAATCGTACTTTATACCGACGCCAGCAATCCGCCAACCACTATTCGTCAACAGCTAACTTCAAATACCGGAAGTATTCGCATGACAATGCACGCTTTAATCAAAAAGGGGAATTATTACAAAATTGGCGTTTTATCAGGCAGCCCTTCACCGGGCGGATATGTCTTTGTTCCACTAGGGACATAAGGAGAAGAAATGAAAAAGATTGTTTTATTCTTAACTTTGATGCTTTTAACCCCAATTGTTTTCGCGGGAGATTACACGACCAACGGATATTTCTATCTTCCCTCTAAAAGCGCATACGGTTTGGCAGAGCGTAATTTGTGGTTTGCGTCTTTACAATCCACAGACGCTGCTATCAAGGCACTCGTTGACAGTGTTAATGGGGTTGTTGGCGGCTGGACTATAGCCGATGGGATAATTTCAGTTAGTGACCTTTCCAAAAACGTTGGTATTGGAACGACATCGGCGGCCTATAAATTAGACGTTCTAGGTGAGATTAACGCCAGTCAAGATATAAAAATCGCCGGGACAAGCCTTTGCCAATCTAACGGAACAAATTGTAATTTTTCAACATTTAATCCTGCCAATTATGGAAACACCACATGGGGAAATGCTGGCTCATTTGCCTGGATAATGAATTCAGGAGCCACAAAACCTACTTTAACATTCGGAAATGGAACTACGGTTTTAAGTGATTCTAGTTTAGAAGTTGGAGGTTCGGTCAGCAATATCGAGCTTGAGAACGGAGCGACGATTGACAACAGCGTTGGCGGTAAACTCAAATTTTCTCAAGTCGGAGGAACTAATAACGAAAACTTACGTCTGGACTTAGATTCAACATCCAATATCGCCGTATTTGATTCAACCTCTGGAGTCAATGAAGTTAACTTTTCTGCTATGAAATTGGCAACAACAGGAGACATCAGTTCAACAGGAACAATCTCGGCTAATTCTTTTTTTGGTAACGGTTCCGCTTTAACAGGTATTACCGCTGGAATCAACTGGACTTCATATCAAGCCGTCAGTTCTTTAAATAACTCTGACAAATTTTTCATTGGTCAGGGGACAAATAGCCGAACGGTCAATTGGGAAGACTTGCAAGCCATCCTTCCGGCGGGCGGAGGTGGCGGAGCTGGAACAGTCTCATCGGGAACAGCGGATAGAGTAGCAATCTACGACACCGCAGGAACCACTGTCAGTTCCTCAAACGTTATCTTAGACAACGGAACGAATATTGGGATCGGAACTTCGGGACCAAGAGAAAAACTGGAAGTCAATGGAAACGTCCGTGGATCGGCTTTTATCGGTAACGTCACAGGTAACGTTACAGGTAACTTAACGGGAAATGCCGATACCGTAACAATTGCGGATGCCGGTGGAGACACGACAACATTCCCAGCTTTAGCAACAAGTGCCACAGGATCACTCGCGCCAGCCACAGATGCAGGACTTACCTATAACGCGAACACCAACGCTCTAACAACTACTACTTTCATCGGTTCTTTAACTGGGAATGCCTTGACGGCCACAGCTTTAGCGGCCAACGGTGCAAATTGTCCTTCCGGCAGTGCGCCGTTAGGGGTTGACGCTTCCGGCGCAACAGAAGGATGTTTTGATGTGGCGACCCAAGCGGAATTAGACGCTGTAAATGCAACCGCAGTCGGCTGGACAGACGGGGGCACTAATGTTTACGTTTCAACTACGACCGACAATGTTGCAATTGGAACGACGACTCCGACAGCCGCATTGTTGGTTCAGAATGCGGGATCACAGGACACCTTCCGCGTCAACGATCAGGTGGCCGATGGTACTCCGTTTATCATTGATAACGCCGGTAACGTTGGGATAGGGACAACCACTCCAGGGTCATATGCGTTAAAGGTAAACGGTACAGTCTACGCCACACAGTACGACACCATTCCTTCAAACACTCCCCAGACAGCTTTCAGTCCGATTTTAACCAATGACACCCACTGGACATTCGGTATGAATTCAAACGGTGACGATTCAAATAACGACAATTTGTATGTCTCCGAAGGTACAGACATAGCAACTTCGCATCGAATCACAATCACACCTGGTGGAAATACAGGTATTGGCACAGACTCACCAGTTTCAAAACTCCAAGTCAACGGAACAGTCACGGCATCCGCTTTTTCGGGGGATGGTTCGGCATTAACCAATCTTCCGGGCGGATGGACCGACGGCGGAACAACAATCTACAACACCACAACCACAGATAAAGTTGGGATTGGAACCCTAACGGCCACAGGCAACTTAGATGTTCGAGGTGATGAAGCAAGAATCTGGACTGGCGCTGGGACAGATACGAACGCGACAGCCGCCGGGGAACTTTACGTTGAAGGCGATTTGGAAGTAGACGGTACGTTATATCCGAACGTTATCAACGGATATGTTATCGGGACAAATGTTCAAGCTTACGACGGAGAATTAGCGGCGCTGGCAGGATTAACATCCGCCGCCAATAAAGTACCGTATTTCACCGGATCCGGCACAGCCTCAAATCTTGACTTTAAAGACGAAGACAACATGTCTTCGGACTCCGCTTCTGCGGTGCCTTCTCAACAATCGGTTAAAGCCTACGTTGACACAGCTATATCAGGCGTCAGCAACGGTGGTTGGACTGATGGCGGAACCAATGTCTACAACTCGACAACATCCGACAACGTAGGTATAGGCACAACCACGCCGACAACGAAATTGACAGTCAACGGAACGGTGGCCGCTACAGCATATACGGGGGACGGTTCTGCTTTAACGGGAATCTCTGCCGGCGCATGGGTGGACGGAGGAACAAACATTTACACACCGACGACAACCGATAACGTAGGCATCGGAACCACGACGCCAAGCGCCTCTACCCTTGAAATAGTCAAAAACGCCGCTCAACCAGTTTTAAAAGTTTCTTCCTCGTCGTCTGCAAGGGGCGATTTTCTTATCATTGCATCAAACGGAAACGTAGGAATCGGCTCAACCTCACCAACTACCCAGTCAGTTGTTGTCAGACAGGCAACGAATAACGTCTTAGGCTTGATCAATTCATCCTCCAGCGGTTCTGGTGCCGGCGCTGGTATTCAAGCTATTTCCGATGACAACGCCGCAGTTGTCAGCGGTGACCGTCTTGGATTCTATACTTTTGGAGGTTCCGCAGATACAGGCGACACCATTGTCAACGGTGGTGCGGTAGTTGGATATGCGGATGGAACATATTCTGCTTCATCTGCACCAACAGACATATGCCTTGAAAATGCCCCGTCTGGAAGCACAACTCGAGCTTGTAACCTTCGCGTTAAATCCACAGGAAATATCGGGATTGGAACAGCCTTACCTGGCACAGCCCTCGACGTAAACGGTTCATCTGCCGCAAACATAACCACACGAACAGTCAATACAAACTCTTCCGGCCTTGCCTCATTCAGAGTCAGCAACTCCGCAGGAAACGGTTTTGAAATGGTGGCCACAGGATCGGGTTATGCCGTTCCGAATACTTTCGGCCCGTTAGTAACCGCAGGTCAGAGTTTAAGTTTCGGTGAATCCGACGGAACTATAAACATGACCATCGACGGTAACGGAAACGTCGGCATTGGTTCTTCCGCACCAAACAGCATCTTAAACATTCCGTCACTTAAATCCACAACAGGAACAAGGTATCTGTGCATCGGCTCTACAGGGGTTATTACCTCCTCGGCTTCAGCCTGCTCAGGAACATAAAGGGGACATATGAAAAGTAATTTCAAGTTAACGCTCTTACTTGCAATAGTGATTGGTTTAATTTCAAGTTCCGCACAGGCGGCCACGTATTACGTCAGAACAGACGGAGGAACGACAAGTCAATGCGACGGAACACATGATGCCGCGCAATCAGGAGCAACAGACTCCGGTGATGCTGGTTCGTTACCGGATTGCGCTTTAAGCCATCCCGTTTGGGCCATTGGTTCAGTAGGAACAAGCGGAATTATGGTCGGCGGAGACACGCTTATCATTAAGAACGGTTCTTATAAAGTTGGAAATGGAATGCCTAACACGGTTGGATGTTCCAACTTTGACCCAAGAGCTTGTTATTTTGACGCGCCGCCTTCTGGAACTCCGACAGCTCCGACAAAAATATTAGGACAAAATTACGCCTCTGGTTGCGCTTCAAAACCGGAACTATGGGGGACGGAAGCCGTTCAATGGGTTTTAAATCTAAATGGAACTTCTAACGTGGAACTGCAATGTCTAGAAGTCACAGACCACTCTAATTGCGGTTCTCGGACAGGTGTTTTGTGTACTGATCCCAACACAGCATCAGCCACGGGAGCTTCTCTTGGAACTTATGGACTAAGAGGTATTCACGGCTTAAATGTCACAAATTTGAAACTTTGGAATATTGACGTTCATGGCATGGCCTTGGACGGTATCACGTTAAGCGATTTGAACGGAACGACTGATATTAAGAATGTTAATTCTGTCGGAAATTATCACGGTGGATGGGATGGTGACGGGATTCAATTTGGCGGCACTGGGTCGCTCAATAATGGGACATTCAAGTCAAAGAATTTAGTCATTAAATATAACGGTTGTCAAGAAGCTTATCCACGCACAGGAACAGCGACAAACATTTTAGCCGCTGATTACGGAAACTGTACAGGAAACGAAAATACCGGAGGTTACGGCGAAGGGTTCGGAAGCAACAACACAAACGGAACGTATTATTTTGAAAATCCGAATGTTTCTTTTAATACCTCGGATGGGATAGACCTTTTATATGGTGGGAACAATGTAAACGTCTACATAGACAAGGGCGTTTTTGAAGGTAATGCAGGAAATCAACTCAAGTTCTCCGGTAAAAACGTCGAAATAACAAATACTGCGGCGATTGGTTCGTGCAGTTATTTCCAGAAGTCGGCCAAGATTTACGGCCCCGGACTCGGAACATTTAGTAACTGTCGTGCTGGCGGCGCAACAATTGCGGCTACGACCGTTTTAGGATCAAATTGGAAATTTAGAAACGACACAATCATTAGCGCCGACGACTCTGACGGCTCAGCAATGATTGAAGTTGAGAACAGAAACGGAAGCTGTAACGGTACAGAGACATACGATTTTAAAAATATCATTGGATACAACCAAGTACCGGGATTTTGGGGTGATGGTTTTTATAACACTGATCTGACGGGTGGTTGTAAGACGGCGTTTGACGCCAAGACGGTAACATATTCTAAAATTTATCAATATTCAGCTACGGCAGGAACAGGCAATAGTTCAACTATTCCGGCATTCACAGGGGCAATCACGGGTTCGGCTTCTAACCTCGGCAACATCAAACTTGCTTCAAACGTCGGAGGCGGTAACGCTTCGACGTATTGGAACACTTCTACAGACTTAAACAGTTATCCGCAGAATGCCTCAATAGACCAAGGGGCATATCAGTTTGGTACTTCTGCACAGTTGGCCCAACCAGGTCAGACTTGTACAGCGACTTCAGACTGTGCCACGGGGACGTGTACAAATTTCACTTGTACTGGATCATGTACGGCCCGTGGGGCTGCGTGTTCTGGAAATACTTGCTGCGGAACAGACACATGCCAAGCAAGCGTCTGTGCTATTGCCGCAACCTGCGGAGACGGGTTTGTTCAACCTGGAGAAACTTGTGATGGTTCAAACCTTAACGGTTCAAATTGCATCCTTCAGGGATTCACCGGAGGATCATTGTCCTGCAGTTCTGATTGTCATTCCTTTAATACAGGGTCTTGCACGAACACAACGACGTTTCCTTTAACGCCTTCCTTAAGCACATTCACTCAATCTAATGGCGCAGTTAGTACGTCGGATTGGAACATTTTTACAGGCGGATTTAATGTCACTTCAAACGCTATTACACCATCGGGCGGGGCGGCATCTTCAAATATCGCCATTTGGTCAAGAGCGAGTTTCGCAAACGATCAAGAGGCTTACATAACAAACACAACCAAGGGAAGCAACGGGGATAATTACATCCTTTATCTTCGTGGGACGTTAGCTTCGCAAACGGCCTACATCATCTTAGCCAAGCCCGCGACAAGTGAGATTGAGAAGTACAAAATCGTCAATGGTACGTTGACACAGATCGGAACAACGATCACGCAGGCTCAATCTAATGGTGACAGTGTTGGGGCCTCTATCGTTGGGACTACGTTAACACCGTATTACAAAGCCTCTGGCGGTTCTTGGACTGCGTTAAGTTCGAGTACCGATTCCAGCATCACAACGGGCGGACAGATCGGCTTTGGTTCTACCGTGGGGGCAGGTACTGCGGACATCGTTCTGGATAGTTTCGGCGGTGGATCGCTTAATCCCATCACCTGCGGAAACGGTCTTAAAGAAGGCTCTGAAGTCTGCGACGGTGCGGACTTAGCCGGTCAATCCTGCACAACTCAAGGATTCGCCAGCGGAACGCTGTCATGTGCCTCTAATTGTTCTTCATTCGTGACCTCAAGCTGTACCTCTGCTTCAACCTGCGGCAACAACACAAAAGAACTTGGCGAAGTCTGCGACGGTACTGATTTAGATGACCAGACCTGCGCGACACAGAGCTTTGCCAACGGAACCTTAACCTGCAACAGCAATTGTCAAACGTTCAACACCACTGGGTGCATATCCGGAGCCTCAGGTGTTAGAGGTGGAACGATTGTTAAATAGGAGCCTTATGAAATCACTAATTTTTGCTTTCTTGATCGTTAGTTTTTCAGCGGTGAGTTTTGCCGATGTTTATGTCAGAGACGACGGTGGAACATCAACAGAGTGTGATGGAACAGTCAACGCACCCAAAAACAGCACAAAGAAGTGCGCTGTCCTCGCCTTCGGGAAAAACATGACTTATTCACCGACCAACAACGACAACATCATCATCGGTAAAGGCACTTACTACGTCAGCGCGAGACTTCCTGACCTCTGGGTCACGTCAGCGACTTTCAACAAGAGCCCAGATTTCTACATGAAGGCCGCTAAGTCTGGCCGAAGGGTTTTTGTCAGTGACTTGGACGGAATACCTTACGAATTGATGTTAAGGAAATATTAATGAAGAAAGTTTTCTCATTTGTAACCATTTTCTTTTTGTTGGTTAGCCAAGCGTCAGCATTGACAGGCATTCCCGATTCAAGAGTTTGGGTTCAAGCCGGTTTTGGCGGAGGCGGCTCTTATTCAATGATTTTATTCGATAATTCCGACTCGAATAAATTATATTTGACCGCAGACACAAATGATCCATGGGTTTCAACCAACAACGGAACTAATTGGGAGCAACTTCCAAACGTTGGATGGTACAACGATTTTACAGCATACATTACGCAGTCTCCGACAGATCCTCAAACTTTATGGGCCATAGGACGCGATACCTACCTTTCAAGCGGTTCTCTAGTTAAGTCCAAAGACGGCGGGCATACATGGAAAAAAATGGGGGCTTACCCTGGGATCGAAAGAGGATATAAATACATCGCTATTGATCCCAATAATGATGATCACGTTTTTGTTGCTTCCAAGGGAAATATCTATGAATCAAACGATGAGGGGGAAACTTGGATAACAAGAGTCACAAGACCATTTTCAAGCAGAACGTCAACACAATCAAGTTGTGTAAATGCTGGGGGTGGATGGAACACGGCAAGCTCAACTTGCAACGTCACATTGACATTTGTTTATTTTGACGCAGACAAAAATGATTTGATTATCGGATCAGGAAGCAGTAATCCCGGATATGGAACAACTCTTGGAATGGTTCGTTATGATCTTGATACAAATACGCAATCATACATCGATCTTACCGGCACAAACGCCAAAAGAAACTTCTGGTATGACACTTATACGGACGGGGCCACAAAGTATTTCTGTACGACCGCTGGATTAAAAGTTGCTTGTACCAGCGATTACACGACATGGAATTACACCGCTAACACCTATTGGGACACGACTTATTGGATCCAACACTTTGTTGTCCATAAAACTGCCGGGGGAGTGCTTCGGTTTATTACGGATACTGCTTGGTCTGCTTCAGCATTTGTCAGACGTCTTGATCGAAGTGTTAACGGGGGGGCCACGTGGACAACTGTTACCAAAACAAAGGCCAGTAACGCAGACAACCCAACAAATGCCTTTTCTACTGGTGGATTAAATCTTTTTAGCATTACAGAAGATCCTAATAACGAAAATCGTATTGGTTTGACAACTGATTGGGCGGCCTACATTTCAACCGATGGCGGGGCTACGTTTGTCGAGAAAGACAAAGGCGCTCAAATTGTTGTTGTGACAGATATAGACATTTCCCCCGGAACTACCCCCAGAATATTTGCCTCAATGATGGATGCTGGCATTGCCTATTCAGACAACAACGGAACAAGTTGGACTTCGGTTTTTCCAAACGCAACTTATCCACAGGGAACTTGGGGTGGTCATACATGGCGAATTCTATGTCTAGGAACACAAGAACAATGGGACGCAGGAAACGGTGTCGTGATTGCAACCCATACTGTTTACCAAACGGGAAGATATTACTGGAATTACGTTTTAAGAAGCACGAATAACGGTATTACTTGGACTCCGATCATTCTTATCAATAAAGATTTATATAACGGTGTTTGGGGTAACGGTTACGCCCGAGGCTTGGCCGCTTCCGCAGACGGAACCAAAATTTATGTAACTATTGATGGTGATAACTGTCAATACAACACTGCATTACCTGCTACATGCCCTGGTGGAGGGGTGCCAACAACTAACTGGATCACCGGAGGTGTTTTTAGATCAACCGACGGAGGAGCTACTTGGGGAAGAACAAATGCAGGAAATATCACTGGATTGCTCACTCTAAGACAAGTTTTTAATGCAATAGCCGTTGATCCTTCTGTTTCTAATGGAAATACCTTGTTAGTTGGCTCTTTTTTAGGTTTAAACATTTACCGGACAACGATAGGCGGAACAAGTGACTCAGACACAGGAAATCCTGCGACTGGTTGGGGTTGGTCCGGGGGATTGGCTTCTTCTGTTGATATTCGCTTTGGATCAGATAACGTCCCTGTAGCTGTTGGAGTTGAAGGAGGGAATCCAGTTGTTTATAGAGCTATTGTTACGGATTTCGGACATGCGACAGGAGGTTATGGTACATGGCAGAAAATGGTTACTTTTAATCAATCAGGAATCGGTGACGGTTTAGAAATTGATCCTAACAATCCTCACAGAATATTTGTCAGCACCCGTGAAGGAACAGATTTAAAGGGAAATAGAAAAGTTTACGCTACTTTCGACGCACAAAAAGGAAATCTTGCAAGCTGGACAGATATAACCGGAAACTTACCGATAAAAGGTTGTCAGGCCTTAAAAGTCAATCCGGACGAGGGGACGGCGGGTTTCTTGTATTGTTCAGGTAACGGCGGAGGGATTCTTAAATTAGACATGGCAAGCAGTACGTCTTTGCATCCCGGAAAGATAGTCTTGGGAGGATCGACAATTGAAGAATAGATTATTAGTTTTAATTATTATTTTATTTTCCATTGGAGCCAACGGAAAACCGGCTTCAAGAGATTGGAAAAATGCTTTTTGGGCTGGCGGTGGAGCTTTTCTTCAGACTACTTATGACCGTCAAGTGCAGGGAAGAATTTATTCTTTGTCAGACGTTTCAGGTTTGCACGTATCCATCGACAACGGAGAAAATTGGAATCTTTCTAATCGAGGAATAAAGACCAACTCCTATTCTTATATTCATCAATCTGAGAAGAACCCAAACGTCATGTACATTATCGGAAAAAAATTGATGCGTAGCGACAACCGTGGGCGTGATTGGATTGCCTTGCAGGATTATTCCGGATTTAATACACGAAGCAATAAAAACATTGCTGTTGATCGCACGGACGCCATGAAATTATTTGTTGCGGATGATACAGGTCATATTTATCGATGCACATCAGGAGGTGTTTCATGTTATCAATATGATCGCCCTGTCACTGATTCCAGTATTCAATTTTTATATATTACTCAGGATAACAAATATTTGATTGTTGGATTTACGGCCGCGCCAATGAAGCGTTATGACCTAACAGATAATTCTTCGACGACAATAACATTATCAGGAACTAATGCTACAAGAAACTGGGACTATTCGACGTTCACCAAAGATGGGATCGAATCATTCTGCGTAACCGCAGGAAAAAGGATTCAATGTTCACGGGACGATGGAAATAATTGGCAGATTGTTACAAGTGACATGATTACGGATTCAACTTTTTTTATCTCAGCGGTCGGAGCAAAACAGTTGGCAAACGGAAGCGTTCGTTTAATTGGATATGCCCGTCGTATTTCGACTCCTTATGGGGATAATATCTTAAAAGTAACCAATGACTCCGGGTTTAGCTGGTCTGACGATAGGTTTTATGACATGACCTACGATTATGTAAATGATCCGTCTAAGGTTTGGGGAAATTTCGGGGCTGTCGGGAATGTTTACCATATTGAATTCAGCCCATTTGATGAAAACGAAGCAACAGTATCAACTGATTGGACAATTATAAGAAGTATCGACGGCGGAATAAATTGGATACAAAGAGGAAAAGGAAATTCTAATCAGGTTGTGACTGATTGTGAGGTTGCTCCCGACGACATTGGAACTACGTTTTGTTCTGGGATGGACATTGGTTTATATCGATCTGAAGATGGTCTAGAAACTTGGGAAGCCATGCTTCCTCATGGGCCGTTACTTGGTTCTCAAGGATTTGCTATTGCCGGACATTATTGGAAAATTCTTATTCTTGGCAATGCGGCAGATTGGAATGCCCGTCATGGAAAGATAGTTGTCTTTTCATCGCAATGGACTGATTTTGTCCCGAGAGTCTGGTATTCAAACGACAATGGGGACACTTGGGCTCAAGGATCTGGACTGCCGACAACTCCACTAACATTTAACGCTTGGAACTCTGGAACAAGTTACGTCACTGGAGATAAAGTTTATATAGTTGACCCCGGTAATGTTCAAAAAGTTTATACCGCCCTTCAAAACAGCACTAACGTCAGCCCATATAATCAAGGCCATCCGACTTATTGGCAACTTGATACAAACAGCAAGAACTTTCCGGCGTGGGGGATTGGCTATCCGCGATCAGCAACAAAAGCTCCCGGAGATAAAATTTATGTTTGTATTGATGGTTACGGTCCGACCGAAACAGGCGGTATTTTTTACTCAACAGATTACGGCCACACCTTTAACAGGACAAATCAACCCGCTCAATGGAAATGTTATAACGGCATTGCCGCCGACCCTACAGACCTGACGGGAAACACAATATTGTTTACTGAATTCTGGTATGCCTCACCGGATAATCCGCACGGTTACAAGTCAACCAGCGGCGGAATCAATTGGGAAGACACGGGACAGGAACAGTATGTTGGATGGGAAATGAAATTCGCCGATGATGGAAAAGTTTATAAGATCGGGAAGAAGACCGGCCCTCAAGTTTACTACTCTCTTAATAAAGGATCGACTTGGCTTGACATGAAACAGTTAAATGAAACTGATAACACGGCAGACGGTTTGGTTTTTGATCCTGACAATCATAATCGTTTATTTGTCGGTGTCAATGATGCCACTAAGACGAGTGCTGGTCCTGGTGTCGGTATTAATAGCACTGTCTATATGACCGATGACGCCTCATCGGGCGCATCTGCAACATGGGTTGAGCTGACTGGAGATTTTGATTGTCCGTCAGGTATTCATGATTTGGCTGTAAATAAAAAATATGGAAAAGCTGGAATTCTTATCGCTGCAACAGACGGATGCGGAGTCAAAAAACTAGAGTTGAGTCCGACAATGAAAACAAAGTTTCAAAAAATAAAAATTCATTAAGAGCAGACGACACAATACCAACAATAGTATCTAACTTGAGGTTTCAATAATGGAGAGTTTGAATTTATGGGTCACGATCTTTATTGGAATTATCATGCCGGTCATCGGATGGCTTATAAATACGATTGTGACAAAGAAGATCGACGACATAAACAAACGCCATGACGAACACGTACAGACTGTTTTTAAAGTGATAGACGAGATCAAGAAAGAATACGTCCGCAAAGAACTTTACGAACAGGCAATTAAAAATATCTATGAACACAATGACGATAAATACGAAAGTTTAAAAGGTCAATTAAGTGAGTTAAACATAAGAATTGGATCGATGCAGTCATTTTTAAATGAAAAGTTGAGCGGAAAATGACGAACCAAGAAAGTTTGCAGTATCACAAAGAAAGAATCGAGAGGCTTTGCGAAATGATAGCCTCTTTGGAGTATGCAATCGTGATCGCCAATGCACATTTAAAAAAAGTAGTTTCTGGGGTTCAATTAGCCATTGATGAATTAAAAAGAGAATTATCCGACGAGCGATTTATGTATGAAGAAATAAAGATCCACATTGAGAAAGAAAATGGAATATAAATTACAGTTTATTTCGTCTGGAAAAGTAGCTTGGTTATCAGTCCTTTCTTTATGTTATGGCCTGGGCGGGATAAAACAAAAATGGATCAGACGTTTTTTAGGCGCACTCTGGATTGCAATTGGAATATTCCTTTTCGCCAAAATCCAAGGATATTTCAAATGGTGGGTTATGTTCTATCCTGCGCTTTTCTGCGCGGCGCTACACCTTGGATATGGGGCAGAAGAAACTCTCGGGAAAATAAAAAGAAGGGCTTTGTATGGGTTTGCTTTCGGGATCAGCGCGATTCCTTTGGTTATCAATAGTCATTTGTGGGTACTTTTTGCTTTTCATTGTGTGGTTGCTCTTTCGGCTTCCGTCGTGCTTGGAGTATTTAATCCAACACGTTCTGCCCGCGACGAGGAAACTCTCGTTGCGGTTTTTTTGACAATAATACCAATGTTTTTAATCTAGGAGGGTTTATGGATAGTAAGAAGTGGTATGAATCGGTCACAATCTGGGCGGGTAAAGCGATTATCTTATTGCAGGCGATTCCTTTTGTTATAACATGGATTGACGCGAATTACGGACTGCACTTACAAGCAAATCCCGTCGTGATTAATGCTCTAAGCGCAATCGCCGGGATCGTGACGATCTACGGACGTATTACGGCCAAAACGGTGATTAAATGAAATGGCTTGAAACGCTCGGATCAATCCTTCAGGCTGTTTTATTTATTCTTACCCACGTTTATAAGATTGACGAGGAGAAAAGAAAAGATGCAAGCGAATTATCTCAAGAAGCAGATCAAGCCATTCGTGACGGTCGTTTTGATGATGTTATTGGTATCTGGTCAAGGATGCGGAACCTCTAAAGTCATTGGAAAGACATATATCGACGATAATGGTTATTATTGTCTTTCACCAGAGCTTTTGAAAACAATCAACGTCGCAATCAAAAATGCGCCTAAGAAAAAAGTTCGAGTGACACCACAATAACCCTCCCCAAGTGGACGAGTTTTGCAACTAAAGCCCCTTAATTGGGGCTTTTTTGTTAAAATATTTTCATCTTTTTTGTTACATCCCCTTGCATTCTTCGCAAAATATTTTATACTTCCAAAAAAATCCAATTCGATAGGAGGGGGGATATTTGCATTTTTGTTGAAAAATTATATGTAAAAAATTGAATAAACAAGGAGATTGCGTATGATATCTGAGCAGACGACGGCTGAAATCATGGGTAAAATGAAACAAATCTACGAAAAAAAAGGCATCAAGTTTACCCGTAAAGGCTATTCGTTAAGGGCTGAAATAGCCTCAAGATTTGCCAAAAAATGTGCCTTGTTAAATGAGCCTGAAGGCCGTGTGGTTCAACGTTTGATTGAAGCGTTTTGCTATGCCAGCGGATGGGGCAACGAAACAAAACAAGGAGCATTTTTTGAGACAAGAAGCTCAGAACATATCAAAGATGCCGTCGAGGTTGTTGTAAAAGACTCGATCATCGCTTGAAAATTATTTGAACTATTTTAAAAAATCGCTTGACATAGAAAAAATCATCAATTATACTTCGATTGTTTGATGGTTCTTTTAGATGTCTAAAAGGTAGCGCTCGCATAGAAAAAAGTATTGCCTATAATGTATATACTTTTTACTATGAAATAGTCAAATAATTAACAACTGAGCCACGCTTGTGTTAGAGCGCTATCTGTTTAAAAAACAGGTGGCGCTCTTTTTTTTTTGCCATTTTATCTCAAAGAACTAACAAACAACTTATCGAGCAAGTAAAGCCTATATACCTGAAAAAGGAAACATTGTGAAAGACCAAAATCAAAAACAAAACTCCACAAAGAAGCTGATGGTTAGATCCATCTACCAGTTCCTTTTTCCTGGTATAGGCGGTTTCTTTGTGGGGTTTTCTTTTAAGGGGAAAGCCTATGAATCCCAGATCAAGATTATTCACACAAGCAGATGAAGAGTTGTTAAACGGTTATCACGACGATATGGACTACATTGACGATTATGACCGTCATGTGGCTTCGACCGAAATGGAGGCCGTCCAATGAACCGCACTTTCGAGGAATTTCTTGTTGATAAGTACGCAGAAGACATGGCTTCAGAAATTACGGATGTTGTGAATGTCGATATTGATGGTTTTCCAGAATGGTTAGAACAGACGGGTGTAAGTCTTTTAGTCGAATTTGCTGAAGAATGGGCTAATCAAGAGTTTAGAAAACCCATGAACGACGCTTACGACGCCTTACGGGAAGATATTTCTGTGTTAAGAGCCATGCAAGTTCTAGCCGGGGCATTAGGGCTAAAACAGGAGGGCGACAATGAATAACGACAACATTCTTGAATCCAAAAGAGCATGGAGAGACCGGGAGGCGCAAGCCATCCGGTCAATCCGAAGGGCCTTTGATGATCGGCCTTTAATCAACCCCTCACAGGGTGAGTCAGCTATCAACTTTCTAATCTCTGTGGGTGTGGCTGCGGTGATCTTCGCAGCCGCCTGTATTGCGGGTTGTCATGAGGCCCACGCAGAAGAAATCGACATGAAGAAGATTGCAATGATTGAGTCTTCGGGGTGCAAGTTCAAAGTCGGTGACGATGGCAAGTCTTTGGGCTGTCATCAAGTATCTGGCGCAGTACTCAAAGAGTACAACGATTTTAATAAGGCCAGATACACCAAAGCAGACCTTATGAACGATGCGATCAGCCTAAAGATTTCAAGCTGGTACGCAAATCAACGTATCCCGGCGCTTCTAAAGCACTTCGGCAAAGAAGACACAGTTACAAACCGCCTTATAGCATACAACGCTGGAATCAAGGCGGTCATTGATGGCAGAGTTCCAAAAGTCACAAAAGCATATTTGAAGAAGTACGGTGTTTAGGTTCTTTAATCAGGTTCTCCCTATAGAACCGCTATCAGTTAGGAATATTTCAGTTATGGTGTGTCCTCCCGATTTCTGGCGAATGACAGGTAACCCAGAAGTAACTGAGGTATCGATAGACTCACAGACGGTTTAACAAGCTCACTCACTGGGTAAGGCTTGTTAGGTTGATGAGAGGCTGGTTATAAAGATGTTGGGTAGGAGTACCTATCCCAGGGGAGGGGTATTTTGTCCAGAAGTTATGGTGGAGGTTTTAAAGACCCAAAGTTAAGGAAGAAATTAAGAAATGCAAAGAACTGGTTTAGAGAGCAAAAGGATTGTAAAGATCCTGCTTTTGAGGAAACTCGCAGAGTTTGTAAGGATTTAAAGAGGCGTTTTAGGCAATCAAGTTTTGAAGAGAAGATAAAAAGGCTTCGAGAGATTGCAGAAATAAAGATTGATTGCAAGCAGTCTTATAAGAGGCGAATGTCAAGAAAACATGGAGGCGAAGGAAAACGTTGTTGGGTTTGTGTGGATAGATTAGCAACCTGTCAGCACCACATAATCCTTTTAAGGAACGGTGGATTTGATAATGGAGTTAATCGAATTCCGATCTGTAACGAATGTCACGCAAATATTCATGATTGGCTTAAGACATCTTCAGGGTTAAAGCAATGGGAACAAGAAGCCTATCAAAACGCAATAGATAAGGATTGATTATGACCAACGATATGTTTGCATTTCCAGAGCCAGTATTCCAGAGGCTTAAAGTTGAGAATAAAAAAGGCCCTAAATTATTCCGCAGGTTTGGTGAAGTTCGCATAATTGAGCCGAACGGACAGTCAAAGGTCTTGTCTGCAGGCGGATATGAAAGGGCTTATCCAGAGACCCATAAGGGCAAGAAGAAATGAACTTTCACAAGCGAGACGAGATCATAAAAGGCTACAACGAAGGCAACCATGTGAACGGTGACGCGCCTGATCGGAGTGCTTACGAAGAACTTGAAGATGAGTGTCCTGAATGCGGGACATTTGGGCAGAAATCTTATATCAAACGAAACGGGATTTGTGAGGCCTGTTTCCAAGAACAGTTTAAAAACGGGAGATAGAAAATGAAAATTCAGATCAAAAGTCGTTGGGATAGTTCGGTTTTGTTTGAGTGTGAAGCCTTGAATTTAAAGGCGGCGTTGCAGATTGCCGTAGGTCAAAAGGCAGACCTCAAAGGGGCAGACCTCGAAGTGGCAGACCTCAAAGGGGCATACCTCAAAGGGGCA
>ERZ761584.74-NODE-74-length-38229-cov-30.670744_pt1 | contig 38229 bp, 59 predicted proteins | sample MGYA00512168_ERZ761584 | MGnify/ENA primary metagenome ERZ761584 (study PRJEB28899, sample SAMN03785564) | bioreactor sludge metagenome | biome: EBPR Sludge; feature: EBPR Bioreactor; material: 0.22µm filtered reactor supernatant | place: Saint Lucia: Queensland...
ATGAATATTACACATATGTTTTGCACAAGCAACAGGACCCTGACATGGTTGACCACACCTCTTACACTGAAAAGGAAACACACCAGCCATCATGCTAGGAGTAATATCAAACTCCTTAGCTATTAGATCCTTTAAACTGCTGTACTTTACAGCAGGGTAAGTTGTTTTGTGGATTTTTGTGGTCTCCATAAAAAGTACCCCAATCTATATGTTTGCCCTCTATTAAATTTATCTTTAAACGTTTCTGTGAACTCGCAAGCGTTCCAGTCTTCAATTACCATTTCTTCCCCATCGTAGAAAACATTAATACCCACTTGGAGATGATTTTTATCAGGAACTCCTATGTAAAATTGGTCTGAATTTACTCCTTTGTGGTTAGTTAATAATTTCCCTGGTATCAATTTCTTAGGTTTGTACTTGACGATTCTTTGGTACATACGAGGCCCCCATCATTTTCTTTTCTTTTCGGCAGGCTCCGCATCTACGTGGTACTGATAGTCCCCTATCCTCATACCACTGACGCTCTTTCTCTGTAATTATAAAACTCCTATCACAATCCTTACAGGTCTCAAGCGTATCTCCAGGCATCAACTGATCTTGCATTGACATAATATTCTCCTTTAATCTTTGTTAAAAAAATCCATTATGAAGCAAAATATTACAAAAGACACAAAGGCTCCTAGTATTATTTTTGCTACATCGTATTGATTGACAAAAAATTCTCCTCCCATAAAGCATGGTTATTTTTCTTTAATAAATTGCCCCTTACTATTTCTTTTTCTCTGTACAGGACGGCCCAGAGATTCATCAATAAACTTTTCCACTGCCCGTTCTCGTGCTTCTTTGTTGGCAGCATATAAAGCTAGTCCACAAGTGACAATAAAGGCTCCTACAACCATACACAAAATAGCAGCAGCAATTTCAATTACTTGAACCATGTGACTCACCCCCTTCCCCTTCAAAAATAGATAATTGACCATCTGGAGGCATACTCTTCAGACAGTTCCTGCAAATCTGATTTCTTGCCTTATGCTTTCTAAAGCTTTGGCTTCGTGGATTACCACATACTTTGCAAATAAACTGCCAGAGTCTCCGCTCGCGGAATGGTTTTATTTCTTGTTGTTGTGTTTCCATAAATACCTCCATGTGACGGTCCTGGAGCTGTCCTCTCCCCCAGGACCGTCACTCATAGATGAGGTCAGTCCTACTCATCTATATCATCGGTACGATCTAAGACCGCACCGTACTGCATTAATTTTTCTTTCATCTCTTGCAGCTCTTCCTCTGCAAGCTTTGATCCAAGGGTAAAGTTTGCAATATAAAACTTATTCCCTTTTTGGTTATTGGTTAAAGAGATCGTAGACCGCACTGCATACTCATATGAGTGTTTTATCTCTCCGGCTTTTGCCTTAACCAACAATTGAGCTATCATTTTCCCCCAGGAATTAAAAGAACTTCTAGGAAGGGAAAAGATAAACGGTTCAAACTCATCTAAATTCACTGATAATGACCGGAGTTTCTGTTCCGTCTTCATAATCCCATCCCGTTCCACTTCTCGCTGATTTACCATAGCCCGTAAGTTTACAAACTCTAGCGTATCAAATACTTCTTGCGTATCTGTTCTATAGAATTTTCCCTTAGGAGCTGGAGTTTTATTATCAGCCAAATACACATCTGTGCTGGCTTGGACAATAATCACGTATGGCAATGCAATCATTGAGGTTGGCAATTCTGTCATTCCTCCCAGTGGAACCGTTTGCATAGGTCGTCCCAACCCTCCGGCTGGAGCAACAGTACTTAAGTGATGCTCGTCACTTAAGTTACCAGCTTCCGCTTCTTGCAATGATTCCTCTGCTAATTGTGCATCCTGTTTAGACATCATAATTTTATTCACCTCCCTTCTAATTGATCTTTTACACCCTGCACGGGTAGCGGGTGTCAGTGAGTGGCACTCCTGATAGGCGACCATGCCACCGATACATCCTATTTCATCAACAATGGCTCTCTAATTTAGAGATAACGTCTTCCATCATGCCTCATGTTGCCTATGAAGCAGCCCGTGCGAATGTAAAAGATCAACCCTTAACTTGACTCATTCCTCCGGCTAATATCCAACCGTTTACATCTTCCTTGCGGTATCTGAGTATCCTACCCTGACGCAGATGAGGCATACCCGCCTTAGTCCACCTCTGGATGGTTTTTTCTGATACCCCAAAGAATTGAGCAATTGTTTTTTTTGTAAAGTATTCCGCTACTGCTGTCTTAGGTATGTTCATGTCTAGTATTTGTTGTGCTTTTGCTTTCATAGTTAGTCCATTATTGTCCACTGCTGTCCAGTTGTCAATAGTTAAATCTGAACCGTATCAGATTGACCCATTCCTCTCTCTTTTGCTGCATTTCGTATGAGGATACGATATGTTTGATACACTTCACCATAGGTCAACAGGTATGGATTAATGACTGTTGGCTTAGGAATACTATTGCGGTCTTCCATGAGTCTCCGGTTCTGTGCTTTTATTCTTCTTACTAATGCTAGGTCATCCCGCTTTATAGCAGCCTTCATGAGCCTGTGTAGTGACGCTTGAGGGGTGTTCTGACATTTCTGGTAGTATTCATCCCATGCCCGCCTACAATACCCCTTCTCAATGATTGTGAGGCCTAAATAGGCATCATAAATGCGTACTACCTCTGGATGTGCCTGTTGAAATTTTGCCAGCTTTTCATAAGCTGTAGGTTCTTTACTCTTCCGTGCCATAGGTTCCTCCTTCTAACATGAGCTGATTATGTTCCTGCTCAAATAATTCTTTCCATCTCTTGATCTTAGCCACAGACTCAGGGATGGGATCTTCTATCCAAATGTTATTCTCTATATGCCCTTTGACCTCTAATTGAGGGCAAGGAGGGATATTTTCTTTTGGATACCTATACACAATCTTATCTATTCCCGCTATGTTATATGTTTGCCCCTTCACAATGATAAATTTTGCTGTGTTAAGCATGGGAAGAATAGATATATATTCCTCATGCGTTATCAACAAGGGTGACTCATCCCTGGAGAAAAATTTAATATAATATTTTGGCTTCCACTCCTCTGGTAAATCAGGAGATAAAAGCGACCTTAGAACCTTTAGCATGGTCCTCCCTTCTTTTCATGGCATCCCCCTTCACGAATGTGCGGAGTGCAGCCAAATAATCCTTGTAGACTCTACCTGTACGTTGGCAGTAATTTTGCAAATCATCATACTTGGAGCGGACAAATGGAAGAGGCACATCATAGTCAACGGCTAGGGCTAACATTTCTTCCTCCGTGATAGAGGTGATGCTCCCATGCTTCCTGGTAATCCCCAGCTCCGGAGAAAGAGAGGGCTTCTCTATATTCTTAGTTTCTTTATTTCTTTTATTCTTATATTCTTTAGTTGTTGTTATCCGTTTGTTATCTGTTTGTTGTCCGTTTGTTATCTGTTTGTTGCTCTGTGTGTTATCCTGTGTGTTATCTCCTTGATATTTTTCCCAATTGACAATCCAAACCTGTGTCCATCTGTTTGTTGTCTTGCGTGTTACCATACCCATGTTTTCCAGATGAGAGAGTCCTGTGCGTATCTGCATGGGTGTGTTATGCAATTCTTCTGCTAGGTTTCTAATGGAAATAATTATTGAACCTGAAGGAATCATTACCTCTGTTTTTCCGTCATACCATTTTTTAGGCTCATAGTTTACTGAAGAAAGAAGGTAAACCCACATTTTTATCAAATAATGCATACCCGTAGCGTTTGAATATTTCCAAAGCGGGCTTTCTAAAAAACTTCTATGCAATTTAATCCATCCATGCTCCATAAAAAAAGGGACTCAGAGAGGCATACAGCAGCCGGCTGTATCCCTCTCTCAATCCCCATAAAAAAAGATCCTAGTTTCCGGCTGCTTATGGACCTGATTGATGTAAGAATACTGTAAGATCTGTGGAAGAGTTTGTCAATATCTCAGTAGTATGCGTTTTGATATATTAATAACTCATCTGTTATAGCTGGAGAAGTTCATTAAATAAACCAACAAGTGTATCTTTTCCTATCTTTCCATCTCGCTCATTTTGAAGTAAACAACACATAGTAGCAAAGCCATTATCTCCCAAACGTTCACTTAGATCTTGTAGAGTATGAGTAATGTATACCTGCCACGAAGCATGATCATAAATCACAATATCCCGAATCTCACTTCCATATTCTGATTTATTCGTTCTATACCACCCTCTTACTTCAGTGGATCCTAACTCTTTCTCAATCGCCATGATGCCCTCCTTCCATTGGATCATCAGTATCATTGTCTGCTCCCCACCAAGGACTTGGTTCATTAGCTAATGTATCAAAATAAATAGCATTCTCAATTTCAGGGTCTTTAGGATCAGTGGTTTTCGCTGCGAGTTTAGAAGTAATTCTCGCTTGCTTATCTATAAAATCATTCAAATATTGTTCTGGTATACTTGGTCCTTCTTTCATAATACCCGTGAAACCTCCTTATAAAGATTTCACGCCTGTAATGAAACAGTATTAGTAGTTCTTTACGTCTTTACGTAAAAGATTCCAAAGAAAGGCAACAACTCCAGATGACACCCCTGCTCCTCCTGCAATAACTAGTAAGTTGTCATAAAAGAATTTAAGAATAACTTCATTGCATCCAGGAACAGTTTTTGTAACGGTAAACAAACCAACTAATAGAGCAACTGTTGCTCCTATAAATCCTTGAACAGTTGTTTTTAGCCCTCTGCCTGTTGCAGAGTCTTGTGATGGTAAGTTCATAATTCCTCCTATTTCTTCTGATTTTTCAGGTGTTTTTCAATAGCTTGGGCGAGACGTGTAATGTTTTTATTTTGAGACTCCATGCTCAATAATAGAGCATCTGTTTTCTTCCCGTTAGATGTTATTATCTTTGCCATATCCTCTGAGAGATCCATGGCTTTCAACCCCCTCTCCCTATAGGCAAGCGTCTCTTTATCTCTTCCTTGGATCAGATCTTTCATGATCTTGTTCTCAGCTTCCAAGGTGGTTACTTTTGAGGACAATTCAGTAACCGTTTCTTGCAGGCGGTCAATTTTGTCATCCTGGAGTTTCTTTTCTTCCTGATATAAACTCCGGATCTTTTGATCTAATGTATTTCTCTCCTGTTCATCCATTTGTTTCCGTTTTCTCGCTGCATTATCCAACAGTCCAGCAAGCACAACAGCACCTACTGCAAAGGCAGCAAGAAGACCTACAAAATTGGGTGAGGTTAAAAACGGCCCCATACAGATTTTCTTACTAAATTATTTCAATTTTATTACTCTGATCTTATTCCAGAGTAACACAACAACATCCCCAAACGTCAAGGACTCAACTGATCCTTTTAAGGCATTGTCTAGCTTGGTCTGAAGCTCTGCAATACGAGTTTGAGCCTGTGCAAGATCAAGAGACAGCTGCCCCTTGTCCTTTGCAAAGTTTTCCAGCTGAGTCTTTAGTGACTCCCGTTCTATGTCAAAGGATTTTTGTGCCTTCTCCAGAGCGTCAATACGGTCTTGTAGAGTTTTAGCAGTCGCATCACTTGTCTGCTGAATCCGATCAGCTTTCTCTTTGTAGTTTGACACTTCCGTTGTGGCTTCCGATAATTGCCGTTGGACTGTTGTGATGCGATCTCTCAGGCCTTTTATTGAGTTAAGGGCCTGTGTCGGCTTTGGCTCAACAGGGTCTAGGGGGACTCCTAAATCTGTGAATAAATCATCACGGTTAGTGCTCTTTGTCACCAATTTTACGTACAAATCATTGTCTATTTGCATAGTTTTGCCTCCTTTTTTTCGCAACCATCCAACAACACCATTGTAATCATGGGTAATAGTATGACAAAACGTACCAGTAGGAACATTTTGACTAAATGCAGTAATGGTCTTTCCATCTGCTTTAATACAGATTTCAATGTGTCCTGCATATATTATTTTCCCATTCTCTATATATTTTCCATAGGGTTTTCCTAAGACAACAATATCTCCAGGAAGAGGAAATACTGAATCATCCCCCACAACATTCAAAATATAGTCATAGCTAGATCCTGCACGAGAAGGAAAATCAACAGCATTAGCCCACTCAATAATGGGAAGGCCTAATACATCACGAATATAGGCATTAGCTAAATCAACACACTGATTCTTAGCATTGGCAGATCCGGCAACTTCACAGGGCTTGCCGTCCCATGAGGATATAAATTCCTGTAGTGTTTGTGACATATGTCAAACCTCCTAATAATTAACATACGCATCAGAAGAATAAAAGTCAAAATCACTCCGTGGAGATAGTAATACTGAGGTCACGAGCATAAAAATATACCTCTTCAATTTCTAAGAAATTAGCATCACCATTATTTGCTGAAACATTAATTTTAATATATCTATATCGTTTATTATTTCCAGTAATAGCAAAATCAGTCATAACATTAGAAGTCCAGACAGTTTGATTTGTCACTGTAAGTAACACATCATAGCTTACTCCATCTACTGATCCTTCAACCGTAAAATTTTTAGGAGCTCGTGCTGTAGCTTGTGGTTGAATTCCAATTCCATCTATTGCCCAAATAGCAGAACCAAAATCATAAATAAGATACCCTGTTGTTGTGTTGTTGGTAATCCATTCTGTTCCAGCAACATCTTTTGTTCCGTCAAAAGCATTAAAAGCTGAAGTTCCAATAAATTCACTAGATGCAGATGCGCCACAAGGAGAAGGAGTACTATTTGAAGTCAAAGTAATCCGTCTATTAGGTGAAGCCATATTAATCTAAATTATATTTCCCTTTAATAGAGACAGTCATATCCGCTCCTGCAATTGTAGAACCTACTTGAGCAATCTTAATTCTATATAAATAACTATTTGCTACAATCGCTGGAACATCAATAGTGGTTGTACTACCTGTTCTTGAACTAACAGCAACCTGTGGCCTATTTGTTCCTCCTGTAAATATAGTAGTCCAGGTTCCTCCTCCATCTGTTGAACGTTCAATATCTACAATGACGGCAGCTCCTGTAGGAACTGTCTCAAGAGCTAAATCTACCCGTTCAATCGTTCCAGCATCAGGAAAAGAGAAGTAGGCATACCGCGTCTCTGCAACAAGCGTGTTAGGAATATAAACAATAACATTGAAATTTCTTCCATGATTAGAAAGGTTAGTAAAATTAGCAGTTACCTTAGCTGATTCAATTTTCGTGTTAGGTGTAAATGAATTAAGACTCACGCTTTCCTCCTTTATCTTTCGCTCGTTTTGCCTCCAGTTTCTCCTGGTGCTTTTGTTCTTTTACTTTCTCTTGCTTCTCAACAATTCTTTTCTCATGATCTCCTGAATTGTCCCAAGCGTCAACAGCATTATTACGCAACTGATTAAACTGTTCATCTGAAGCCCAGCCAACCATAGAATCAGACCAGCTTGCTCTAATACGTTCAAATAGATCTGCAATCTTTTGATCTGTCAGTGTCCTCTTGCATTTACTACACACTGCATGTGTTGCCACTGTTCCATCAGAGAGAGCTAGTGATATTTCACAGTACATATCTGTAAAAATAATTCGTCCAGTTTGTTTTGACTTAAACCAAATAACGGACTGGTCACATACTCCACAGATTCCTGGTTTTAATGGTTCAGACATAGATTAACTTGGAGCAGATGGGTTATTTACCATTTGCGTCACTTCAAGATTCCGCTGCACATCCTCTATACGCTTAGCAATCTGTGGGATTCTTGAAGAAGCCTCTATCTGTATACTGTCAGGTTGATACTGAATACTCAAGATCTGAACCACATCAGCAGCACTGGTTGCTAGGGTTTGATCCCAGACATCGGTATCCCAGAGCCCTACATCCCACAATGTAACCGTTCTTGTTCCTGTTTTTAAATTCTTCACTTGCAACGTTTGTCCTACCTTAATTGTCTCAATGTCATACCCTCTGCTACTTGGACCATTAGAATCAATGATTTCAAATATAGAGCGAATTTCAGGATCTTTCTTTGCATTAATTTCTCTATCTGACATTGTTTGTGCTGTGGCTGCTACTGTCACCCGTTGATCTACTAGCTTTTTCTCATAAAGCCCATATGACCCCTGTGATCCTGTATTCTGATATAGCTTAAATAATGCAGGACTTCCTCCCCCCACAAATAACACTTGATTGACCACATCCTCAATTCTCCGGAAAGTGTCTAGATTTTCTACATCCAGACCTAAGGTGAAGGTATGATCTGCTTGAATATTTTTCGGCTGCAAGTACACGGTATTGTCTGGATCAATCCGGTAAAACCACCCCTCTGGACACAACTCAATGATTTTATCCAGTGCCTCCTTCCCTGTATTGGCATTAAAGGTGTAAGAAACAACCGTATTAGTCAAAATAACAGAGGAATTAGTATATTTTAGTTCACACCCTTGAGCTCGCAGCTTGTCTATAACATCCCGTAAAATAGCAGAGGGATCATAAGAATTGTATGCAAGTGTCGTGTTTCCAGAAGAATCCCGCAAAATCATCCGTTGTAGCTGTGCCACATACCCTAAAACAGTAATCTGAACTGACTCTTTTGGCCCTTTTACTGACGGTCTATATCCTGAAATATATCCAGAATAAAGAAGTGTACCATTAGGATTTTCCTTATCTACTACCCAGCATTCCACTTTATTATTAAGCTTCACATCTACATCCTCTCCAAAATCATCAAAAGATCGTCCGAGTTCAACAACGATTTCTCCAGGACCCCCATTAATTGTATTTCTAAAATTAGGCTCACTTAACACCTCATTGCTCCAAGTTGCTATGTATACCCCAGCATTAAATACCCGATAAAGATAATGCTTTGGAACAATACCCCGTCCGGTTCTAAAGGAAATATCTGCTCCATAAGAAGTTCCTGCAGAGTTTGTAGCATAGGCTCTAATGTGGTAAGTGGTGTTGCGTGTTAGCCCTGTTAAAACTAAATCCATAGCCCCTGTAGTACCACTAACAGGGTATACCGTGTCTGAAGTAGTAGGATTACTAGAAGTGGAAACAACAAATCCTCTTGCCGTGACTGTAGCCCCTCCATCAGAAGATACTGTTCCTTTAGCTCGTGCAGTTGTTACAGCAACAGCTGTAACAGAATCAGTAGTAACTATAGGAGCAGTTGCCCCGCCCCCTACGCCTGCAGGATGAAACAAAAGCAATAACGACATATATAAAGACTATCATTTATAGCCCTGCACCTAAAAGAGGAAGAGTTCTCAATAAATTTCCTCCTGATGTAAGCCAATTATTTTTTACATCACTGTAAACTAACCAAGGAAAAGCTGAAAATAATACAGCCTCTTGTGCATCAAGCATTCGACTCCACTTTCTCACTACACCAATTTTTCCATTGAATGTACGAGTAAAAACATTTCCAGTTTGAGAAATATTTCCAATCAATAAATGAGTATCTCTTAGTGCAAGCGTCCCTGATGGAGCTGTTTGTGTTGTTACAGTCTGTTTCACTCCATTCACCCAAATATTCGGGACATTTGAAGTACTGCTACCATCATACGTAACTACATACGTCATCATGGTATTAAGACTTGTTGCCGGAGCGGACCACGTTCCTGACGTAGTATCAAAAGGAGCAATAAATCTAATTTGATTGACATTATCTTGATCTGCTAATTGAAACCCGGAACTGGTAGTATTTGTTTCACTAAAAATTCTTCCAAGGTTTCCCGGTGCGACTCCTGTACGGTAGGCAATTGCCATAAAAGATACTTGAGTAAAACCCCTCTGTTGACCTACAAGTGTAAAATCAACAACTGAGCCAGGATTGCCTCCGTTAAATGTTAACATTGCTCCTATCGTGTCATCACTCCACGTCGGGGAATTACTAAAAGCTCCAGTTAAATTTGCAATAATATCTTTAGCACTCGTTCCATTTTTTTCATACAAAGGAGGATCAAAAACCAACCCTTGGGAAGACGGGGTCCCTAAATATATTCTTGGTAGAAGTGGTTTAACAGCGTACACATTAATATCCTTAGATGCCGGTAACAGTTGCTAATTCAACACGTAAAGTTACATCTTGACCAGTATTAGAACCAGATACAAATCGTATATACATAGTACCAATAGGAATATCTATTGCCCAAGAAGCAACACCATTATTACTTGTTGATCCAATTAATGCTCCACCATAATTGTAGTAATTTGAATCATCATTTGATAATTGTATTTGAACTTGTGCGGGGACAGTTGGTCCAGTTGCTCCATTTGTTAATTTAATAAGAGCTTCACCACCATACGACGTTCTTAAATCAGTAGAAGTAGAATTAGAATCAGCAGCACCTGATGTCATTGTAACGTTATTCCGTACTACTGTATTTGATTTTGATGCTGCCATATATCCTCCTTATGCTGGTAAATTCTGCCAGCTAGTTCCATCCCAATATGTTCCCGTGTAATTTTTAAGAGTAGACTGAGCATTATAAAATGATTGCCTTACGTTAAAGTCACTCACGAGTTTATTTCCTAATGTGGTTGTATTTGTGAACGAGATAGTATATGACTCTTCCACTACAGAACCATCTGCTAAAGCTGCCTTTTCCTGTGTTGTTGCGTCTGGAACTTGTGTAACAAAATTAGCGTTTGCTCTTTGCGCTGCAAGGGGAACTATTAACCAAAAAATATAATTTGCAAACTGCGTCCCATCACTATTTGCACCATTTTTTAAAACAATTATTTTTCTCATAATATTAAATGTAAACGTAACTCAACCATCCCCCAATTTGAACAGAAGATGATAAAAATACTGTTAAACTTTCTCCTATTTGTGTATCAAAATTTCCAACTTCAGCTTCAGGGATCTGAAATCCTCCCGTTGCTCCTATAGGAAGCGGTCCAGTTACATCACTATTATTTGCTGATTTCATTTGTAAAGTAACTGCTGTAGGGGCCATAAGAAGACCATTAATAACTCTTATTCGTCTATTTGCTTGTCCAGACACAAGAATTGCCCCTGTTGTACTAACATTGATAGGTTGTCTTAACACTGCTAAGGCCACATTTCCTGAAATAGTTATCACATCATTAGCAACGGCAATAATTTGTCTTCCTTGATAATTTACTGATGCTCGTTGTCCACGGGATGTAGCATCTTCCATAACATAAACCTGAGCCCGTTTTGAGTCAATACGTGCTGCTGCAACATCATTTTCTGTAAGAACTGTTCCCGCTGTTTCATCAAGAATATATCCTACAGCCCAAACTTTAGACGTTCCATCAGTAAATCCTGCATTATCTACCAAGACTTGAGAATCTTGTGTAGCAAATGTTCCTCCGTTATCTACTGTAATGGTATTTCCACCATCCTGGATATTAACAGCTGATCCACCAGAAGCATTGTTGATAGTAACGTCACCAATGTCTACACCAGAGTTAGCCAGATTTAATACTGGCAATCCGTTAGAAGAAGATACGTCAGAGGCAGCCCCATCAGAACCAAAGGTCACTTTGACCCGTTGATAGTGAACAGAAGAGATGTCATCGGTTGCAATTACTGGAGTTGCTGTTCCCGATCCGGTTGCTGGAATTGTTACATTATCTGCCATAGCTAAGGTGTCGCTTGTTTAGCTTATGGTTTATTTTGCTTTAATGGTTATTGATCCAGTAATCTGACCTGTTGTGCTCAATGTCAAAGAAATATCTGGATAACAATTATATTTTGCCATTAATTTATTAAACTCTTCAGCACATTCTTTTGCTCTTAGAGTTTTTAACTCTTCAAGCTCTTTTTTCTTTTTTAATTCTTCATCAGGGCCGTATTCTACGCCTACTGATGTAGGTTCTTGTTGTGTTCCTGGAGTTGTTACTCCATCCGCTTGTTTATCGTCCATTATTCCTCCTTTGAATCTTCCGTCTCTTGAACTACAGGATTGTAAAATTCAAAATACCAGAAGTCATGATCTTCAGACAGGAGCGTTACACTGTTGTATTGCAATTCAAGAGCATGAGCTTGTGCTTCTTGCAAAGCTTCACGGGTTGATCCTTTTAATACTTCTACTTCACGGGTGACTTCTTTTGAGGTAACTTTTCCATCTGGCCCTTTTTCTGTAACCGTTGAAGTAAGCTTTTTAGCTTCATATTCTTTTTTAATGGAGTGAGAAAGTGTTGATGGTTTATCCATATGACTCCAGTATTACCTGTTCCATTTCAAAAATCAACTACAAATATCTAGGGCTATATGTCACGGTTATTGACCCACCAGGGAAAGCCCTACCTGATGCTATGACCGTAAAATCATTGTTTCCTGGATCCCATCTACTAAATGCTCCACTATTGTTAATAGTCGTAGACCCATCAAGAGAAGCAAACGTATCATAATTGACGGTAACTGCATTTTGATACTGCAGTCCCCCTGTTGCTCCTGAATTAAATCCGGAAACAGTAATAGTCTGTCCTGTGGGGACATGATTAATATCTACCCGCTTAATGAGTGTGTTACCAGTGTTAGAAGGTGGGGTATAGGTAACAGTTGGACGGGCAAAGTATGATCCAGAGATATTAATACGGCCAGAAATAGTAGTCTGTCCTGACTGAACAGGGATAGTAACAGACAATTGTGAGCCCTCTGCAAAGGGATTAGAACACATAAATGTCACCTCAAAAGGTGCCTTAGATTGGTTATAATGCTCATCTGGAATAGCCAAAGCTGTCATTGTTGCTGTAAAAGTTCTTCCTTGCTCAAGAATAAGTGGTCCTTCCTCTGCTGTAAGATTCATTTTCATAGAATCCAGAAGACTCTGAAGCTCTGAGGCTGAAGAAGCAACAACAACTCCGGCTAGAGTTACTTCTTTCTCACCAAATTCAGTATTTAAAAGTTTAACCCCTTCTCGTCTATTAATTTTTCCTCGTATCACAGCACGCTCTGCAACTCCCTTAAAGGTAATACGCTCTGTAATAAAATTGGTATCATTAAAACTGAATCCGTTAAATGTTGGAATTGCCATACTAGAACCCTACTCCTTTACTCGCTAGTTCATTTTGTCTTCCTAAAATTCTAATGATTCTTTGAGCTAGCTCATCCACTCTATCATCACTATCTAAATTAAACGTACCAGAAATATTGATAGAAACTGAAGGGGTAGAAGACCCACTATTATTAACATCAACGCCGTTACGTGGAACAATCCGCTCTCCTCCATGAAGAATAGCCGGAACCGCATCACCATAAGAACCTGGAACAAATCCTCCATGCTGAAACCCTGGCAACTTGAATTGCCCTTTATCATTAGAAATTGCTCCTTTAACTCTTCCAATAGCTGAAATAACATCTTCAACTACTTTTTTAATTTTATTAAAATTATCTACCCAATTATCAGCAAGTGTCTTTACAAAATTCTGTATATTATCAAATCCTGCAAGTAAATTAGGTAATCCTGTTTTTTGAAACCAATCAGTAAATGCCTTGGTCTTTTCATGAATACCTCCCCAATTATTAATCCAAGCTTGATACAAAAGATAAACAGCTGCAGCTATTAATCCAACAACAATAATAATTGGAAGCATCGCAACAACTGTTGCTGCAGCTGCTGTTACTGCTGCCACTGCCCAAGAAACAAAACCTGCAATTAAAGGAGGAATAGCTACAATCGCTAAAGCAACGAGAATAGCTCCTATAACTTCTAGTAATGGCTTAAGTTGCTGAAAATTAGCAATAACATACCCAATGACTGCACCTATAGCAGCCCCAGCAGCCACAAATAAAAGAGCCGGAGCAATAAGGCCTATAAAAGCAATGACTAGGGGAGTGATCAATCCTACTAATGCTCCAATAATTGCAATAACAGCAGGAATATTTTTTAACATGTCATCTACAAATTGTTGAGCAACGGGTCTAACCTGTTGCAATGCCTGAAGAAACATACTAGCCCCCATCTCCAAGTAATAAAAGAGACTGCCTTGCCGAATATCCCCTTGCTGTGTGAACCCTAATACTCCAATCATGAAGCGAATAAACTCATCCCGTGTATTAGAGAGGATCCCTCCTAGGGTTTTTGACTGTTTCTCCATGTTCTGAAAAAACATTCCTCCTTCACTATTTAAAGAAGAAAGAGCTTTTTGTACCATTTCAAATGAAATCTCATTATTAGAGATCATCTCTTTTATATCCCCTGCTGTGAGCTTTGTTGCTTTAGAGAAGGTAGTAGTACTGGTTGTAGCCTTAGCTAGTTGATCCTGATACCCCTTGAGGGTAAGTTGAGCCTGTCTATATGCTACAGACCCCTCTTTATATTTTTCTTTGTTCTCACTCATCTTTTGATTTAAGATCCCCATTTGCTCAGTAACCTTAGCAACGTCAACCTTAGCCTTAGATGCTCCAGATGATACTTTGACCATTCCCCCACCTGTTTTATTGAGTTCATCTGCTAGAGCCTGCAGGAGTGGAACACCAGCCTCTGTAAATTGACGTAGTTCTGCCCCTGTGAGCTTGGTTGCAGCCTTTACTTGTCCATAGGCTAGGACTAACTGATCTAGCTTCTGTTTATTACCACTAGAAATATCACCCAAGGTCTTAAAAGTTGGAATAACATCATTGGCAGCCACCCCATAGGCAAGGAGTCGCTTGGTTCCGTCTACTACCTGAGGCAAATCAAAAGGAGTTTTGACAGCAAAATCAGAAAGATCCTGCAGTAATTTCCCTGCTTTTTCTCCTGATTTCAAGAAGGTTTCAAATGAGACACGGGCTGATTCAAAGTTCATCCCTGTCTCAATGGCATCTTTTGCAACAAAGCCTAGGGCTCCTGCAATAACAGCTGAGCCTGCAGTGGCAGCACTGGCAAGGTCACGGAGCTTACCTCCCATGCTTTCAAGGACTTGAGATGCTTTATCCTGTGCATCTATAACAATTGATAAATTATATGTATCTGCCATGCCTATCTCCTGCTAATGCCTTGTGTTTTATTGGTTGTACGCTCCATTTTCTGATTATCTAGTTTTGCACGATTCCCCTCTTGAATCATAAATAAACGAATCTGCTCCAGAAAAAAGAGTGGTTGATTTTCATACGTCCAATAATCCCATCCAAATTTCTGACAGATTGCATATCGTGCATATTCTTCAGAGTTTGCTTTTCCTCCCTGAATAATAATTACCTGAGCATCCTGAACTATTTTTTTTTAGCCTCATCAGATAACACACTAGCCGTATTTATTCCCTCTATTTGCTGAGCTAACACATCAACATCTGCTTGACGGAGGTTATCTACAAACTCTACTATTTTTTCTCTCTCAATAACATAATCCTGCCCTTCAAAAGCAAATTTCTGTATAGAGAGCTTCATAGTGGTATCTTCCATGGCAATGGTCACTCCCACATCAAACTTCTTGACTTCAGGGTTTTTAGGATTCTTTTCAAAATCCATTTCTGCACCTGTTAAACCAATACGTTTGATTTCATCTAGCTCTTTTTTCACTAAAAAGTCATAGAGGACTACAGTTGCCTTAGAAAGTGGTAACACTACTGTATGTGTTGGTCGTTCGTACATAGTTTTAAGTTCACCTCCTCGCTTGTTTTTTGTCGCTTATTACTCTTCATTATGTGGTGCTGTGGGGCGGAAAACAAGCGACTGAAAACCACCCCACAGCGTAAGCAACACAGCTAGCCTTAGGTGTAAACCGAAGACTTTTGATTTCTCAATGTTGCTTCAAAATACCCTGCTTGATCCTGATCCCATTCTGCAACGAAGTTACAGGTTAGGGTAAAGAGATCATCTAATCCAGTATCCATATCAATTTCTTCAATGGTTACTTTCTTAAACACCAATTGCAATAACTCAGTGTAGCCAACACCAAGCCCAGCTCCTGCAAGTTGCAGGACCATAGATTGCTTTGTTAGGTTGTAGTAACGATCTCTATCAGTTACTGATTCAAAGAACAACGTATAAGAACCACTCACCCGCACCGCTCCATACGTTAATGTATCGGGTTGATTGCTGCCTGACTTGTAGTTCATCTCTACATTGTTTGCTACCTGTAGTTTAAAGTTCGTTACTTTTGTAGCCGTTGCAGCTTGTGCTAATGCTACAGTGTTGCCAAACCTTAAGGACATGTCTTTCCAGGTGTAGAGGGTTCCAGAGGTAGTAGTAAATGTTGGAGCAGTTACACTACTTGGAGCCTTTGCCATAAACCCAGCAGTAATGGTTGCTATACCGTCATTGTTTACCTCAAGCTCCAAGGTATCAATGGCAGCGTAGGAATATTGTTCCACGTCTACCCCTTTATAATCCCAGAGCGTTGCTGCAGTGACAGCATTTCCTGACACAGTAGGAGTAAATAAATGGTCATAGACCGGAGGACTAGAATTTTTTTGAGTATTTGCTTCAAGCCCTAATCCTAACTTAAAGAAGTATCCAGAATTAATAGAGTCAAGATAGATGGTCACTGAACCCTCTCCCCATCTCTTTCCAGCTACTGATCCATATTGTTGTACACGGGTTTGCCGTGCAGAAACATCCATTAATGGTTCATGATGCCCCCGCAAACTGTTTTCAGTAAACGGTAAAAAGACATCCGGTGTAGCTTCTGGAGTTCCAGGTGATGCTTCAACAGCAAGACCTAAATACCCTAATCGTCCAATTTTTTCAGCCATAATTTTCTCACCTCCTTTCTAAAAAGATTGACAATTCCCTTGACTATCGGGAGTCAACAACGTTAACACATTCCAAAACAAACTCAGCTACACGGGTGTCCCCCACCTCTCGCTGTTCATAACTTAAGTTCCCCCGCACAGGTCGCACATACTTCATCATGCCGGAGAGGGTAGTATCCATATCAAAGGCTGTTAAGATCTCATCTACCATCTCCCGTATGAGTCGCTCTGCTTTTTCATTACCAAAAGCAATTTCTACCCGTTCCTGATAGACCCGTACTACTATTTCATAGGTCCGAAGGTTTCTAATGGTGTCTCCAAATGATCCAGAAAACGCTTGAGGGGTAACAGTAGCAAATGGGTATTGCCCGCTTTCTGGCTTATCTGGTTCATACTCATAGACCACTTGAAGCCCTGAGACTCCTCTCATTTTGGTTGCTACTGCAGCTGATAAGTTTTGTATGTTTTGAGCCATTTGTACCTCCTCAGGATTATTTGTATCTACCAGGACATAGTTGAATAGTAAAAGTAATGACATACATAATTACCCTCTTGCCATCATTTGCACGATAATCTGAGCTCCGTCTCTAAAGTACCGCAACACCTGTGGGGCTGCTTCCCTATAGGAAGGCTCCACAAATGGATGAGGCTTTGTTCCTTGCTCTCCTATTTTTTTGGCAATGATGTAGCCTAAGCCAGGTTGACCAAGCTTTAACGAGGCCCACCGTTCTAGAGGGGCTGTAGGGGGCCTAGAACCTGGTTTCCTACCAAATTCCACCGTTTCCCCATATTTCTCCCCAACACCCACTACACCGCGACTCCACGTCACCTCAACCTCACTGACAGACCGTTTAAGAGATCCTTGAAACGTAATACCCTCTGTATCTATTGTTCGTCTAATAACCTGCTTAATGTGCGTGGTGCTTTTCTGCATTGACTGCAGTAATACAGGCTTAAAGTTAACTTTAGCCCGTTCAAACTGAGAGACTAATTTATCTAGTCCCTCTATTCTCATCGTAAAATTTCTATCTGCCATATTAATTATCTCCTTCAAAAAGAACTAACTCCAAGTGTGGGAGCGGTCCATATTGATGATCTTGTACTCCGTTGACAATAAAGAGTTTGCTACTTCCGGAAATAGTCACCCTGTCTCCTACCTTGATATTGGAAATTCCAGTAAATGCTTTGAATACCTGACCATAGGCTCCATTGGTAATAGCGGTAAGTTCTGCAGAAGCGGGCTGAATATTCATTTTGACAGCTTCTAATCCGGAGACAGTAACATAGGACTCTTTATCAGAATCCCCTGAGGTTGGCGTTAGCCGTTGAACTGAAACAACTTTGTCTAAAAACATATCTCTACACCATCTTTCTATAAGGAGCCAATAACCTATATGCATCAGCAACCAACTTACTCCGTTGTTTGCCTTGTGGATCATTGGTCTTATATTCAATGGTGAGAGATCCCTGTGTAATACGTGAAGCCCCCATCTGATTGTATTGATTAGAGAATATATCTCTAGCCAGGAGGATGGTTGCTTGTTTTATACTCCCAGGGAGGTTGGTGTATGACCAACCCGCTGTATAGGAGAGCTTTACATAAAATTGTGTGTATTTGAGACTATAAAAATCAACAAAAACAGGACTCCCGTTGAGCGTAATTTCATTATATGGGTACCGTATATGACGCTGTGAGTAGTCAATGTTGTAGCGATTATTCCCATTGCCATCTGTTAAACCCACAGACACTGATACAGGCCCTTTGTTGAGGGTTATTCCTTGCACGGAAACAATAGGAACTTTAGCAGGAAAGACCAATAAATCACCCTCTGTGGTGATTCTCCCCTCTTTTACTTCATCAACAATCACCTCAAGCATGGGATTAAACCCCAGAATATCTGAGGCTACCTGTGAGGCTTGACTTAAAATCCCTGAGATAGTTGGGTTGTCATACCGTGTTGTATCTACCTCTGGAGCCAATGCCTGAAAATCAGTAACAGTGACAATTGATGCATTAGTCATAGAGTGAAATTTAATGTCAGTCTTGTTGAGTAGGTTAGGACTGACTATCCTACTCAACAATTAAATTTCGTTAGCCTATTGCTAAGCCTCCTACTTTCATTTGGAACGGTTCTCCAATAACCTCTAACACTTGAGCTTCTATAATGAAGCGAATGGTAGAAAAGTTACTAGATGGTACGTCCACGCGAGACATAGGGATTAATTCTTCTATTTGTACCCAGTTTTCACCGGAGACATCCCGTTCTGTTAAGAGGTAGGCATCCCCTCCAACATACCGAGACACTTCCAAATCAATCACCGATCCCGTTACAGGATTGATAACATTTTTGACCTTGTAGCCAGCAGTTACCGCTCCTGTGTTCGTGATAAATGCCCGTTGAATAGATCCACTCCATTCAAGATTATCAGCGATTGCACGGTTTTGACGTGCATTTGCGTAGATGACGGTAAAGTCTGCACCAGCTAAGAAGCCAGTGTTACAGAAGGCACCAATACCAGAAGCTGTGAGCAATGCAGCGTTTCCAGAGTTGGTAGTGATCTGTTTACCCATGCCATCAAATTGGTTAGAAGAGGTATTAGTGTCTCCACCAATTATCAACTCTTCTTCACCAAGCATGACTTCAACAGCTTTCACTTTTTCCCGTGCATCTAACATTGTTGCACCAGAGACAGGGCCTTGACCTGAGCCCGTTCCTCCACGACTCGCAGCAATAGCCAAGCCACCAACCTCAATTTTTCTCCCTAAGAGTTTGAATGGATATGCCACCGTATCATAGGTTTGTGAGGTTTCACCAGGTGCTCCGGCATCAGCAAAAGCAATTGCTGTGTTGGTCCCTACCCCTGCAGCTCCAGTATTACTATGGAGCTTTGAGGTTAATCGTTTGAATACTGCAGCCTGACCGTATCCCTGCACACGTGCGGTTCTGTTACGAATTGGCGTATGAACAGGAACAAGGAGCTTAATATCAGGCGTGATATTCTCAGGAGAAAATACTGACCGTGCAGGCGGAGAAAAAGTACTAGTAGTTAATACTTCAGCTGCCTTTAAGATCTGTTCTCTAACCTGTGCATCAACTTGAGAAAATACATCATTAGGATTCATACTATTGTTTCACCTCCTTTCTAAAATAAGATTTTATTTTTTACTCAATGCATCAATTTCAGCATAAATGCGTGATGCTTCCATTGAGTAACCTTCTTTTGCAAACTCGTTAGCTCCAAGTTTTTCATAGAGCGTATCTAATTCCTTCAAGCGGTCTTTGCGTTTTGCAATTTCAGGGTTTTCCTCTTCCTTTTTTTCAGGAACAGGATCAGCTCCTCCAATTGTCTTAGCAACTGTTACTGCTTTTGACTTAGGAGCTGCAGGTGTAGCCTCCAGTTTTGCAACTCTTTCATTCATTGCAACTAATGTAGTTGCCATCTTTGAGAGAGTGCCTGCCAGTGAACCTACAACTTTGGAAAGTTCTTCATCTGCTGTAACTTTCACTTTTACGGCTTCTTCTTTTGGTTTTAATTCATCCAGAGATTTCTGAATGGTCTCCAATTTTTGAAGCGTCTCAGCCATAGATCCGGCTTCTTTCCCTTCTTCCTTTTCAGGAGTCTCAGGAGTAGCTGGAGTCTCTGGTGTTTCAGGAGTTGTAGTTTCTGGTTGTGATCCATTCCCTTCTCCATCCTCCCCTTCAGTTGTAGGAGTCGTGGTTTCTGGAGTGGTCGTTTCCGGAGTAACTTCATTTTCCTTTTTGAGTTCATCTGCTTTTTTCTTCATGGCTATAATCACCCCCTTTCTAAGTGCATTAGCAAGATCATTTGTGCCTAGATCCATTTTGCTCAAGCGAGCAATTCTATCCTCAATCTCTTTGACTGTTTTGGTTGTAAAGAATTGCTTAGATGCTTCAACCGTTTCATCCTCTGATTCTTCTGGCTCTTGAGCTTCCGTTGCTACCACTTGTTTCATGGTCTCTAAACAATCCATAAGAGCCTTGGTGTCTTTCCCCAGGTACTCAAAGTATTCACACATATCTTTTAGCTGAATCATCATCATGGCTGCTGAGTATGCTGTGTACGCATTTTTCTGCATCTTTTCTCTTTTCCAGAGTTCAACAACAGCAGCTTTATTTGCAGGGACATCAACGAGTGAGATCTCAACTAATTCAATATCCTGGATGACATTACCTACTCGTTTTAAGACATTCCCACCAATAGAAAAGCCACGATATAGCCCCTCCTTGACCTTTTGCCAGGCATCACCTACAGGAATATAGGCTCCAATGTAGAGGCCTTTGTCTGATGCATCTGCTTGTTTGGTTGTTCCGGCTACCTTTGCCTGGTGCATTTCACGAATAGTAGGGAATTTCATGTACCCAGGGAGAGCTTTTTGAAGTGCTTCTGCTTTGATTATTTCCCCATCAGAATCAATGTCTGGAGTAGAAGCCCAGCCATAGACCATGTGTTGCTCATCATCAATTTTTTGAATAGGGATATAAATGTCTTTTTTAAATTTGTCCATACTGCCTCCTTAAACCACAAAAAAACACCCCAACGGGTGCTAGTAACTTAGTCAGTCCCATAGCAAGGAGATCATCCTTGCCCTACTTACTCTAATATGAAGAATCTACAGCCCAGTTGTCAACTACTTCTTTTTAGGGTCAGGTTGTGGTTTTTTGAGTTGTTGATTCTTGGCTGCTTCTTCTTTCTTAATGATCTTTAAATCTGTTTTATTCATAAAAATGGTCATGAAAAGTCATCTTTATTCACCTAACCACACCTTTGCCGGAATCACAAAATCATCCGGTATGACGTGCTCTATATAGCATCTACAGGACACATGAGCAGGATAATACATATATACCACACCACTCTCAGGGTGTGTAAAGCCCTTTCCTGTATCAACCTTCTGACCCTCTAGAGGGCCACAAATAGGACAAACCCGTTCATCTAGGCTTGTTCTCCAGATCTCCTCTCTAATCCCCATCCTGAGGGCTGATTCTTGCTCTATAACCCCCATGGCATGAGCGGTCTCAGTTAAGACAATACGCTCAGCTCTAATGGCAGTAATGTTCTTTCCATCATCTATGAGAGACTGCTGAATCTGAAACGGAGATAACCCTTGATCTTTTCCCTCCTGGATCTTTCCTGCAATCCATTCCTTTGTGTAGTTGTCTACTGTATCAATGGTCAAGTTGCTATAGTTACCAAAGTACTCAATAAGCTTAGGGTTGGTAAGACCAAAGATAGAAGTAATTTCTAATTTATCTAAAAATGCCTGTCCTCCCTGTGATCCTGCAAACACTAAATAGGCAGACATATCCACAAAGTTATCCAGAGAAATTTTAGAAAGAAGTGCTCCTACTTGATTAAGCAGTGGCTCACTAGCACCTTTAGCCAACATCATGAGAGTAGGAATAGTAGAGTGATAATCAGCAATAGATTCAATCTGAGCGGTTAGCCCTTTTTTTATATCACTCTTAAACCCTTGATACTCATCTGACTGTTCCACTCTGTGAAGAGCAACATTTGTCCCCTTTTTATACACAAATTTTTCTATGGAAAGACGGGTATTATGGATTGAGTCCCTGTTCAATGTGATGGAGTTCATCTGCATACCGTAGTAATGTAAGAGATGCTTTCACCTCAGGATCTAAATACTGGTCAAAAAAGACTTTGGCTTGCCACCTGGAGTGAACATTCTCAAGACCTTTAGATATTTCTTCATGCAAATCTGCAGCAATTTTATTAGTAGGGAATTTTGTTCTAATATCCCGTCCTGCCTCTATATCTCTATAGACACATTTTCTCCAACGCTTGATCTCTTCTTGCTGATCCTGCTCATTATTTTGATCCTGCTTGTCTTTTGTTTGCTGTTGCTGTGGAGTAATGCCTTTAATAAAATCATCTACCTTAATAGGACCAGATGAAGTAGAGATATAATGAGTCAACCCAATAGGCTCTCTGCCTTGTTCAATTCTATACTCATCCACTGATAAGGCTCCCATTTCAATCTCTGTCTTTGCAATCTCTGCCTCTTCCTTTCGGTCAACAGGATTAATATTTCTCCACATGAGCTGAAGCTCTGGATGTCCTAAATCTTCTTGAATAATAGTATCTAATACTTCTTTCGTAAAATTCCCCAATGGCAAAAGCCCTCTTTCACGGGAAAGATCTGATTGTGAATCAGCTGTAGCTTTATTCACCTGATAAGTAATACCAATATCTTGAGGTGGAACATCAAACACGGCACAGGTTTGCTGCAAAAGCCAGAGTTCAAACTTTTCAAAAGCCATGTCTTCCGGCTTTCTACTTGGTACATACTCAGATCCTCCTGGAAGAATCTTGAGTCTATGCATAAATCTAGGATCTCCAGCAATTAAAGAATCAAACCACAATTGCCATTCTTCTACTGTAGTGCGATTAGAAGCCACTTCCTCAGGTAACATGACAAATCCTTCAGGCGTGTTGTTTTCTTTGAAGTATGCAAGATTATACAACGCTCCACGGAGAGCTGATTCTACCTGAATGATTAATGACTCAAGAGGAGCCATGCCATAGGGACTATAGGAGCGTTCATTCATCTTCTCATAAATCATCTCATCAGTTGTGTACCCTGCTAGCTCTCTACCTTCTACAATCTGTACATATGCAGTCTCAGGAGGCTCTGGTGTCCCACCTGTTTGCGTTACTCTAAGAGCAATGGTTGTAGGATCAACAGGAATTAAATACATAAAATCCCCGCCTCTGGTTTTTTGCTTCTCATAACAGATAGCATCAAGCGTCAAGACATCATCTACCATTTGCGTTAGGAAGCCACGCATTTTACTCTTGTGACCTGTAGGATGCTTAAAGAAGTTTTTAATTTCAGCAATCTGTGTTTCATACCCTTGTTCACCCTCAATCTCATAAATAGTAGTAATATCCCACTCTAACTGAGTAATCTGTCTAATTCTCCGATTAATACAAGCACGAGCGATAGGGTAAAGCTGTGCCATACGTCGCAAGTATGAAAAGGGGACATCTGAGCCTACTTTTCTGTCAGGATTAGACTGGCTATTAACCTGACCAATTCCTCTATATCGGAGAGCTTCATTCCGCTGCATGATCTGAATTTTCTCTATTTCCTGAGTCACTTGAGACTTAACAAGAACGGGGACTTGCTCTTCCATTGTTTTTTTCACCATATCATCAGCAGTCATCTTAGATACCACTAACGCCTCTGGTTCAGCGAGATACGAGCTGAGTAAGGTTTTGAAGGCTTGGGTTTTGTAGAAACGAGTTCGGAGTTGGTTGAGTAAGTTCATACGCTTGTGACTTGTAGTAATCAGCTACAGCTGACCTCTTTCCGAGCAATTTAATTGCTCCTTCTAGTGCATCTGGCCCATCGTCATGAGCATCGGACGGAAAGTTAGTCAATTGATCTATTAACTGCTTCTGATCCCTTCTAAATTTCACTCTACCGTTCTTTATGTCCGGTTGCAAGGACTGAATGCGGAGGATCTTATCTGTATGCTGCCTAACCCCCCTCAAAGGCATTGTAATGCCTAATTCATCCATTAATTTCTTCACATCGTCAGAAAAGAGCTCCTGAAATTGATTGATTTCCACCCCAAAATCCTTGTACTCATACTTCCTAGACTTGTAGAGCATTTCCTTGCCTATAATGTCAGGGTGTCTCCTGGCAATATCTGCATCTAACACATATATCTGGTAGTTCATGTCTGTGGCTACCGTGATAATAGCTGAGTAGTCTCCCCCATTTTTGCCTAGAGAAGGATCACAGAACCCTACAACATACAGCTCTTTCCCTGCTATCTCCTCATCATCGTAGTACTTAATCCAGTCAGGATGGAACCACCTGTCCTCCATAGCAAGCGGTTCATTCTGCTTCTCACTAGAGAATGCTGCCGGACCATCCGCTATATACTGGAGCATCAAGGCATAGTAGGGCTCTTTCTGGTTCCAGAGTACTTTAGTCCCCTCAAGCATGACATCCTTGTGCTGCTGATAAAATGCCAGGGCTTCCTCTAGCCTATTAGGATTTTCTAGGTTGGTGACAATCCTGGTCCATTCCTCCCAAAGGGGTGAATTAGACCACTGCATAATAGATTTATAGATACGGGTTTTATAGATAGGGTTTTTGAGTAGCTTGGATAGGAGAGAGTCAAAATGAAGAATTGTCCCTATAATGATCTTATCCGTTCTCTCATCCCCTGCTTTAGCCAGAGCCTTATTGTGCCAGACCTCCATTTTCTTCCGCTGGTCAGGAGACTGAACATTCTCATCATTTTCCAAGTCATCCCCAATAATAAGATCCGGCCTCCACTGCTTATACCGTCTACCACGGACTTTCTTTCCTGCACCTAGGGCTTGGATTCTTACTTCTTCCCCTTTGAGAATTAAATCAGAAGAAGTCCAGATTAACCCTTTTAAATCTCCAAAGTCATTACGCAACAGCTCATTATCTTCAAACTCTGATTTTATATTGGCTAGGAAGTCATTAGCTTGATCTGCAGTGTCAGAAACAATAATGATGTAATGCTTCTTTCTATAGACAGCACACCAAATAACCAGAGCAAAAGAAACAATAGTAGACTTTGCATTTCCACGAGGTGCAGCATATGCCAATGCGTCAGGGGTTCCGTTATCAATTGCCTCCTGCAGTTCTTTAAACAAGTCCTCATGCATTATAGAAGGCTCAGCATAAAAGTACTGCGGGAAGTAGGTAAAACAAAATTCTCTAAAGCTTGCAAACCCTGTACTAATTCTGTTCCATCGGTGTTGGTCTAACTCTGAGACCTGTTTTTGGGTCAAGCCCGTTTCTGGTAAGAAGGTCATACAATTCCTGGTCTGTCACTTGCTTGTCTTCATCATCTTTCTCATGCTCTACTTTCTTCACCACCACCATGCCGGAACGATCTTCCATATCCTTGGCAATGTCCCAGGCTAGTCTTTTGTCTCCATCCTTAATAGCAGATTGAAGGAGTGAGAGTTTTACTTTACTCATGAGAGGGGCTAGTCTTTTATATTCTTTTTTAGCTGTTTCAATAGAGAAGCCTGACATCTCTGCTTCATACTGGAGGTAGGGCAAATACAGCCGTCCATCCATCATGAAGAGCTTTTTAATATGTCCTTCAGAGTATTTTTTTCCAATAGCCTTAACTATCTCAGGATAAGTATACCCTTTATATTTTAATTCTATGCACTTCCTGTCCCATTGATTCATAAAAGTTCCTTTTCGTTGCCAAAAGTTGTCTTGATTTTCAAAAAAAATTTGTCAAAAAATTTTCTCAAAAATTTCTTAACAAATTACTATCAATCATTACTATTAGGGGGTCTCTCCCCTATCGCTACTCTCTAGCATTTTTTTGGTTTTTTGAGGCGGACCCACCACTCCCCTACTGAAAATCACGGTAGGGGAGTGGTCCCCTATTTTATTTACCGAATTATTCCCGATTGAGGTAAATATGCTAGAATACCACTCCCCATGCAACTACAATAAAGCAAGTTCTTGGAGGAGCCTCAATATTATAGTTGCCTTATTTTGTGTCTTTTGCATATGCCTCAATAATTGCTTTCTTAATAATTATTTTGACAATCCACACGCCTCCTAATGTTCCAATGACATAGAGATAATAAAATAGTTTCTCTAATCCTGATAATTTACCCATGTGACTCACCTCCTTTATATGGACTCACATGGACATTATATTACTCTTGTATTGGTTCGTCAAACCAATCAGCAAACTTCTTGAGTCCCTCACTATCTCCATGACAATGCTTGAACTTCTTTCCGGAACCACAAGGACATGGATCATTCCTTCCTGCTGTATCAATAGCGTACCCCATTCTTCTCATCTCCTGTAGATAGGCATGAGCTTTAGAAAAAATCTCATCCCATTGTCTTGTGATATTATCCCAGGATAACGTCCTGACCCATTCATATCCCCGCTCTACTATTCTTTTTACTTTCTCAGGATTGGCATAGGCCCAATACATTTTTTCAACCAAGTCGTCAACATTGGTTAATGGTCTGACTCGTTCATTATCCTCTAGCCCCATACAGATCCATTCAGAGGACGTACTCCCTGCTTTAACAGGAATGCCTCTGAGTGGTGAGTCTTCTTTTTCTAGTTCCTGAATATCACACGCAAGTCCTCTGGTATTAAAGATGTCTATGATGCTGGTAATGTTAGGAGCAATGATAGGAGTCTTTGTTGCCATGGCTTCCGTTGTGATAAATCCCCAACCTTCTCCCAGTGTCGTAGTAATACATAAATCTGCAGCATTGTAGATTTTATTTACTGCATCAACAGAGTACCCCAGTCCCGCATTAAATCCTTTAGGAATGGAATAGTCACGTCCCCCAACTAAACCAAAGGCCCGTCCTGTTTCATTTATAGATCCCCCAATGTCATCTTCTTTGCAATGCAAATATAAATGACTATTAGGAACCATATGCTTAAATGTAGAAAACGCTGCCATTGTTCGTGCAATATCTTTCCTTGGTTGGTTGCGTGATACATTAACGATCAGATACGTATCCTCTTTGATATAGTCTTTGAAGAACTCCTTGCGGAATTGTTTGACTTCTTCTTCCGGCAAAGGATGAAAGACATCAAGATCTATCCCATGAGGGATAACACTAATCCGGTCTTTTAATGAGTCAGTAAAAAGCCGTGCCTTTTTCTTAAGTCCTTTATCAGTCAGAGAAAAATCAAAGGTTGTCTCAAACTTCTCTCTATCAAACTGCAGGATCTGCTCTTTCCCCCAGTCACAATATGCCACAGGAAAATCAGGCAACATAATAGAACGAGTCACCCAATTCTCTTTCAACTGTGCATCTACCGGAAAGTATCCAATCCAGGTAAACCAATTCTCTGGCCCTACGGTTCGCTTCCAAAGTTCTTTAGCAACTTTTAACTGTTCACCAAATGGAAAGTTCACTCCTAGCCCTTCAATAATAAAAGGATCCTGAATAGTGAATATAATGTCCCACGGAGGAACAAGCCCCGCTCTTACTTCTTGACCGTTCATAGCGTTGAGCATTCTACCTCTGCCATACATGTCTTGATACCCCTGTGGCTGTGCAGGATAGATCTCATAGGGATGGATATTCTTATCATAGGCATCTCCCATGAAGTTAATCCCAATAACGTCAATGTGATACCGTCCTGTTTTTGCCAGTCCTCGTAGAACGTTTTTAGATACCTGAGCAAACCCAGTAGCTGACGTAGGGCTATCACAGAGAGCTAGTACTCTGATCTTGTTTTGACCCACTGTATTGACTTCTACGGGCTTATTTTCTGCTTGTGGTGTATTTGTATCTTCCATAGGTTTATGTCCTTTCTAGGCTAGTTTATTGCCTTACTTTTACCGCGTGATTCTACTAAGTGAGATAGGTCCGGTACCCTCTCCCCTCCCCCACTCTTTTGAGCTGCATAATGCCGTCTTTGAGCCTGTTGCTGCTGTTCCTCTGTCATTTCCGCATATCCAGGAATCAACTCACTCCACTCGTACTCCTTGGGGACTGGAACAGCATTGATACTGAAAATGATCCCCAACTTATGCTTTATGAACAGCTCATCACATGGCATCTTAAAAAGCCAGACCCAAAACTTTTTTTTCATCCTAACAGAGATATTTGCCATGCCATTGTCTCCCCAATAATTACACTGAGAAGTCAGCGTTATTTTAAAATCCTGAGGGAAATGAATCCCACAACTTCTACATCCTATTTTCATTGCAGTATCTCCTTTGGAATATTACAAACTAAATATTGCTTGTTTGTTACCCCATTACCTATTTGAGCCACTGCACCTCCTTTTTCATTACATTCTCGTACATATTTATTCAAACGTTCTTCAACAGAAGGAATAGATGTAGGAAATGGAAGAGGAGATACTATCTCTTCTTTATATTGCTTAATCATTACTCTAGAAACTAACTGCCCTATTAAAAAGCTTAACAATCCTGTAATTACAATTACATATTTCATAATTGCTCTCCTTTGTCTTGAATGTTGGCAGGTTTATCAAATTCTGATACCCATCCTTTTCTATATTCTTTTAAAAAATTATCTGCCTGTATTACTTTTGCTAACCATTCTTCTGGAACTTCTACCCCTGTTCGTTGATTCAATCTGATCTTCCTCCTATATTTCGTAAACTGGTTATACATCAGATTACTTTGTTCAATAGGGTGTCCTTCTTTCACCAGTCCCTCCAATTCTTTGTAGCGTCTCCAAACGGTTGTACATTACCTTTACCATCCATTACTTCAGGATGCTCTCCTCCCCACTTTTGCATATACCTCAAATGATTCTTTCCATGATTCGTACTGATCTTATTACGTAGCTCTACATTCCGTGAGATTGTCTGTGATGCAAAATGAAAATAAGGAGCAGTTGTCAGTCTCTTAAAATGCACAAGTCCCGCAGGGATTCCCTGGTCATTGTGTTTTGCTATATGTGCTCTTGCCCGTGAACATCTGGCATGATAATCCTGATCTTCACAGTATGCCCCTTCAAAGAGTTCATCAAACCAACCAATTACTCTGATTGTTTCTCTGCGTATCATATAGCAGGAAAAGTCTGGCCCTTCTGCTCTCCAATCGGAAATCTCCTGACAATCAAAATCTGTATAAGGGACAGGAAGTTCCATTCTCAGCATGGTGTCTATCGTCATCCGGTCTCTGATATTGTCTCCTGTCACCATTAAGTAATGAGTCTTGTCTATAAACGCTTGTAGATGAGGAATTGTCTTAGGATGCAAAATCACATCATTGTTAATAACCATGACATACTCACATTCAGGGTCTTCAAATGCCATTCTAATCCCCTGATTCCAAGATCCAGACACTGACAATGGACTGTTATTCCGTACATAGGTTAATGACTTGCCATAGGTAAGCTCTGAGTTGTGCATATTCTCCCCCCAACGAGGGATCCCGTCTGTTGATGCATTGTCAATCAAAATGACCCTACAAGGGCTTTGTATTGAGTCTATTGCCCCTTTGGTAAGTTCTAGGCAGTTGATGGCTGGAATAACTACATAGAGCTTCATTCTTCCTCCTGTGATTTAAAGATTTTTAATTCATCTAATGCTTCTTCTACTTCACCCATAAACTTATTCAATGCCTTATCTTTATTCATATAGAGGATTTTTGTTGCATCTCCTTCAGCTAAAACTTGTATTTCATTAAGTTTTTGAACAGAAATAAAATGTAAAGACAATTCTGTGCCAAAGGTTAACGACTCTACAAATGTATGAATATCCCAGTATTCACAATTAACAACCCTATGAAAAATTTTTGTTGTCCCGTTTGCTCGTAAAGCAAGGACTATATATTCATTCTGAATTAGCTCTTTGCGTTCTGCCATGGGTCCTCCTTTAACTCAACAATAGTTAAGTTCTCCTTTTCTATATGCCTACTCGTAATCTGAGTGAGCCTATTCTGTTGTATATAAAGCTCTACACTCCCGTAAGGAGCTGCAGACTCTATAGCTTTCTCAATTTTCCCTATTACATCTGGTGCTAATTTAATACTCATACTTAAAATGGAATGTCATCAGCGTATTGAGTCTCACTCAGCACAACGGTGTCTTTATCCTGTTTCTGCCTTATTCTTAAATAATCAGGCGCATCTAACTTTCTTTTAAACCGTTCAGCTGCCTTTCTATCCTTTTCCTCTGTTATCTCATGCATAATACGAAAACCCCGATTTTTCCAAATACCTTTCCTACAGGCATAACAATCAATACAATCACAGTCTTCTCTGTACCAGGTGTATTTAATAAAGGTTTCGTCTGTCATAGTAATCCTAAAGCTTCGTTAGTTCTTGAAAACTCACCAAAATATTTTTCAGCTGCAACATCATAAGCTTTAGCTGCTTCTTTAGCAGTATCAAATCTTCCTAAGAATATATTTTTTCTATTTACTCTAATAGAAGCAGTCCAAGGTTTTTTTCTTTTTTTTTGATAATGTACCCCCTTAAACCCACTAGTATTTCTTCTTGATATAGATTGATTTTTTATATTATCTGCTGAAATACAAAGTCTTAAATTACATCTTCTATTATCCAATACATTTCCATTTATGTGATCAATCACCTTTCCTTGAGCTATTAAGCCTAATATGAATCTATGTAATAAAATTACTTTTCTTTTTCCATTAACAACTTTTTGAGTAACAACAGACACTATATGATCTTTCTTCTTACATACATACCAAGAGGAAAATTCAGCTACTCTTTCAAAATCCTGATCATCAACAATGATTTCATGTTCACCTGATATGTAAATTTTCTTCATTTATTCTTTATATCACTTGGTGAATTCTGTTGCAAGTATCCACCAGTCAAAAGCACATTCTGCACCCTGGTACCGTGCATCACTCATCATCCAGGGTTCAATACGCCGTACCTGACTCCAGGGAATCTCATTATTATTTCTCATTTGCTTCTCTAGGTATTCATAGGTATAGGACCAACGGTGTAGGTCTTCTATATGCCCTTGGAAAGCTCCGTACATATTCACATTGAATATATAGTCATCAATTCTCCCTTGCTGCCAGGCTTCAATAAGAGCCTTTCTATCGGGAATAAAGACCGCAAGCTTGCCTCCTGGAGCCAGGATTCTAAACCACTCCTTAGAGACTGCCCCCACTTCACTCATGTCTATATGCTCTAAACAATGGTGAGCTACTAGAACCTCACAGGAATTATCATCAAACATGGGAAGACTCCTGATATCAGCTAAAACATCTACCTTATACCCCTGATCTCGTATGTCTACGTTGATCCATGGCTCTTTAAATGGTCTTTGACCTGAAGCTAAATTTATTTTTTTCATACTAAGCCCTCCTCAAAAATATCGTTATATGCTGTTTTTAATGCCTCTTCAAAAGTTTCGCCTATATATACATAGTCTCTATCTAAAAATGGGACTATTCCTTCTAACTCATATTGTTCTTTTTCCTTTTTTGACAACTTATCTAACAGCTTAGATCTCCAATAAATAACTATGCTGTAATATGTAGTTCCAAATTCAGACTCAGATTCTATACCTTCAAAAGCAAGGTCATGATTCCTTAATATAAAAGCATATTCTGCTGTTCTAGTATTCATTGATCCCTCCTTATGAAAAAAATGTCATTATAATCTTCAATCGGACTATCCTGTACAAATCCCTTCCCAGCTAGGAAGGTAATAATTTCAGGGGCTAGAGGCCCTACGTCATACCGCTTTTTCCCTGAGCATTCTATATTGAGCATCGTAAACCCCTCCAGATATGGCCCCATGCCTTTTAATACCTCAAGCTCAAACCCTTCTACATCCACTACCAAGCAGTTATACAGGGATAGATCTATCTCAGGATAGAGTTTTACCCAAGTAGTAAATTTCATTACCCGTACAGCTTCCTTCCCTACATTATGAAATTCAGGGTAATCCTTCCTATATTCCTCTGTCAGGTTATAAAAGGATGAGCATTGCTGATCTCCATAGGCAACATTGATCTCTTTAAAATCATCCTCATTACCTAATGCTACGTTGTAGATAATGGGACTCTTAATGTCAGGGTGCTTGTCTCTAAACCGTCTAATAGGCTCCTGAAGGGGCTCAAACCCCAGCAAGTGCTCTATTCCCATCTTGAGGTACTGGTCATATTCAAACCAGTCATTTGTCCCTACATGAATAACCCCAGTAATATCCATTCCCTTCTTAGTGAAGTGATTGACCTTTACCCAGTGTTCTCCATCAGTAAAAGTGCCTAGTGATCTATTCATGTTTAACTCCGTAGAAAAACAAATTACTATTCCACTCAGTGACATCTGGCTTTTTAAAGCCTGCCTTTTCTAACCAGGTAATGAACTGCTTTTTTGTGATGTGGTTATAGTGCTCTGTCTCTGCTCCACCTAAGTGCTTGTGTTCTCCCCAGTCCTGATTAACGGTTGTGATAATACAGACCCCGCCCCTAGTTAATACCCTGTAGGCTTCCTTAATGGTTGCCTGTGTGTCGGTGTCGTGTTCCAACATATTGCAGCAGGTAATTAAGTCAAAGGTCTCATCAGGGAATTGCAGGGCATGAGCATCCATGATCCGGTCTACACCCTTCCCCCCCATCAGATCTATACCAATGGTGGCAGGGTTACCAATGATGTCCACCCACTTAGGTCCCCGATTAATAAAGTTATAACCAAAGACTGATCCGCAAATATCTAAAGAACCAATATCTAAGGCGTTCTTAAATGTTGGCTGTTCTTTTAATTCCGGAAAAGAATAGGAAATATAGTCCTTGACCATACCCCCATACATCTCTTCAGCTGATGGCATATTCTGTCCATCCTTTACTGTTCTGACTGTTATGAAATCGTGTACTGCTCCGTGCATAAGAACCTCCTTTAAAATGTATTAACCTTTGACTGAGACTTACCATTCATCACCTTTACTATCCATAGATCAGTGTACCGTTTTAACTCTCGTGCATCATCATCAAAATGGAGCCCTACCCCTCTGTCATATAAACGGGCTACTTTCCATTGAGCACCATTAGCAATGGTTTCAAACTCTCCCCAGAGATCTAAAAAGTCTGGAGTAAATCCCAGGGCTCTCATGAGCCGTCCTCTTTCATGCTCCCGTTCTCCAGTAATCACCCCCACTTGATGCCCCTGCTTTTGCATGGATATTGCCATAGCATCAAAGAAGTCTTTGTGTTCTGTGTAGCATCCGTCATAGTCAATAGAAACGATCATATTTTCCTCCTTTAAATAAACCCCTCAGGAAGTTCCTCATAGTGTTCACATTGTGGTAACTTCTTGAGTTCTTTTAAAATACTGCCTTTAATAATGAGTATTTGCTGATACCATTCTGTCCATCGTTCAGCTAACTGTTTTTGATCCGCTTTTGTGTATGGAAATGCAAAGGGCATATAGCCTGTTTCCATGAAATGTGCTTTAAAATATACCTGATAATAATCAGGAAATTTCTCAAGCAAATTACTATCATATTCTATAAAAACCATCGGCTCTAAAAAGGTGCTAAATCCTGGTTTTAATAATACACATCCAGCTTCTTTTAACTTACTCTCTAAATACTCTGTAACGTCTTTTTTATTCATATTTACCGCACTCCCCCACTCTACCTACCCCTCCCTCCTTTTTTTAATTCTTGAGGCTGAGAGACCGGTAGGGGAGTGGTCTATCAGAGTGTTATAGGATAAGAGTTCCCTTCCGCCACGCCTGCCCAACATGAAACGGAAGGGGGCTCCCATCCTCTAACAAACACTACATAATTTTAACGCCAGCAACTTCTTTAAATGTCTCATGTCCAGTAGCTTTTTCTCCATATGTATTTGTCTTTCCACATGGCACTATAATCTCTGGCTCTATGCTCCCAACTCTATACCCATCTCTTACTATTTTTTGACAAAAAGCCCAGTCTTCAGACCCCATAATTTTCTTCTCCTGCCCCCGCATTGTTTCATCAAATGGACCATACTTTTCCCATGTTTCCCATGTCATAAATTGTGAGTATCCAGAGACTGCATCTTTTAGTCCAATGTATCCTAATGGAATCGGCAACCGCTCTGATGATTGCAAATATGGATGACAACTTGCTCCCAATACTTTTATTTTAAATTGACAATTTTCTGCATACTCATAAACCTGTATTAATCTCTCAAGCCACCCAGTTTTAAAATACACATCATTGTCTGAGTGATATAAATATTTGCTCCGGTTTCTGTCTTCTTTAATCATGTTACAGATTGCATTGCGTGACGCTCCTGGTCCTATGTTTTCAAAATTGTGAGACAAGTAAAACGGAATAGGTGCTCTTCTTTTATACATCTCTAATTCCTGATAGACATGATCGTTAGACTTATCATCAACAACATACAAATTAAAAAGCTCTGAGTCAGTGTTTAAAATTAAAGAGTCTAATGTTTGGATTGTATGTTCTAATCGGTTATGGACCGGAATGATGATGTCTACTTTTTTCATTGTCCCTCCGTTTCTGCTTTTAGAGTATTTGCTCCATCGTCACTGGCAACAGGAATCTCTGGACCAACATTATCTAAGTTGTTTCTTTGATCCACTTCTTTTTCTAATGCCTTTTCTACTTTCTCTGATGCAAACTGAATGGAACACCAACGCCACATCCGTCTTAATCCTTCCAATAAAGAAATCTCCGGAATGTAATTTAATTCTACTTTTGCTTTAGTAATATCAGGGCATCGTCTTTGGGCTTGGTCCTGTGGATACTCTGTTGGCATCTCCACCTCTTGTATAACTGCTTGCGGGTGAAATTCTTTTTTCATGAGATAGGCCAAATCCTTCATTGAGATCTCCCCATCTTGTACACCAATGTTGTAGACCTCCCCATTTTTTCCAACAAGTAGGGTCTTCAAAAACCCTACCATTGCATCCTGGATATAGCAGAGGGTTCTTGTTTGCACTCCTGGTGTGTGAACCGTGACGGGTGTTCCTTCCATCATCTGATACATAAACTTGGGAGCTACCCTATCGTCCTTGCGTCTCATTCCTGGACCATAAACATTAAAAGGTCTTACCCATTTCACTGGTATATTGTGGATCCGGTGGTAAGAAGCACACATAGTCTCTTCCATCCGCTTACTCTCGTCATAGCAGGAACGTGGACCAATACAGGACACATTACCGTAATAGGTCTCTTTTGTTGGCACCTGGTCAGGATGAGGATTGCCGTACATCTCTGAAGAAGAGAAGCACAAGAAACTCTTTACAGGATTCTTTACAGAAAACTTGAGTAGGTTAGACAACCCCAGCACCATCCCGTCAATTGTTTCAATAGGAAACTTCCGGTAATAAATAGGAGAAGCAATCCCTGCAGCATGGATAATATAGTCAATAGACCCCTCTAGGTTAGCTGTAGAAATGTCGTCATTTCTAAAAAGAATGTTTTTGTCCTGGACATCATAAAGGGCATTGTTATGATCTGAGGCTATCCCTGAGTCCATAACAAAGACCCGCACAGGGGAAGAGAAAACATTGTGATTCAAATAGTCAAAAACAGCAACAAACCAGGAGCCTAAGAATCCAGCTCCTCCAGTAATCAAGACCTCTCTGCCTTCCAAGTCATAGATAGGAGTTCCTACCCGCTGAACAATCTCAATGACCTCTCGTTGTACTAACTCTGGTAAATCTATCATGATCCCCTCCTTTGGGTGTAGGGCATGGGGAAAGGCACTATATACCCTCCCTCAAACCCTCCGGCTTTTAATCTGTGCTTCAAGCTTTCCTTAAAATTCCAGGCAGAGAGGTAGAAGTACTCTGTAAGGCCCTTAAATGACGCTGGTGGGGCTAAGATAGGGATATTGGTTCCTGGCACATATTTCCCCTGTTTGGCTGGAGAATCGTCATATACGGCCTGTATCTCGTCTCTGGTGAGCTCATACCAATTGAACTGTACAGTGGTTTTTGCAGCTGCCCCATACCCCATGATGACTGGCTTTCCTAGGGAGCCCTTGAGTCTCTTCCGCAAAAGCTCCTGCATCTTGTACTTATTGTCTATAACCCTGTTGCCAAACTGATGAAACAAGGGAGAGTGAAAGGCTGCCTCTTCCTCCCTCAGAATACGATTTATAGCCCCTGTATTGACCTCTGGCAGGTCTTTGTGACCAAAGTATACTCTAAGAGATACCCCGTGAGTCGGGACCGTCTGGACCTCTACAATCTTTAAATCGTGGTATTCTGCTAGGGTTGCCAAGGTCCCCAGGAAGAAATAGGACAGATGCTCATGATAAATGAGATCAAAAGCATTGTGCTGGAGCATATAGAGAAGGTGTGGAACCTCAATCATGAATCTCCCGTGATTGCCTATAAGCTTTTTGACTCCTTTTAAAATCTGAGAAATATTGTCTACATGAGCAAAAACGTTAGTCCCTGTGACTAAATCCACCTTCTTCATCTTCTCCAGGATCCGGTCTGCTGTTTCTTCCGTAAAGTACTCACATAGCGTCTCTAATCCCTCCTTATTTGCCATAGCTGCCACATTGACTGAAGGGTCAACCCCAATAGCAGGGATGTGTAACGTCTTAAAAGCCCTAAGCTCAATACCATCATTAGAGCCAATATCTACCACTCCCCCGTCCTTGGTAACTCTTCCAAGGGTCACTTCTTTTTCAGCCAACTCTCTAAAGTGGTCTTGAAATACTGCACTAGTAGAAGATAGGTAAAGATAGTTTTTAAATAGCACATCCGGACTGACTACATGTGCCAGTGTCACCAGGTGACAAACCGTGCAGTACTTCAAGTGTAGCGGGAGTCTCACCTCTGGATCATCCGGAGAGGAAAGGTAGGCATTCGCCATAGGCTGAAAACCTAACCCCATCCAGTTATGGAATGTGGTGGATCCGCATACTCTGCAGATGGTTACTTTAGAAATTAACTCTTGTAGTGTCTGATTCATATGAATTTTGGGTACGTGGCTCTGTAGCCATGGCAATAAAAGCTCCGTCAGTTAAAAAGACAAAGCGGTGTTTCTCTCCTACAGGAGTAAACACACAGTCTCCAGGAGACAACACTCTGCTCTTTCTTTCTTCTCCTTCAAACCATTCATATTGAATAGTCCCTGAGAGGACATAGCAAAAATGAGTATCTTTTGCATGAACGTGAGACCCGCGTACTGCCCCAGTTTTTCCAGTACAATACAGCACAGCATGAATTGCCTGAGTGACATCTGGAAGTAATTCCAATAAATCACCTCTGTCATCACTGTGTTTTCCTATTCCTGAGTAGACTTCCATAATGCCTCCTTATACACCTTATTAGCCAAGGGAATGCTTTTCTCATCCTTTGGACCGTTAAAGTGAACAATACAGGGTTTTTTCCCTGTTACTTTATTAATAAGCCTGCCATTCTCAATGGTGAACTCTCGCTCAAAATCCGAGTCAGACATTGGTTGAAACAGGTCACAATAGTAATCAAACCAGATAGCTGGTTTATCCTTTTCCCACATCCTCATCCAGTGACCTTGGTCATTGGTCTGAAGATAGTAAAACGCTTTACACTTAGAAAGAATATCCAACACGTAGTCAATCTCTCCCAGGAAGTTCCCAGGATTCATAAAACGGTACGGTGTTGGAGACTCTGGAAATTGATTCACCAAGTCCTCAAATGGATGACATGCTTTCTCTGCTGAAGTAATAAGAATAGGTTTTCCCATTGCTTCATACTTCTCTATAATCTCAGGTAATCCCGTGAGAAAAAAGGAGTCAGATGCATCCGTGTACAATACGTATTTAAAATTATCCTTGACCGTATTGAGCCTGTTTCCCAGCTTCTCTATCTTTGAATCAAAAAAAGTAAACGTTTCTTTTTGTCCATACACATGCAGGTCAATATCAAACATGCTACAAGAGACAGCTAACCGTTGCAGCTGATCTGTATAGTCACGATCATAAAAACCTGCTGTAATGACAAAAATATCTTCTGGCCTCATAACTTTTTAAAGATCACCAAATCCCATGCACTTTGAACTAATACAATACCCGATTGCTCATCCGCTGCTTTTTTCACTCCTGCAAATGCAGGGTTGTTATAATCATGAA
>ERZ761584.75-NODE-75-length-38074-cov-132.088219_pt1 | contig 38074 bp, 60 predicted proteins | sample MGYA00512168_ERZ761584 | MGnify/ENA primary metagenome ERZ761584 (study PRJEB28899, sample SAMN03785564) | bioreactor sludge metagenome | biome: EBPR Sludge; feature: EBPR Bioreactor; material: 0.22µm filtered reactor supernatant | place: Saint Lucia: Queensland...
CCATAACTGCCCCAATCGCCATCATCAAACACCAATTTATTGCCACGCCTATATACACGCCTTATTGGTATAAACTCATCAGCAGTCTGGCTCGGCTTAATATTAGCTTCTAAGTCTATTAGCGCCTGCACCACCTTAATAACATTACTATTTAGTTCCTTAACACTTTTTTCACTAGCCAACCACTTAGGTATTTCAGTCTTTGTAGTATTAACAACTGGCTTGGGTATATCTTTAAGATTACTAACAATAATCTCTTTAGCTTGCTTAATATCTTTTAAGTTGCTAACACTCAAGCCCGATTGCAGTATTTGTTCAAGCGTCTTAAAGCTCTGTATCAAATCTTCTTGGCTTTTGGTGTAAGCAGTACCATTAACACTCAAAGATTGCTCTAGCGAGCCTATATGTGCCTGTAGGGTGCTTATAGTATCAATAAGCTCTTTATGATTAGCCTGGTTTATCTTAGCTTGCTCGGTTTTGGCTATTTGCTTATTTTTTATCGCTTGAAGTTTGGCTTTTTTATCATTATTCATTTAACCCTGCCAACTTTTCAAGTTCTTTTATGTATTTATCTTGCTCAAGCTTGTCTGTCTTAATTTTCTTATACTCTTTAGTACGCTTATCTATCTTAGCCTCAAGGGTTTTTATCTTAGTTAGGCTCTTACTATCAAAGGCTTTAGAACTTTCAACTACTGGTATTATTGTGCAACGACAATTTGGGTGTAGTGGTGGGTTGCCATCGTCAAACTCACTATCACCGCTATAAAAGTCTTTACTTAGCCCAACTACTTTACCGCTATACTCCTCACATAATGGGCAGGGGTCACCAGCCGTTAGCCACTCTTTGCCCTCAACCACACCGCTTTGTATATATGCGTCCTCTAGCCCTAAGTTACTAGCGTGTAACACTTCAGTTCGGGTTACTCGCTCGGCTTGGGTCTTGGTATAGCTATCAAACTTCTCTTGTATGGCTCGCTTAATAACCGGCACGCCATCACCATTAGTTAAACCAGCCTCAATAATATCTACCATTACATTTTCATCAGTTTCAATCATAGAGCTGGCAAACAACTCAACTCGGCTCTTAATACTATTACGCAAGTCAAACTCTTTAAGCGCCTTTGGTATATATGGCGTATCTACACCAATTAAGTTATTAGCGTGGTTACCACTAGCTACTGCTATCTCAGTAAGTATTGGCGTAAACTTGGCAACAGCGTTAGCCTCCCAGCGCTCATTGTTTATTAAGTTTCGTTCCTTACGAGCCTCAGGGTTGTCTACATTATGCACGCCCTCGTCTACCATGTCGCTAATAAATTGCTGTAACATATTATCAAAGCGTTTTTCAGTTACCTCAACCATTGCTATTTGCTTTTCCCAGAACTCCCATATCTGGTCATTACTAAATGTAATACTAATCGGCTTGGCTTCTTTTATCTCAATAACTTCTTTGCGCATTAAGTTCTTAGCTACTGGTTTAGCAGCTTCATAGGCTTTGTACCAATCAGCTTTTTGCTGTACCAAGCTTTTACGCCTAAATACTTTTTTAAGGTTTACTGCTTGCAATGCTTTGGGTGGGTTATCTTCACTATAGGTATCAGGCTTAGTATCGCTGTTATCACCGCCTAGTGCGTCAAAGTCTACCATTTCCCTAGCTTCATCTTGAGTAATAATGCCACTATCGTATAATGCTTTACTATCAGCAACTTTACGGGTCATATCTTCTGGCACAGGGTCTTCAAAGCCAAGCACTAAGTTTTCACCATAGCGTACTACTAGGTATTCATTTAATGCGTCAACAATTCGGCACATCTTAGGCTTGATAGTAGATTGTTTCCAATTAAGTAAAGTAGATTCGGCGTTAGCACGGTTTACATCTTCAGTTATACCCAAACTAGCCTTGGTGTTTTTAAATGCAGCCATTATCTTATCGCGTAGCCAAGCTTGTTGGTCAATCTGTTGAGCGTCACGACTATTCATCTGTACTGTTTCGGGTTTTATACCGCCACCAAAAATTGGCACTTTAAAGAAGTTCTTACTACCGCCATAGGCAGCTTTCATCTCGGCTTTGAGCTTTTTAAGTTGGTCTTGGGTAAGTTTATTATCGGTAGTTAGCATAAACTGCGCCATCATACCATTACCATAAAAGCTAGTAGTAGCCTGTAGCATATTAGTATCTATATCTAGGCTAGTAGCAATACCCTCAACTACACTATGCCCTCTGTACTGGTTAGCTGGGTTTGGTATCTTAATATGCAGTATCTCACCTGGCTCATAAATAGTTTCAGTAGTTTTACCATTAACAGTAATCTTGTATTTATATGCAGTTACTTCACATGTTCCGTCAATAACCAACTCAACACCATCTGGTTGTAATAAATATATAGCAGTTGGTATAGCGCCATTTGCACCACCCTCTAAGTACCAAAAGCTATCGCCAGTCAAATCTAAATGGGCTTCGGTCAAATAAAAGCCATCACTTTGAGTAGTAGTGTCATTAAACTTATCTAGTAAATCAAGTAATGGGTGGGTTTCAACTTCAACCAGCTCATACTTTCCCCCTTTTAGCACGACTTTGTATAGCTCTGGCTCTAACTTAGATACTTCTTCAGCAAGCGTGGTTACATTTATATATACCCACTCATAAAAAGCATTTATAAGCTTGGCACTAATAGCTTTTTCATCACTCAATTTATTACTACCCATATCGAGAAAACTACCTAAAAGTACGTTCTTTATTTTTTTAGGAATACTTACAGCCTGAATCGCTGGCTGTTCTTTTGATACATCTTTGCCAGTTGTTATTTGCCCTATAATCGGTAACTTTATATTCATAATTCTTCGTCTAGCCCCGGCCAATAATCGGTTATCTTACCATCTTCATCTCGGCTCACTTTGCGCTCTTTCTCTTTAGTATCTACCACCCCAATATAAGCATTGCTTTCTTCTGTCCACTTTGCATAAGCCCACTCAGCCAACGCCCAACTATCACAATTGTGTACAAGCACATTATTAACAAAATACTCTGGACAATCTTTTATTTTAAGATTATATACTACCTGCTTTGTTCTTGAGTATGCTTTCGTAGGCATGTTTTCTATGCCACTCTCTACCTGCCTTTGAGCCATGCCACTTAGCAGCTTCTGGTCGAGCATACTTAGCCAATGACTCTCTAGAGCGCTGTTTCGCCTTGTCTGTTGACATATGCTCTGATTGATGTTGGCTTCGACTTTTGCACTCAAGATTAGAGGGTTCATTATTAAGTGGGTTTTCATCTTTGTGATGAATGACCGAGCCTTTTGGTATGTCGCCATAATTGTCGATATAAATCTGTCTATGTAACGACTTAGGTGGCTCATTACTTTTATCGTGTCGCCAGTAATATACTTTGAGTTGCCGTCTATTTGAGCTTGGGTATCTATGATACTTTTTTCCTCGATAGATGATTGTTTCTCGTTCCATATGTATATTATATCAGACTCATCTATATATTCAAACCCTTTTATGCCTTTTTTGGTTATAAACGGGTGGTCTGGTGTGCCAGTTATGCCGTACCTAGTAATAACTTCAGCCAATCTACTACCTTTAGCAACTATGGGCTTATAGCCCTGTCTAGTAAGAACTAAGTCACCTATTTGCAAACTCTCAATTGGTTTTTGTCCATAATATGTTGTTATCAATGTGCCTGCCACGAAACAGAAATCGTCATGTGCCTTATCATCATCAGGGTGAGCAACCTTTAGAAATTGCCCCCGATATTCCTGTTGAAGATTAACCATTTGGTCAAGGAATCTTCTACCATTAGTTGTACTTAATTTAGGTAGACTCGTCAAGAAGTCTTTTATAGTAACTTTTAGATTACGATACATTGCGTCTTTAGATTGTGCAGTAAACTTAATCTCAAACAGACCGCTATTCTCATCAGCCCACTCAGTATCTTCTTTTATCCAATCGGGCATAAATTGCCCCTGCCCGGTACTATCTATCGCCAACGCCACTATATTGTACCTACTCAAAAAGTCTATTATTATCTCATACTGGTTTTTGTAATTCTCACCCCGTAACTCTAGCCAGCTTATAACCTCTTTCTTTTTTAAGTCATTATTCCAGCGTAATACTGTTACAACTGTGCTATCTGGGTGTTTGGCAGTATCAATTCCAGCAAAGCACTCGTGTACCTTGTCGCTATTGGTATTACTGCGGTTGCTATCTTCTAAGCCTTGTATTTCCTCTAGTGTAGTAAACTGTCCCGTGCCTATTAGCCACTTGCCAAAGTATGGGCGTTGTATCTCATCACTGTCTATACCCTCTGGGGCGTTTTTAATCTCATTACGCACCGCTTGCTCATACAATAAATGCTTAACATCACCAGTGCGCTCATACAGCTCACGCCTTTGTTTTACTATATCTTCAAAATATATCTTTATACTGCGCTTGGTATTACTCAAGCTCTTAAAATAACAAAGCCTAGTGCCAGCCGTACCAATATATATGCGTGGGGCGTTAGTAGTTGCGCCTATCGGCCATATCTGTTGCTGTACAATCTTATCATCTAAATCTTGGGCTTCTTCAAATATCATTAAGTGAAAGGTTTTAGATTCAGGCTTAGATGTAGTGGTTACTGGTGCTATCCAACAACTACTGCCATTAGGTAATACCAGCGTTTTGGCGTTCTCACGCTCTTTAACATCAGTATTGTTCTCATCATCTTGCACTAGTGGTCTAACTGAGCGTAGGTTATTTTTTAATCTCTCGAAGTCGGTTCTAGCTTGCTCTATTTGGGGTGCAAATATACCAATATGTATAGGCATATTATATAGCTCACTAATAAATGTCATTATAATTTCAACTGTATCAACCACCGCTTCAGTCTTACCAGCTTGTCGACTTATCTCAATAGCTAGCTCAATCAGCTCTAGGTCTTTAATATCTGCCTCGCTAGTTACATTTAGATTGTGTAGTAGCGCAGATAATATACGATTGCTTATTTCTTCTTGGTATGGGTATAGGGTTATATTATGAGTCAGTTGCAGGTGGTCTGCTCTCATCTGTTGTAGTTGGTGGAACTTCATCAACGCCCTCGCTATTTCCATATTTTTCTATTATTAACTGGATTGGGTTACTCATACTAACTTCAATGTTCAAACTATACCCATACTTTGCTAACCAATCTGCCCAGTTCTTATCGCCACTCATAGCTTTAAGTATCGCTGTCTTTATAATTGCCTCTGCTGGGTTGCCTTTGAATTGAAACTTCTTGCCATCTTTACCTATCATATCGGTAGTGAAGTCTGGGTCGTCCATCATTCTTTGTATGCGAGTAGATAGGTGAATAGTACCCTTTGGTTTGCCTTTAGGATTTCTTACTTCACCTTTTTTAGCTGGTATTAGGTTTTGTTCATTTGCCATTTTCTAATCTTTCTCTAATAATTGCTTATATTTCTCTTGTCCTGTTGGTACAAATAAGCATTCGTTAGGTTGGTTGTTATGCTTTTGTAATCCGCCTTGTAACGTACTCTTTTGTGGGAACGACAATATAGACTTGAAATCATCTGGTGCTTGGTATTCGCTTATGTATAACTTGTTAGTCTTTGCGGTTTGTCTAACCCATTCCCAGAACTTATCATGGTCGAATCCACCCTCTTTATATTCAGCAGTGCCTTTATATGGTGGGTCACAATATATAATTGCTTCTTTGGGTATTTTTATATTCCAGTAATCATCACTATAAAGCTCCAGTTGCTGCAGTCGCTCCAGTTGCTGCAGTTGCTCCAGTCGCTGCAGTTGCTGCAGTTCGTGTATTCTAGTCTTTAACTTTTTACTTACCCTAGCTAGAGCTAATCTTCTTTTATGCCAATCGTCTAGTTCTAATATCTTGGTTATATATATTCTTGGTAGTATATCTTTTATAAGTTCTGGGTTCTTATTCACCACTAGTTCGTGGCCCGCTAGTTTAACTGGCTCTACTGCTTTACCAAACATATACTGTTGTTGAGAGTTACCAAAGCTCCATATACATTGGATATAACCAACATACCAGTCATCATATTTGCTTGGGTTCTCAATAACATCATAAAACTTTTGTCTAGTTATAAATTCTGGTGTAAATATACTATCATTAAATCCACCATTAACTGCGTGGCGTATTAGCTCAACAACATATTTGTTTTTATCATTGGCTACTACCGACCAACCATTCTTAATAAATATCTCGCCAATTGCTAATCCACCACAAAATAAATCAACTAAATGGTTGGCTTCAGGGTTAAAGTTCTTTATTGTGCTATAAATCTTGGTCGCACTTTTTCGCTTACTGCCCATATATGGTATTGCCATAGCTACACCCTAAACTCGTGTCCGCATTCTGGACAGGTTATATCTTGTGTTTTATCTGGTGCTTCTCTATCTTGTGTACCCTCTATGTCGTCAAAATTGACATCTTCGTTCAATCTATAAAGTCCATCGTAATGCACCGCCTCATACACTTCAGCCTGTGGTAATTCAGCAAGTTCTATAAACTCATCTAGACCCTCATAAGTTATCGTTCCGTATTGACTGGTTATCTCTAACAGTTGTGCTTTAGCGTCTTGCATATTATCAGCTTCAATCAACACATAGGGTAATTCATAAGGTGTAGCGTTCTCTTTTATAAGCACTCTTTGGCGTTGGTGAGCGTCCATAATATAATACTTGTCATCTTCTCGGTTGTGCCATAAAAATGCAGGTACAGTGAACCCTCGCTTCTCTAGCACGCCTTTGAGCTTGTTGTAATTATCTTTGTTTAAGTCCTTTAAGTGACCTTGCAAAGGTATCCACTCTCGATAGTCCATTGTCGGCAAGTTGTTTGGATTATGTACTTTTAAGTTCATCTATCAAATCCTTATACTCTTTTACGGATAATTTCACATCATACTCTTTAATCGCTTTTTTATACGCCTTGCTTGCAATATCGTTACGCTTATTATTATCTACTAGCAACTCCAGCTCGTCAATGGTGCGGGCTACTGGCAAACCTGCAAGTTGTGCCTTAACAGTCTTATTCTCGCTCTTAAACCTGCCCCTTGAGCTACCATCTGCTGGCAATATGGCAATGTCAAACTGTTGTAAGCGTTCGTATATAGTATCTTCGCCATACTTTAAAAACTTGTACTTACTCTTATACTCCTCGCTACTAGCCCAGCGCCATGCGGCTGGGTCATCATCAGATATTATAACTAAGCGTATACCCATATCTTCTAGCGCCTTAACTGCCCCATAGCGCAACACATCGGCATTATGGTGGTAACCAAACCATACGGCGGTTAGTTGTTTTTTACTTTTATGCTCTATTGGCTTTGGTATTGGCTCTAAATCAAATCGGTCTTTTATAATCTTGACTGGCTTATCGGTTAGTTGTTGCATAAACTCCTGCATAGCCTTAGTTGGCACTACTACCGCATGGCAATTATCGACTGTGCGCTTAACGTGTACATTGTCTAGCCAATCAGGGTCGCAAATATCTAGTATCTTTATACCCTTAAAATGCTCAATAAACCTATAATCAGGCAACCAATAAACCTTTTGAAAAATCATAACATCAGGGTTGCTACCATACTTATATAGCTCGGCTTCTTGCCAGTGCTTAATAAGTTGGTGTACTCGTATATTTGTACTGCCTATATTCTTCTTACCATGAAATGCCTCAAAGGTCTGAAATGCTACTGTTCCCATACTTTAACCCCATCTTTCCATATTGGTCGTTTACCGTCTAATATATTTATTATCAGCCCATGTATATCGTCTAAATATCTATCTAAATTGAACCACTTTTGAGCGTCTTTGCGTGCCTGCTTGCCAATCTCGACCGCCTCTTTGTAATTATAATTTAATAACTGGTCAATAGTTTCAGCATAACTTAGTGGGTTGTCTGGCACTATAAAGCCATTAACTCCAGGCTTAATAAACTCATCAGCGTTATGGTATTTGCTAGTAAGCACACAACAGCCCGACAGCATTGCTTCAGTGCGTGAGCGTGGCATAGGGCTATCTTTAAATGGGTATATATGTATAAGCGAACTACTAAAAAACTGCTTGTAATCTTCCCAATCTTCGCTATCGTGGTTGACATTAAAGTGTGTTAAATTATGCCCTGTCTTTTCTTGTACTGCGCCTTTTATTGCCGATATCAAAGTGCGGTTATAGTACTTATCTAAGCCACCAGGTGATAGTGATATACAAACTCTTGGCTCTTTCGGCATATCTTCCCACTCATCTAGCGCAAAACCATGTATTATTGGGTAGCCCCAACCCCAACGCTCTACACTCTTATAGCTATTAACTATCATGTAGTTATCGCCAATTAACCGCTTCATACCATCTAGTTGGTGTGGTTTGCCCTTGCTGTCATACACTAGCCCACCATTTATAACCATAGCCTCATCATAGCGCTCATCCCACATTGGCGTGCCATGATTTATAACTATTTTAGGTATATCGGTTATAACTTCATTTAAATCTCGGTATAGTTTGCCCTTACCAATCTGTGGGTCAACGCATTGCTGGTCAACGTGTAATATAGCCAAATCATACTTTCCTGGCTCATAATAAGTTACCCACTCAAACTCATCTGGGCTATATACAGTGCTAGGCTCTGGGTGGTGCGACCATTGCGACCACCTACGCACATTATTTTCTAAATAGCTAAACTTAATCGGGTACTTTTTAGTTAGCTGTAGCATTGAGTGCTGGTTCGCTGTATGCCAAGGACAACCGAAGATGTTTATACGCTTCATATCACGCTATAACTCCATGCCAAGTTTCCATAACATATTCTTACTATCGGCAATCTGGTCTTTTTTGCTGTGCTTATTGCCACTTTTACCCACTTGCACCGCTTTAGCCTCTGGCACAAATACTATCTTATAACCATTATACTTAGCCCTACTGCGTATCTCTTGGCTCATTGCCCCGTATTTATCGCAACGCTCATTAAACATACCAAGCTTTATTAAATCATCTCTATACACGCAACTAAAGTTTTCCACAAACTCTTTTTTAACACCCTTAGTACCATACACCCAAGTTCTAATCTGTAAGTTATTAACAAGCGCTTCAATTGCTTTACTATCCATTACAATGCGTTGGTCGCAAAACACTACTATATCCCCAGTCGCTTCAATAATACCCCTGTTACGCGCCCTAGCAAGCCCGTAATCATCATTGTAGTTTTCTATAACTCTTACCGGCCATTTGCTTTTATATGTTACCGGCTCTTGGCTATCGTTTACTAATATAATCTCTATATTGTCATAGGTTTGGGCGTCAATAGCTTCTATACATTGCTTGGTAATCTCTGCCTTATCACATACTGGCACAATTACCGACACGCTTTGTTTCTCAGATATTAAACTTCGGTATAGTTTTTGGTAAGCATAGGCTCTGCGCTCAAAATTAAACTTCTTAGCGGTGTTCCAAGCTTTTTCTCGCATTTCTTTTAGCCCATCTCTATCTGATACAGCGTCTTTTATAGCTTCTATTAGAGTAAATACATTTTCATTATCACCATCATAAATAATCATATTCTTGCCATTATTTAAATCAGGTACATGACCAACCTTACGAGTAAGCACTGGCGTGCCACACATCATAGCCTCAAGTATTGGCAAAGTACCGCTTTCAAAATTGTCTTGGCTATTACAAACGTGCAACAGCGAGTCATAATATAAATCTCTTAGTTGCTCATCACTAACTTGCTCATAGAACTCAACATTACCAGTTGCTTCAATACCATGATAATAATCTAAATCTGATATTGCACCCACCAAAACAAACTTTAAGCCAAGCTCGGCACAAGCAATCGCCACTTCGCGTATGCCTTTTTTACCCTCAATGCGGTTAGCCACCATTATTACTTGGTCTTTAGGTTGCCAATCGGTATTAAACTGCCAAAACTTATGGTCAACAGTTAGCGGTATATACTCTAGGCGTGAGCTGGTTATATGGCTTAGCTCGGCTTGCATTACAGTATTGTTAGCTACTACTATCGGGTAATCGTTCCAATCTCTTTCGTGTATTGCGTATGGGTTGTTATGAGTAAGTATGGTTGGTATTTTTTTAAGCCAATCAAAGCGTTCTCTTAGCATGTCCATACTTTTGTAATACTGCGCGTCAATAATATCTGCGTCTTTACACTCACGCTCAATCGCTTCAAGTTGCTCTGGGTCTGGGCGTTTCGGGTGTACCGATATAACTTTATAATCTAGGTTTTTATGATAGGGCTTAACCCCTTGAGCTAATCTGTCTAAGGCGGTTTTCTCTTTGTCTACTATTGCGATTACTTTCATTGCTTTTATACCTTTCTTTTATGTTAGCACACCCCAACCATTGTAGCCAAACTGCTCAGGCTTGAGATTGGTTATCGTTTCTTGCATTACTGCTGGGTGGTCATCTAGCGTTAGTGTGTTATTGTGTTTTTTATATCTACCTTTTACCATATCTAGCCAACCATTAAATGCGCTCTCGTCTGTGCCATCTGTGCCTAGTTGGTATTTGCCAAAGTGTTGGTAGTAAGCTCTGTCCATACGCCCACAATCTTCGGCTACTTGGTCTTTAGTTTTAAGTAACTTCTCATAATTATAAAATGGTATGCGGGCTTCTGGCACATCTTCTGGCTTTATATACTCGCCATTTAAGCTTGGTTGGCATAAATCACCGCCACTATCAAAGCGTATCATATCACCATAACGTGCTTTGTTTACCGCCAACACAAGTCGGCTTTTTAATGTGTATTTATATGGTGTAAATATCTGGTACTTCCAAAACGATATTGCTGGGGCTTCGGGGTTATCCGCCAATGCCTTGCGCAATTTATCATAATCTTTCTCGTGAAATATAAAGTCTGTATCTAGGTGTATTACCCAATCAGTATCGCAGTTAGTATAGCCCTTTTGAAAATGCTCGCCAATAATCTTCCAATCAAACTCTTGCGGCCAAGTACGCTCACCATCAATAGTTACTACCCTATCGCAAAAGCCCATAGCCGATTGTAGGCACTGCTCATAAGTATCGCCCCTTTGCTCTGGGCGTGTTTTGGTTATGAAAGCACCAATGGTCATTTTACAAACCCTATACAATGTTTGCCCATGTGTCTTGGCACTACTTGTTTTTCGTGCATAAGCTCTAATACCGCTAGACTTACCCCATAATCGCTATCGTGGTTATGGTCGTGCAAGTAATCATCAGTTAATAGCAAGCCATTTTTCTGTAAGCATACCCAAGCACAATTTAAATCTAGCTTTACATCAGCATAATTATGGCTACCATCTATATATATTAAATCAAACTTCTCTTTGTTTTGTTCCCAGAATACATGGCTTCTGCCCTCAAAGCTCGACCACCTATCCTGTAATTTTGCATACCGCACCTCAACCATTGCGTGCATACTTGGGTTTGTTTGTGGTATCGGGTCAACCGACAATAATGTGCCTGTACCAGCTTTGAGTATAGATATTGTACTTACGCCCCATATACAGCCAATCTCTAGGGCTTTTTTATAGCCATAATCATTTACTACTTTATGTATCTCTTGTGCATACTCAAGTGTTGGTGCGTGTTGGTTCTGTTCTTTGAACCAATCTGTTGTTTCTGGTAATTTAAAGCTCATTTAATTTCCTCGCTAACTCGAAGTCAAAGTCTGTTTGCCCTCGTCTATCTTTAGTTTGTTTTGCCTTATCAACATCATTTTTATAACCATGAATACCACATAATAAATCCACCGATACAAACCTGCGTGGCTCATAAAACTCTGCCAATCTTGACATTGAAGTTTCCGGGCGCTCATCTAACAAGTGACTTCCAATGTGCTTTCCTAGCGCCGGCAAGCACTCCTTTTTTATTAACTGTACACCGCCATTTATAATATCTTGTGAGTACCAACCAAAACACTTAGCTTGCGCCCACCAAGCACCAGTTGGCACTTCTAATAACTTAACCTTGCGAGTTACAATTACATCTGCATCAACTCTTAAAAAATCATCATCGGCTTTATTATAGATATATTGTAGTTTATCAGATAATCTATCAGCATTTAGCACCAATTCAACATCAAAGCCTTGTCGCTCTAAACTCCAAACGCATAGCTCGGTTGTTGGCTCGCCTATCGAGGTTACAAATGCCTTTTTCATTTATACACTTCCACACCTATAAAAGTAATCGGCTTACCAAACTCGGTACTTTTTATCTTAAACCCTTTAACTTTATAATCTTTAAATAACGCTTTAAGTTCTGGTAGCGTGTACTCGTGTTCATGGTATCTGCCTAAGTTATCGGTAGCTTCATCGGTAATAATAATACCTGCCTTGTTTATGTGTTTATCAAATAGGTTTAATAGCCTTTTAACACCTTTGCTGTCTAGGTGTTCTATCACATTTAGACACACCATATAATCTGTGTTTATACCGCTTCTACCGCTTAAATCCCAATACCTAAACCTAGCGTTGCCTTTTTCTCTCGCCAATTCTATACCAATCTGTGAGTTATCAACGCCCAATACTTCATAGTTCTCGGCTATTTTGTTAGCCACCAAACCATCACCACAACCAACATCAAGCGTTGAGCCTTTGCAGAAGTCTACACATCTATCAACGCATAACTTATACCAAGCCCAGTTTGGGTCATCATACCAATCGTAGTGATATGCCCCAAGTTTTTCATACTTGTCAAACTCTTGGCTCACTTTGTAGCCTCTACCCAATAACCAACGCTATTATCAAATGGCTCAATCTTAAACTCGCTAAACTCTTTTAATAAGTGCCTTAACCCATACTTAGTAAACCGCCAATAATCTTCTTCTGAGTGTTCTTCAAACATAAACGGTACAGATAAATATAGCTTGCCACCCTCTTTAAGCGAGCCATATATATTACTTACAATTATGCGTGGGTACAAAGTATGCTCAAGCACCTCTAAACAAAACGCCACATCATTATTGGCTTTTGGTTGGTAGGTTGCAATGTCTTTTACCTCTAATTTTAGCTTTAAATCTTTATATTGTGCTACCAAGCTTTTGTTTTTATCTATACACAGCCATTTACACTTAGTATGTTTTACATATTTGGCGGCCGGCTTTGCACCACTACCCCAATCTATACACTTTTTACCCTCAAGTGTTATCGCTTCTAATTTAGCCCTTAATTGTTCTCTTTGCCCCATGTTACCTCTTTTCTAATTTAGTTATAAACCCTGTAAAGCTATGGTCTTCACCTTTAGCTGGTCGCATACGCTCAGCACTGCAAAATTGTAGCCAGCCGTTGGTTTCAGCCCTGCGCCATACCCACTCGGTAATCTTTAATCCGCAAATATCGGCTAACTTCTCAACCCCTGCTGGCATATAACGCAATGCGTCATCGGCTATCGGTTGGTGTAATGGGTAAACACTTTGCCAGCTAACCCATATATACCCCTTAGGCTTAATAAGTGTTTTAAGCGTGTTTAAAGCCAGTTCTGGGCGGTATACATATTCCATAACCTCTAGGCAAAAGACAGCGTCAGCCATACCTCTATAGCCATGTATAGCACTATTTATTCCAGCACTAGCCAAGCCCTCATTTAAGTCACATAGAACGTCTGGCTCTGGGCTATCAGCGTGCGGTTGTGGTAAATCAAAAATAGTATAATTATCAACATCAAAGCTATTAACTCTTTTAGGTAGTGGCAATTGCGCACCGCCTACATCAAAAACAGTATCAGCTACTACATCTAAGCTTTTTAGCCACCTATCAAGTTCCAGCCTATAACTGCTACTCATAGCCCCACCAATGCTTTTTTGTAATCATTACACATACGCTCAATACTATTATATTCAAGCCCACGCTTCCAGTTTTTTAATAACTCTGGCGTGCCACCGCTCATATGCACATCTACCAGCTCAACACCACAAGCCAACGCTTCTAAATAGGTATTGGAGTAGCAATCATTTTCATATACTGCAAATAGGTAATTACTAGCCCTGTAAACCTGTGCCATATCATGTGGGTTGGTTATCATACCTAGATATGTAAACCGCTCACCATTAAAAAAATCAAAGTTGTTTTCCATAACTGGCGTAGATATATTGCCAGCAATCAACAATTTAGCGTTCTTATTTTCTTTTTGGTACTGTTGGTAACGCCACCAAGCCCACTCCCACCGCTTAGTTTCGCCCTTAGCAGCGCTTGAGTATAGATAAACTTCATCAGAGTCTATCACTACTTGCTCACCTGTCGGCTTAAAAATATCTGTATCAACGCCATTATATACAACCCTAGCATTAGGTTGCCCTAGATAATCATGCAGATAATCTTTAGCCCATACACACTGGTAAACAACCAGGTCAGCAATCTCGGCTATTCGGCTCATACGAGCCATGCCTTTGCCACCATTTCTGCTATGCTTTAGAGCATTATCGGTACGCAACACTACCTTTTTACCATCAGCTTTAGCTTGCTCGGCAAGCTCTGGCTTAATCATACTTGCACTAGGTACAAAATATATATCTGCTTCATTATAATTCTCGGTAATTAAATCGCCCATACCTTTTTTAAAGTTGGCAAGCCAAGACCAGCCACCGCCGACCGACATCAAGCTTTGGTTAGCGGTCAATATTTTCATTTATAAACCTCAAAAAACTTCCTAAGCGTTCCCATTGTTGCAATCTATGTATCTCTTCACTATGCCCCCACGCATGAAATACCATATCTTCGCCAGCTCTATCTCGGTTAATAGCCTCTAATACTTTATTGCGAGCATACGAATACCAATCCATATTATATTCATCTCTATCATAACCAACGTGTACAGTGGTTTCGGTTTCATACGGGTCATCTGCTGGCTCTAAATTACCAACTTTAACTGTGCGTGCTGTTTTATAACCTGCTTCACGCACCATGTCTTTTATATCATCATTATAATAACCTCTAGGGTAGCAGAAGCTATCTACTGTATAGCCCTGTAAATCCCAATACTCTTTGCTTTCAAATATCTCTTGGCGTTGTTGTTTTTCGCTAGACTGGGTAAGCAGTGCGTGGTTTACGCCATGCGAGCCAAGTGTGTAACGACTAGCAATCTCAATTAAATTATCTCGGCTTAATGGCTCAATACCTTTAGATAATAAATATCTTTGCCAATTCACTGGTATGTAAAATGTAGCCTTGTAACCATACCCACTAAGCATATCGGCAATACGCATATCGTATATACTGCCATCATCAAAACTAAACTCAAGCTTTATCATTTTCTTTTAAGTGGTCTTTATTTATTTTAATAACTGTATCTAATAACTCTGCCATATCATTAGCACCAATACTTTCAGCATACCTAGCCAGTGCTGGCACGTCTTTATCCCAGCATTTACTAGCCCAGCCTCGCTCAAACTCAACCGCTCTAACGTGCATACTATCGGTTCGTGGGTCGCTGTTCCAAGCTTGATGTATTCGTATAAAACTGCTGCCAGACTTCTTAGCAACCGACAGCATAGCGTTCATAAATGTTACTTTCATTGCTGGGTAGCTATTCTCTACCAACTTTACAATCTCAGCTTCTAGAGCTGTTACTTTGTGTATTTTAATATCTGGTGATAGGTAGCGCCACAACACCTGTATAGCTTCTTCGGCTACATCATTAGCCCCACCAACAACTAACATTTGGTGCTTGCGTGGGTCATCTTGGTCTGGGTACTTCCAAAAGTGTACGGGGTAATTTCCCTCACCAACATATTCTACAGAAATTGCAATCCGCTTGTTTGTTTTTTCAACCAAGTAATCAACAGTGCCGGGGTGGAGTGCGCTTTTAATAATAATCAGTGGACACTCAATCCAATCAACAACTTCTTCAACAATAGATATATCTAGTGTGCCATCTTCATTGTGCGGAGTGAATACCGCCACTACCGCAACATCACATTTATTAACATCATCTTTTGTTGTATCTTTGCCCTCTGGTTGGTACGGGTCATAAATAATGGCGTCTTTAAAAACCTTGTGATATGCTTTGCCAACTACGCCATAGCCTACTATTGCCACTGTTTTCATTTTTACCTCATCAAAAAACCGGCAACAGAAAAAGCAAGTAAACTGTGCCGGTTATTTATATTATTATATGCTTTTTTCATATCCGTAAAGATGTTATGGCTAAATTATAAATCAATCCTTTTTGTTTGTAAAGCTTTTATATGCACCAAGCTTTAATTGTAATTCTAAGCGGTTAATATCACTCTTGGTAATTGGCTGGCTTTGTCTATAATTCTTTATAACCATATAATCCATATAGCAATCAGACAGAAAGCCGACTGGCAATTTGCTCATCAAAAATAATGCAAAATCAATATCATCTTGTTCAAAATCATTTATCATTACATAAACCCCTGCACATATTTTATAGCTTCATTTGCACCCTTGCAAACTTTAGCAGGTATACTAGCGCTATTAAGTCGCTCTAGCCATATCTTTTGGTTGTTGCTAACAACTCCGCCTTTTTGTCGTTTCATCTCGACCGCTATTAACTTATTATTAACTATAACAAATAAATCTGGTATGCCCGATTGCACACCCATATTAGTATTATGCCTTTTTTGAGACCAGCTTTTAGTATAGGTGCTGTTTGGTGTATGCCAATAATGCAAATCATTTATAACAAGCCAGCCAATAAATATCTGTTGCTCTTGTTCTTCAGTTGGTATCATTTTTTTATTATACTCCACTTATACTAGCGCAGTGCTTTTTAATTTAGTTTAGTTTATTTTTAACATTATCTGGTTTTCAAGTTCTGTATTGAAGTTATAAAGTGCTTCAATACTTCTTATGTAATCAGATAAGTTTTCGTATCTTACTATAAACTTAGCTTGATACTTTTCAGCTCTGCTTAAAAATCTTTTATGACTATAGGCTGGGTGTAGAGCCAGCAACATATAAGCCTGCCCAAACTTTGATTGTCGGTAGTCTTTTATGTAAGCACCAACCTCTATTAGTTGTTTACATAAGTTTTCAGCTTTTTTTACATTCTTAACCCTGAAGTAACCAGCCCTAAATGGCTCAGCTATATTACCAGCCGTAATGGATTGGCTAAGGTATGTAAGTGTAGTGCTATGTGACAGCCTAAATCTATCTCTAAAATCTAAGTATGTTTGATAGTTCTCATCACCAGCGGTGGCATAGCTTTGTGCGTAGTCTAGCGGTGACCAGTTTTTTTGTATTGCGTTTAAATGTTGTGCGTCTTTTGTTGTAAGTCCTTTACCTACTACATAATAGACGGGTAGGCTCAACATCTCACAAGCCTTTAGCCTATGTTGACCATCTATAACCTGCATATTCTCATTCACAAGTATTGGCCTAACCTTATTTGTTTGTGGCTTTTCACGCATAGCTTCTGCCAGTTTCTTAACGTGCGAGTTAGCGATTTGTCTGTTAGTGTCTAGGAATTTAAATTGAGTATACTCTCTTGTTTCCTGTATGACTTGGTTTGACATCTTTTTGTCCTTTCTCACACTGCGCTAGTATAAGTGGAGTATTTAGTTTTTAAATTGCTTATTGGCTGTAATCATTTACTCCTGCACCAATTATACATTGTACCCTCGTATCCTCTTTCTTAATCGCTTACCCAGCTCTGCCCACTTCTTCGCTTCTTCACTGAGGTTCAATACAAATGGGCTTCTCTCTACTCGCTTTTTGATTTTAACTGGTCTTTCGATAGTGCCGTAGTTATACTTCATTTTCCTAACTCCTCACATCGTTTAACTAACGCTCTATGAATATCTCCAGTGTCTCTACCGCCGCCCCAGTTATACTCAAACTTAGATAGCTCATCAAGTCTAGCCCGTCTTACCTCTTCCTCGCAAAGTGTTGTGATAGCTTTTCTTAGTTCTAAACCACTATATTTTTTCAATAGGTATCTTAATTGGTCATCAAATGTACCTTTTTCTAGCTTCTGGGGTTTACTTTTCATAGCCCAACTTCTCCTTTATATTCTTTTCGTAATCGGCTATCATCTCTTAAACCTTTCTTAAACTACTTATTACTGCTTCTACTACATTTAAATCTTGTAGTTTCTTTTTTTCATTTCTTTTTCTAATTCCTTACCTCTAATCCAGTCGTTTACAGGGTAGAACCAACTAGGCTCTGGGTACTTGTGTGCCTGATTTATATGTAGTATGTAGGATAATCGTGCTTTGAATTGTGTCTTATATTTGCCGATTCTCATTTAATCTCCTTCCTTTTTATAATCCACGGTTTTGCCCACAATAACACCCACATACTCTTTAGCTTTTTCATCTCACTTCTCCCCCTTCTTGGTTGGTGATTGCAAAATTATTAAGCATTTTTTGGGCAATTCGATATTCGCTCCACGCCATAGCTAATTCTTCTCTTAGATTGACCAGTTCAGGGTCGTATATATCGGGAGTAGTTCTAGCTTTTGCTTCATATTGCAAACTTTTTAATTTATGTATATGCACTTGAAAGTCTACGGCTTTTTCTAAATGCCTCAGCTCGTCTTCACTGTTTATAGGGGTCATAATTCTATACCTCTTTCAAGTTTATTGGTGCGATACTAGCGTGCCACCCCGAGCTAACCATAATACATTTTTCTTGCGAGTAGCGATATAACATAGAGTAGTTGCCTCTTTTTACAATATTATCTACAAACCTATGTTCTGGGTGTTCTATTATATATCCAATACTTATTAGTTTTTTGACTGTTTTTTGTAATCTTGAGCTGTGAAATGTACATCTAGTCGATATTGTATAAATAGAATATGGAATATTAAACTTTTTATATAATTTAATTTTAACTTCTTTCATCTCAACCCACTATTAAGTTGTAAACAGAATTGGTAGTCTACCCTGTTTAATTGGTCTAATGGTTGGTTACATTTTTCTAAATCATTTGCCAACTGTTGCATTGTTAGTAATAGCCACAATACATAAGCCATTAAGATTGTTACTGCTATGGCTACAATCCATATCGCTATTCTGCTATTTCTCTCTACTCGATTCATTTAACCCTCACTTTCATTAAACTTAAACTTTTTACAGCTCTTAGCGTTTTACACTTCTCACATCTTAAAAACTTATACTCACCATAATACTCAGCTACCTCTAGTCTATGGTCACATCTAAGACCTTTGAATACTTTTATCCTAGCTTTTTTAGTTGTTTCCATTGTGCGTGTTCTTTCTCTGCGGCAATAGCTTCAGCTTCAACCTGTTTAATAGCAGTTCGTCTACTAGCCTTACCACCACGTCTACCTGCTTCTCTGGCTAAGGCTCTATCGTAGGCGAATCCACCACCTCGGCTCTTAGCTCCACCCATAGCCCCAATTTTACGATAAAAATCTGAGCCGTGTCTTAGTTTGTTTGTTTTGGCAGCCTTTAGGCCACCTGCCCGTACTCCTGACATTACACTCCTCCTTCTGGCATCATTAAATCATTTAGTGGCACAATATACATCGCACCTTGTTTCATTTTTTCTAACGGGTATGTTTTTATTTTCTTAGTACTTATAAAGTATGAGGCTGGGTAGAATCTTGTGCCGTCTTTACGCTCGGCTGTTATAGTAATACGGTTGTCTGGCTCTACAAGTTTCCAACTAGCTATTAGAACCTTCTTATCCTTCCACCTAGGGGCTAGAATTATAAGTTCGTTGTGACCGTCTAACTTATTCATTTTCCCCTCGCTCAGTCTCAAAGTTCTCTTTAGCTTCTCGGGCTTCCATTTCGTATTGTTCAGCCTTAAGTTCTCGGTATCTATCCCAACGCTTTTTAACTAGCTCTCTAGCAAGGTCGGGGTTGCCCTTAATGTTGGGGTTTTTGTTACCACTACTCTTAGAGCCTGCTTTGGCGTGAAAGTCTTTGCCATAGCGTTTCTTGGCTGTTCTTGCTGCTTTCTGTTGTTTGTTCACAGATTTCACTGTTCTACTCCTTCCTGTCTACGAGCGTTTTCGATTACTCTTAGTCGGCTCTGTAAGACTGTTATTAGGTTTGCTGTTGACTTGTAAATCTTCTCGGTATTCTCGTGGAGCATTCGTTCCTCAGCTGAGTTACCCCTAGCTTCTATCTCGGCTCGGTTAGTAGCCATACCGTCTGCCTTGCACTCACTAAACACCCCATACGCCTTATCTGTGGCATTTTTATGTAGTGGGGCGATGTTATCAGCAAGGTAGGAGTTATAGACTGCTAATCGGGTCATAGTGTCGCTTAGAGAAATTGGGTCTTCCCATAAGTTCTCTTTGTGAATCAACTCCCTGTGGGCTTGTATGCCCTTAATTGCGTCCTCGAGTTTCATATAAACTCCCTAACTAAATCTAGTTCGGTGTCAACTGATAATGTGTCAGTAAATTGCTTGAGGCTAGTGAATCTAAAAGAATTTAGATAATCATTATCTCCGTCATAGAAGATGGTACACTCGCCATAGAATACCCCTTTATTTTTTAAGCCTACCTGTACATCTCGTATAATTCTTGATTTTACTGTCCGACTGATGGTTTTACCCACCTGAACATTTTTATCGTCAAAAAACTGGATTCTTATAGGTATTCTAATCTTCTTACCTGTGATTGTAGCTTTGTTCATACACCCTCTCTTTTATTTTTAACCGTTATCGGTTGCTATTAAGTCATCTAAACTACTAAAAACTGCTGGGTCACTTTTAAATTCTTGTATTGTATATTCAGTAACTTGTACGCCCTGCTTTATAAACGCTTCAATCATAATGTTCATATGTCGATTTATTGATAATAAATCTTTGTCGGTTGTTAATGTAATTACTACTTTATTCATTTTAACCCTCTAATAGATTATGTATTTGCTTCTTTTGTTTTTCGGTTATCGTGCTGGGTAGTCTTGTTGCTTTGCCACCTTTTGCGCCTGCTAGTCTAGCTCTCTCTGCACCAGTAAGTCCGTCAGAGCCTACTTTGTCGCTAGCAAAGCCACCGCCTCTTGATTTACTGCCACCCATACGTCCAATACTTTGGTAGTAAGCTTTGACCGCTTCTTTGCTACCTAGTTTTTCGAGTAATGTTTGTTGAGCTTTTTTACCGCCCTTTTTGTTATTTGCCATTATAAACAACCCTTTCAATATCAGCTATTCTATCTTCAATACCCTCACACCGCATACGCAATTCCTCGAGTATGTCGATAATTATTCCTAGCTGTTCATTTAATTGTTCTATTTGATTATCTTTCATAAATCTAAATCCTTTCTAATATTTCTAATTTACTAATCGGTACTGCATAGCAGTCAAGTTTTCCATTTGATTGTATAGGGCAAGCTTGTATATCTGCACCGCTAAGATAATAAGTATCTGGCATACTGGGTGTTCTGCTAAACTTAATTTCATTGTGAGTACCTACTTTATGCTTTGCTATAAGCACTGTGCGGTCTTTCCAACGCGGTTGCCAAATATCTATTTGTTGTGCCGGTGTAAGCCTACTTAGCTTCATAGCGCCCTACTTAACAATCTTTTTAGTTTTATTACTCAATGCCCAGTAAAGTAAATTAGCTATGCCAAAAGTCCACCAAAAGAACAAAATTAGTAATATATGTACACCAACTGTTGCGGTGTTTTTTCTCAATAAAAAGTATTCTGGTGTTTCCTCTTGTAATTCCCAATCATTGCTTTGGTACATTTTCACTTCTTGTATTGCTGTTGTTCTACTCATTTTTTAACTCCTCATTATTTAATATTATCGCTTCAATCTGATTTCTTAAACTTTCATATTGTTGTCTTTTATCTTTATATAAATCATATAAGATATTCATTTCAAGCTTTACTTGGCTTGCTTGGTCTAGCAAACTCTGGTAATTCTGGGTGCTTGTAATAGAGTCGCTTTTTACTTTCTTTGTCATAGTGAACCCCGTAGCCTTTCATTGTTGGTGGTTTTAATTGCGTCAGTGTTACAAAATTAGCTTCTAGGTCGTATAAATATCTACCTATACCCCATTGCACCGCAGCCCGTTTCATTGAGCCACTTAGCCCACCTTTAACTGCTTCTATCTGGGTCTGCTCTGCGCCATCATACTTAGTAATTGGCACTTCGTGGTGTAACACAGTAATGCCACACAGCACGCCACCGCCCGGTGCTTCACTATACTCGTTACACCAACCATCTATGCCAAAGACTTCGTCTAGCCTATCCATAATAGCTCTGTTAGTAACATAGGCTAACACTAACGCCCAATGCTTAACTTCACCAGTATGGTTGTCGTTTTGTTTACCGCTTTGCTGTACTCGCCACTCAATATGCTCTGGCTCAAATGGCTCTTTTAATTGCTTTTCTTTATCTTGCATTTGCTTTTTACTCCCTTGCTTTTTTAATACTACTTTAATTATACGCTTATATTAAGCTTAAGTAAACTATTTTTTAATATCTTTATTCCACCACCATATTGCATACACTATTGTGGTCGGCACAAGTATTAGTATTGCCAGGTTATATACCCACTCTGGTATCATTAGCGCTATCTGTCGCATTATACGCACTTCCCACAAAGGCAATCTTGTATTTCGCTATTGTCATCAGCATAGCTAGGGCATAGGTATTGCTCTATTTTAGTATTGCCTAGCACCATTGCGCTTGCATATTCTTCGGCAAGCTCTCTATTAAAGCCCTCATCTATAAAATACTCTAGGGCTTCTTCATATTTTTCTTCTTCTCTATGTTTTGCAAGCTTACGCATTGTGTTTTGTTGCAACCCTAACGCCTCAAACACATTATCGCCGGCGTTGTAGTTGTTTTCCATTTGTTGTAGTCGGTCTTGGTCATTTCCCATTTTATACTCCCTTTTTTAATTGTTTATATATCTATTGTACTCTTACGCTAGACATAAGTCAATACTTTTTAGATACTTTTTTGTATATAAATAACACCCATAAACTCATCTTTACTACCCAAGTTAGTAACCACTTCTTGTTTATTACCAATCACCTATTATCTACCTTAAACTGCTACCCACCAAGACCTTTGGTATAATGCTTAAGCAATCACATTAGTTTTCAGCAAGGCTTTTAATCGTTATTATGGTTTACTTGGGTACTTGGTTGTCAGTTTAGGACATTGCCAAGATTTAATTCAGTAACTCATAATTTGTATCATTTTATTATTTATACAATAGTATGACAAAACTACTGTTGGTGATTTTAATGTACCCACCAAATAAAGAAGCACCCGACTTGCGAGTGCTTAACGATATGACTATTACTTTAATAATAGCACACACACCCTCGCTGTCAATAACTTTTTTATTTAATTTGAACCAAATAGTCATATCTGGTTAAGTTCATTATACATTACTTAGCATTAAAGTCAAAGTTGTTTACAAATCTTTTTTATAAGCGCAATAATTACTTATACTTGTACCTACAAAAGGGGGCAATGCAATGAAGTTAAGCGATGATAGGCGAGCCGATATACAAGCTCTAGAGGCTGAGTTAAAAGGCATTGAGCTAGAGTTATCAGTAAAAGCACCCATGCACCGCTCACTATCAATTGCCATAGAGCGCCTAGAGGCTGATAAGAATGAAATAATTTATCGTATCTACCGACTCAAAAGAGAGGCTCGCAAATGATTAGCAACATCAAAAAAGTATTAAATAAAATATGGTGGCGCTTTCAAGATTGGCTTTTGCCAGTCGATTACGAGGATTTGTTTCGCCAGTAGTAATGGCTCATAGGTAACACAGCGTGGTGTTGCTTATGAGCTTTTTTTAGTATAATAAGTTCTGTTCGGTGGTACATGGCTATTCCATTGCCACTCCCACCACTGAATAATAAAAGCCACCTCAAAATAAGGTGGTCTTTTATTTAAGCTCTTACTAGGGTAGGTACAAGCTCGTGCTGAGCATACATTTTATTATACTATCATTGACAAGCTTCGCAAACAGCCAATTCTGCTGGGTCAATTGGGCATACTAGCGGTTTTTCCCACTCATCGGTAATTGGTGTATCTTCGGCCACATTACACCTGCTTGTTTTTAGTTAGCCATACCAATACAGCCACTATAAGCCCGTCTAAGAGCGTTCTAAGGGCTTCTTGCATACTAACGTCAAGTGAGTACCCTTTACGAGCCACATAGGCTATTAAAGCGGTTATAACGAAAGCTACGATTGCTTTCCTACTGGTTTTTACAAAGTCTACTATTACTTCTAACATATTACCCCTTTCTAATTATATTTTTAATCTTATCAAATAACGAATTAAAGAATCCTCGGCTAACCACAATGTTATCTGGGCTATCTAGCTCGGCTACTTTAGCATTGAGCTTATCAACTTTTTCTGTAAGTGCTTTAGTAGTATTCTCGCTTTTTACCAATCTGTCATTTAAGGTATTAACTAAGTCGGTGGCTTTTTTGAGTTGGTCTTGTAGTGAGTAGATTTGCAAATCCCACCTATCTCTGCGAGCTATTGCACCAACTTGCCCGTTAGTATTCCAATTGTCTGCTTCTGGGTCATCTGATAATGTTTCTATAAATGTTAGCCAAGACTTACCCACGAAGGCGTTAAACACCTCTCTACTAAGCCCTCTACCCCTTACTTGCTGGTGTAGTTTGTTAGCTCTTGCGTAATAATTATCGCCTGATTGTATCATATCCTCTCCCTGTGGTTGCCCACTTAATTTATTTGGTCGTAACCAACCTATAACTCCATTGTAATCGTGCCTAACTACTTTGCTTGGTGAACCGCCCGGCCAATTCTGGTCTAGGCTTTCGAACCAAGAAGTATTACCGTTACCAGTTGCAATTCCAGTGTGTCCATACCCACCACCATAATTGTTGTTCCATACTATTATATCACCTGCTTGCGGTACTGCGGTAGGCGAGTTAGGTATTTGAGTATAATTGCCTTGTGGTTGTCCGTATATACCCGAAGCATATAAGCCTGTAAATGGTCTATACCCAAGTGCGGTACTCCACTTGTTTACCAAGTCAAAACATTGAAAACCATAAGCACCGTCAAAGTCTACATATCTACCATTGTTTTGGTTAAAAAAGTCTGCCCACATTACTTGACCATTTTTTCTAAAATACTATTAGTCTTTGCCATGTGCTTGGAAATCTCTTGTAGTGGTATATTGATTGTACTGTCTATCTTACTCTCAAGCTCGACAATACGTTTCTCGTTTTTAACGTGCCTAGTCTCACAAGCGTTTACTTCTGCTCGCAATATACTAACTTCTTCTTTGAGTATTTTGGCAGATTGAGATTTAATGCCGTACCAAACATTGCCAGCCAATACACCAGCACCTATAAAAATTGCTATTGCTGTGCCTGAGTGGTTGATGAAGTCCATACTAGGTTCTCGATATTAAATGACCGGTAAACCAAGCTGATGTAGCCCCTACCTGAATCGCTTTTGTAGAACCTGCATAAACGTATATGTCCCAGGTATCACTTGCGGCTGACTGAACCAAGACCGAATCGCCACATCCATGATTAGCAGCTCCACTTGCTGATACTAGACCAAGTCGTTTGTGGACAGCACCATTCTTCCACAGCTCAACCGAAATTTGCACTTGGTCACTGACAGTGGCAACTTCTATAAAAGAAGAAAATTGATAAAATCCAGCAATTGGTGCGGTATAAGTACCACCAGAAAAATTATTATTAGTATCATATACTTCAGTATCAAAACTAACTTTGGCGAATGCTCCATTACCAGTATTGGCAGCTGCATTACGATAAACACTAAACTTATATGGGTTGCTGTCTACCGCAAGTAAGTTTTTATATAAGCCAAAAATACCAGTACCATCATTGAAACTAGCGTCATTTGTGCCAAGTATGTTCCACTTAGCTGCACTTGGTTGCTCACCAAAAACAACACTCCAACTTGCATAAGCCATTACGCACCCACCATTATAAATTGCTTGTTGTCAGCAATGTCTAGGCTTTTTACTATTTGCGCAATCTGTTGCGGAGTACCAGTAACTAAATTGTCCATTTCGTCTTTTTCCTGTTTACATAATCTATTATCATTACCACAAACACACTCCCAACCAAAGTCTAGGCTCTTACGCCACCTGCCAGCTAGTAAGTTTGTATTTACGCCACCCTCATATTCTATCTGGTGTCCATCGTGGATACGCACAAAGGCGCTTTTCTTGCATTTCAAACATTTTACTTCATAGCGTTTCATAATTATATCTTTACTTAATTTTGCCCTTTGCGTCAAGAAGTCTTATGCGTGGCTTGCCATTCTCAATCATTACCTTTTTATTATTATCTCTAAGTGCTTTTTCTATTTCTTTAATCTCAGACTTGTCTACTTGTTGCACTTCAGTGCCATCTATTCCACCAGGCTCTACTGTAGATATTGTGTTCTTATCTGTAACAGTAGATGATGTTGCTGCACCAACCACTTCATTATCTTTGATAAATACTTCGTGTTTTTCTTCTATCATTATACTGTTTCCTCTCCACTGACTAAGTATTTCCATATTCCGCTAGTGTAAATCGTGTGAGTATTTGCACCACTATTTTTAGCTATCATAATCCAAGTTTGGCTACAGCCACTTGTTGGCCCATAAGCAAACCACCCACCCATAGTCATATTCTTTTGCTCGGTAGTAAGCGAAGCGCCATTACCGAATTCATAATTATAATCGTTGTTAGTATCGGTAAAAAAATCAAATACAGGAAATCCAAGTGAGCTTAATTGTGGTATTTGTAAACCACTAGCATAAGATGAAGTTGGTAAATCGGTTGGGTAAATAGTTAAGTTAAATCTAAAAGAGCCAACCAAGCCAGTTGTTAGCGTGATACTACCAGCAGCAAAGGTACTTTGTTGCAAAAAGTCCACCCTAGTACCCGGTGTTGATTGCTTAATCAGGCTTGAGCCACTGCGTATTTTATCTGGTGATTGTCCGTTTATAAATAGTGCCATTTTACTCCTTATGGTGCGATTTGGTCGCTGCCACCAATCGTGCTTATACCAATTCTAAAGTAAGTTGTTATTGTGCGCTGTAGTAATTGTAACTCCTGCACAAACCCAACGCTTGGTGCTATTTTACTCTTTATGCCATATATTCGCCAGTACCGCCCCTGCCAACTAATCAAATCACCAAGCTGTAATTCAGGTATAGCTCGTATAGTAATCTGTTGTAAGTTTTCAGGGTTAGCAAAATCTCTAAGTATCATCTGAGTATAGCTCTCAGCCCAACTATTAGATTGTATGTATTCATTTTCAATCTTAAATGGTCGTTCTTCGTAAGCAGTAACACTTGCGCCACGCTCATTACGAGCATATACATCACCAGTACGTCTGGCAGGTCTTCCCCAAATATCTAACTTTATAATATACGCAGGCGTAGTTGAGCGATTAGCAAATACAATCTTAGTGGCTCTAGCAAAGTTTTCAATCGACTTTACATATATATTAGATGTCATATCTGTGCCAGTACCATCTTCTAAAGCGTTAGCAGCAAAGTAAGAATAATCACCGCTAGTAGTTGCTGGTACTGGTGTAGTTATAGCGAGCATAGGGTCATCATAATTTATCCAAACCTCTTTGTTGGCACTAGCCGGCACAAGTATATTACCTGTACCACTAAAGCCAGAGCCTTGAAATACCCTTTGAGTAGCTTGTTTTTCTCTAGGTGTACCTTTTACTTCAACAACATTTATTATATGGCTATCGCCAGTAATCTTAGCGTCAAGTACCATTGCAGTTGTTATTACTCGCTGTATAGTGTTGTGCGGTGAGCTGTCCCAGTGTTGGCGGTTTTCAAAGCGCAATATGCCCTCTTCATCTTGGTAAAACTGTCCGTTTTCGGCTTGCACAAGCTTTTGTATTACATCTATATATTTAGTGCCGGTTTCGTATATGCCAAAGTTAATTAAGTTAATACCATAATCAAGCTCATATTGGGCAGTGCCATAGCCTAGATTACCAAGTATAGTAGCTAACACTTGGTCGGTGCGCTGGGCTGTAAACATAGTAGTATTATCTACATACTTGTTTTGTAAAAAGCCAATAAAATCTTCTGCCTGAAAGTTAGCAGTCTTGTCTCGGCTACTAGCGTCTGGTGGTTTGCTAGTTACGCCTACAAACTGCGGTATGTTATTGTCTACCCCGTTATAATTGAAGCCTGCGTTGATTACAAGCGGTCTGCGCGGTTTTTGTACTGCGGTGTATAATTCGCTATTACCACCCATATAGCGTGGCGTAAAGCGCCCTGAAGTGTTGTCTAGCTCTATTTCAGCCAAAGCCTTGTTTGCACCACCTGCCGGCATTTGCAAACTACGCTCATAGCTCAAGTTCATTAAGTAAGCACTCTCATTTTGGTATTGGTAATTATTCCAATCAGAGTTTACCCCACCAGCACTAGCAATTATATCTGTGCCACCAATAGTAGATACGCCAATAGTAAAGAGCCTAATAGCATTGTTTAAGCTTTTTTTCCAAGCCACTGTAGCGCTCGCAGTTATCTTGCGAGTAGTATCTCGCTCTTCAGCAGTCCACCCTGTTGGTACGGCTAACACACTAAGCCTCTGTAAGTATTAAAGTAAAGCTAGATATGTAATCTTCACCACCCACGCTAAAGCCCCTAGTGTCTATATTTACATGCACATTAGTTGAGCTTATAGCATAGTTAGTTTCGGTACTCACCCAAGTAACCGCTGTACCACTAGCGGTATAGGTATCATAAATAGACTTAATTACATCATAATAAGTCTTTTGTATATTGATATAACTAAGTTTCCATACTCGTTTATTATTACCGAAATAATCTCTATTAACCGAGCCAGACAGGGTACGCTGCTGTGCGTATTGTATATTGTCCACAGTTTCGCTTATTGTCTGCGGTGCTTTTATTGTTGTTCCATTTAGTTGAAATGCCATATTATATCCCTATCATCTGAGCAACTGTTTGCCCCTGCATACCAGCTATGTCTTTTAAATCTTCAAACATCTTAGCCGCTGCCTCTCGGCGCTCTATTGCGCTACCAGTCATTAGACCTACATTTATATTTATAGTTGTTTGGTTGGTACTACCACCACCGCCGGCCAATTTGTTATTAGGTATTACATCACTGCCTCTTGGTAGGTTTACGAGTTCCGGCCCGCGCTCACCAACTACAGCTAAACCACCAGTAAAGTTTTGTACTCCAGTAGCGAATCTAGGTATTTTTATATGAGGCGCACCTGGTATACCAGATATAGCACCATTTATTGCACCCTCTAGAGCGCCTACGATAGCGTTACCAACCGACCTGCCAATTGCACCCCAATCAGCGTGTATTGCTCTGTTTATCATATCGGCAACTGCATTATTTACAAAGCCACCCAATCTTGTCCAGGCGTTCCATATTCCACTGAGTACACCCCACCAATCTATTTTTTGAATATAATTTACTGCACCAGTTATGGCTAAACCTACATAAAATAGTATTTTTAGAGGAAGTGTAGCAAAGAAGCCTATTATAAATCCAATACTTTCCCAAAAGTGGTCTTTCATATAAGTAACACGTTCAACTACCCAGCCAATACCGGCCTTTATTTGTTCAACTACCCAATTAAATCCTGTACCAAGCCAAGATATAGCAACCACAGTTACTTTTAACAAGGCAATAAATCCTAATATAGCGCCAAGTAATACAACACCCACCACTACTGCAAGTGCTTGCAGTGCTGGTATAATCCAGTTCTGATTCTTGTCCCAGAATTCTTGGAGTACGGGCAATAACTGTGTCTGTATAGTGTTCCATAAATCTTGCAACGCAGGCCATAATTGAGTTTTAATAATAAACCAAACACCAGCTAATCCAGGTTTTAGAGCTTCCCAAGCTTGCCTTAATCCATCTAATATAGCTGGCCCGTTATTTCTCAAATACTCAAATACAGGTTTAACTACATTTTCACCAATCCACTTTAGACCTTGAAACATACTATCAAATACTGCTACAATCGTGGTTTTGTTTTCATTGAGCCATTTCAAAAATCCTTCTGCACCCTTTTGTAGATAGTAGAATATACTGCCCTCTTTGATGTCGCCTTGCTCACTCATGCCAAGTATTTCAAGTGATACTCTAACAAAGTTGTCGCGTATATTAGATAATGTACCACCAAAGGTTTTAGATTGTTTATCTAGCAAGTCAAAGAACTTACCACCCTCACCGCTCATACCAGCCAATGCCTTTTCAACATCACTAAAGCTAGGTGCAAGTCCTCTTTCCATATCTTCTTTGACTTGTGCAGTTGATTTGCCTGATTGTTTGGCAAGCTCTTCTAGTAATGGTACACCAGCTTCTGTAAATTGTCGTAACTCTGCGCCTGTAAGTTTGGTAGCTGCTCTTACTTGACCATAAGCTAGTATCAGCTGCGGTAGTTTGTCTTTGCCTACACCAGCTGCGATATTACCCAAGTTCTTAAATGTAGGTATAATCTTCTCTGCTTCGATACCATAGGCTAATAATTGCTTTGCACCTGTGACAACTTCAGGTAACTCAAATGGTGTTTTCATTGCAAAGTCTGACACATCTTTGAGCATTTTGCGTGCTTTGTCTGCACTACCGAGCATGGTTTCAAAGGCTATTCTACTTTGTTGGAAATCACTCGCACTATCTATTGCAAATCTACCGGCGTCAGCAAACTTGCTCATAACTGCGTTTAGACCCTGTACTGCTAATTGACCAAGTGCTACCGCACCAGCCATTTTAGTAATTGAGCCACCAAATCCCTGTACTACGCTACTAGCTTTATCTTCAGCAGTTATTGCTACTTTTACATTTGCGGTTGCCATTATTTTTTAGATTTCTCCATTTCAATACGCTCTCTCTCTTGAGTATAACTATAAATAAGCAAATTCGTAAAGAAGTCTGTAATTGGCTCTTCTTCTAATTGCTTGGCAGATAAATGAAATAATTTACGATATTGGTACTTTAGTAGCTCGATAGGTGGCCGACCATTGTGAAATATACTATCAGCTAGTCGGCGCTTTAGTTTGGGTTTTGGTCTTGTCCTGTAAGTGCCTTAAATACTGTGACCATGACAGTTATATCAAAGTCACCTAGCTCTTCTTTTTTCACATCAAACTGCTCTTTGTTCTCGTCTATAAACTTGCCAGATATAAATAGGTCTTGTAGTGTGCTAGTAATAAATCCTACTGCTTTTTTCTCGTCCTTATTCTCACTAGCTTGCTCGACGTACTTCTCATACTCTTTCATTGGTATGGTCTTAAACTCAAGGTAACAATCCTTATAGTCAGCACCCAAGAAATCCAAAGACACCTTTTTCTTTATAACTATTCTACTCATTTGCTTTTTTCCTTTCGATTATTTATTAGTAACTTGCACCGCTATTAGTATTGGTCAGCGTACATGTGCTGATTATTGAGGCTGCGTTTGCACTATCGTAATTACCCTTAAATTGTATTGTTTGTCCTACAATGTCATCTAGGCTTCGGTCTTGTTCCCACTCGGTAAAGTCTACTCTAGGTAGTTGTATGTCTAAACTAGAGTTTGAAGCTCTATCAAACTTGACTTGTAGTGCTTTGTAAGTACCGGCCAACATTAGTTGTCGGTAAGTATCATCTGTCTTGTTGAGTGTAATCTCACCCTCTACACTAAATTGGTGATTGAGGATTGCTTCTGGCTCAACAGTACCCATCACATTGTCAAAATCAGAGTTAGCACTAATCGTTAATGTCAATTTCTTTAGTGGTATTGCACTAGCTGCACCTAGTCCGGCAATATTAGCTGCGGTCTTAAATACTAGATGTTGGTGTAAAAACTTATTACCAAGTGTTGTGTAGCTCGGTGTAAGTGTAGACCAATCGCGTGATACTCTACTCTTAAAACTAGCTTTAGCCTTTGCAATTCCATCTGGCTCAACAGTAATCTCTAGGCTATCAATCATTGTAAATGGAAATATCTTTGTCTGGTCTGGGTCTTGATATGCAAGCGACATAGTTTTGTGTGTATTGGTATTAGTTAAACTATATGCGTGTGCATAAGTCGGCCCGCCAGTTGTGCTTGGACTAGCACCCATGAGTGATGTTAGAAATACACCCAAGTTCAAATCATTCAGGTCAAACTCTAAATCGCCCTCACCATATTTATTTACTACATAATTACTATCACTATCTTCAATCCTACCCAAGCCTTCAGTTTCTCTAGCGGTAGTCACTTTATCATCAAAACTAATACTATTAAATGGTATCCAAAACGTTGGCGTTACTATTGTTCCGCTAGTAGCCTCTTTAGCAGCCCCTACATTTCCTAATCTACCTACAAACTTACTCATATTTTATTCCTTTTGTTCCTTATAATGTTATTATTAAGTGTTTTTGTCATTTTCGTCAAGAAGTTAGCGAGTATTGTAATCGGTATGTATCATAAGTGTTACTTGTACTGCTTTAGCTTTGCCCGATTGCATATCAACTTCACCCCATTGAGCGTCAGCAGCCTCAACAAACAACACTGTTGTATCGCCACCTGTGTATATGGCATTTAACTCAGTTATAAAGCTAACATCATCTATGGCATTTATAATATCGTCAGTAACCCCTGCTAATACGTTCTCGGCATATTCTTCACGTTGAATTGAGCCATCTTTAATAAAATCTTCGCCAAGCGTTAATAAGCAGGTTACATTGTAAGCGTATATGCGCCTATTCTCAGCCGTTGTTGCAAAAGTACCCTGCAGGTCCGCAGTCTTTACCCAAACACATGGCCAGCCGCTTGGGTTGAGTTCTGAATAGCTATACACAGCCTGTGTGCTAGATAAGGCGTTTATTTTACTTACTAATAATGATTTTATGTCAGTTGATACGCTCATACTTCTCGTCCTATTCTGTCAAAAACGTCTTGTACTGCTTTAGTAAAGTAATCATCTATTTCATTTATACTAGCTTCTGCACCCTCCTTCAAAAATGGTCTGCCTTTCATAAATCTAGTTCCCTCGTGTACAAATATCCCATAATTAGCAGTAGGCTCAACAGTAGCGCTCATGTGTAAGCCTGAGCCACTAAGCATATTTGTATGGCTAGAACGCAAGCGACCGGTCAATACAGGTGTGCGTATCATACTTTCACGCTGTACTTGCAGAGCCGATTTTTGTAATGCACCCTTAAATGCCTCAGCCATAAGTCTAGGCGCTTTGCCAAAGGCAGAACGTATCTGGGCTATATTTTTAATCTCTATATGTACTTGTGCCATTAGTCTTGACTCACTAAAGTTAATTCTTTGCAATCGACAATCCCGAAGCCCTCCCAACGAGATACACCCTTGACTGAATACCTTTTGGTATTTAAATCACTGCTATCGACAATGGTTACTTCATCGCCCTCTTTTATATCCACATCAGCCTCAACATAACCAATGTAGGTTTTACCGATTGCTTGATTTTCAAACTCAGTCCGCTCGAGGCTGGCTGGTGTAATATCTGCCGGGTGTACAGTGCCAGTTGCCGACATAGTAAAGCGGTTGGCACTGCCAATTCTACGATTGCGGTATATCTGTATTGTATGGTTGGTGAAAAATAAGCTTGCCACACTACTTGTCCGCCAATATCGGTATATCGGTATAACGCTGTAACATATCATCAATACCCAGTTGAGTTATTAAGCTCTCGCCTTGCACACTATCATAATACTCAATACTTTTTGGGCCTTGTGTTTTACGCTTAACCGCAGCGCCAGTGCTGGCATTTTCTACCAATGCGCTAGTTAGCATTACACAAGCCTCAGCTAAATCGCTAGGTATCGTAGCAAACCCTGCTGTATAGGTGGCTCGGTATATATTCCAGTTCAAAGACAGAGTAAAGACACAATCGACCACACCGGCGGTAGTATCAACAAAGTAATCACTGCTATTAACAGTATCAAAATCGCTAATGTTCTCGGTAGTAGAACGCTGGGCTAGGCTAGTAAACGATATTACAGGGCGGTTTTTTAATATAAGTTGGTTAGTACCAGTACCATCATAATCTTCAACATAGGCTGTACTAGCAAAATGTTGACCATTATTCTTACCACAATAGCTCTCTATCATGTCGGTAGCTTGGTTTATTTTACGCCTAATCAAATTATCTTGGCTTGTGTCAGTAATGCCTAAGCTCTCTTTCACATCTGCTACGCTAGTTAGCGCCCATGTATTTAATGCGGTCATTTATCGCAACTCCATATCATTTATTATCATATCTTTACTTATCATTGCCACGCCTTGCTTAATCAAACGCAACGCCACTCTTCTCTTGAGGGTAATTGTTTGCCCTATCGGGTACTCTGGGTTTGCTTTTATTATCTTTACTCTTACTTTCATAATACCCCCACGCAAGGGGCTAAAAGCCCCAAGCGTCAAGATACTAAGATTAAGGTGTACCTAATCCAGCAACTTTTCGAATTGGTGCAAGCAATGTAAGCTCACCATCAACTCGTTTTTCTACACGAACGTGTGTGATGTTACGTTCGAAGCCTGATACAGATGCAACAGTAGCTTCGTCAGACACTCGGACACTAATGCCCTCTCGGTCAACGATTTTGTAGTAGCTAAAGTCACCAAAGTAAGCAGTTCCGCCAGCAATATCATTTTGTTCATATATTGGACGACCCATCAACGTAAGTTGTGGGCTATCGCCTAGACGACTGGTCAAGTAGTTGTTATTACTATCTTTCAATGTAACAACACGCTCTAAAGTAGTTGAGTTCATAACCCATACAGCTCTAGCTCGGTATCCTTGTCCAAGTCTTACCCAAGTTTGCTTAATAGCGTCAGCTCGCTGCACGTCAGTACCACCAGCAGCAACAGTAATAGTGCCGGGTGAGTATTGTGACATACCGGTTGGTTGGCCTGAGCCTGAACCGGTAAAGAAAGCAGCGTCTTCACGTTCTGCAAGTGATTGCACGATTAGTTGAGTAACATTGTTTATAATGCTACCGCCTAAACTTGCGTCAGCAACCAACTCGTTAGAAAGACTAACGATTGTAGCAAGGCTGTAAGGTGTAAACACATTTTCGCCCCACTGCACAGTTGAAGTGTTCTTGACTGCAGCTTCAGCTCTAAAAGCAGCTTTAGGTCGAGTGGCTAGGTTTGGCAAGTGAAGTGTATCACTTGTAGTGGTCATAACATCAGCTATACTACGCATAACAGTAGCGTCCCTAAGGTCTTCTACTATCATATTTGCGTATTCGTCTGGTACTAAGTAACCACCTAGCGCAGCTGTTCCCTCTACTAGAGTTTGCAGTTTTTGAACATCGCCAGTCATTAAAGCACTAACAAAGTGTACAGTCTTTTGCGATACTTCAGTTACGCTTTTACCAGCTTCTTTACGGCCGGGTAACACAACTTTAATTTCAGCAAGTTCTTCTACACTCTTGCGGCCATAAGTTGGGTCAGTAATAAATTTACTTTCCTTAACAACTTTGGCTTCAGCTTGTGGCTTCAATGCTTTGGTTAAGTCCTCAATCGACTTTGCAATTCTTGATTCAGCTTGTTCAACAGCTTTATCTGCAATAGCAGAAGCAGCAGCGTCAATAGCTTGCTCATCACTGTCAGCGCTTTTAGTTTCAACTTCAGAGTTCAACTCTTTAGCTTCGGCTAATAGCTCATCTAGTTCTTTTTGCTCGGCGTCATTTAGACTATCTTTGGCTTGTAGTTCTTTGATTCTTCCCATTTGAAAGTTCTCCTTTAAGCGATACAGTAATTAACTCACTGGCTCGCTTAATAACTTTCACATTCCGCACCGTCTGTTTAGGTAGAGTATCTTTATCGCCTAAAATGTTATCTGCAGCTTTCGCCACCATCTTTGACATACTCAACCGCTCAGTTACGATTTGGTTGTTTCGACCATTGTGCGGATTAAGGTGTTTAAGCCCTTTCACCGCAGAATCTACCTGACCTTTGACAATTTCCATGTCTTGCTCAAGTTTACTCATCTTTTCAATCATTGCAGCCGGCATACCAGCTTGGGTAATAGTATCATTGCTAAAACCAGCTTCTTTTAAGCTTTTATAGCCCAACATCATAGCGTCTGGGTTAGCAGGTACATTTACAACAGATACTTCTAATAATTTCTGCTTAGTATAGGTATTACCCTCACCATCAATCGGTTGAAAGCCAACGCTTAGAGTTTTTAGCACTCCATCGGCTACTAGCTGTTTTACTGCACGCCCTAGCTCAGTAACTTCTTGAAATGCAATCTTAATCATCAACTTGGCGCTCTTGCCGCTACCCTCTATCCAAGTTTTAGTAGCTGTGCCTAGTGGTAATTGGCTGTGGTCATGCCCCCATAATATAATTGGGTTTTTCTTAAAGTCTTTTAAATCCCAACCACTAACTTCAACAATCTCGCCTTGTCTGTCTACTGTTGAGGTTGAAGCTATGGCAGTTATTTCGCCATTGTCGGTCTTTTCTATCGCAGCCTTAGTGTAAAGTGTTTCGTTCATATATTCCCTCTTATAACATACTTGTATAATATAACTAGCAAACTCGTCAAGAAGTCACTGTATTTATCTTCTCTTTGGTACTCGCCTTGTTCCAGTCTTTTTTGGGTATCTTACTTAACTCAAGCCAGACCTTGTAAAGTTCATCTGGTACTTCGTTTGGCGTGTACTCGCTACTTACAAACTCTTGGTACATTTTTTGGTGGATTGGTTTTAGTTTGGTTATGTCGTGTTCCATTAGCTCACTTTCGTTATTATGTTCCATACCCCAGAAGCACAGTCTATTATCTGCACCCCTTGATATTGGGTTGTTAATACATAGGTAGTAGCCCCATCTATGGTTTCACTCCCACTGCCGTCTATAGTTACGGTGTTAGCCGAGCTGTCTATTTTCTTAATTGACACTAGCCTACCATTACCTACTGCTGCGGGTAGGTTGATTGTCATATTGCCCCCAACTGCATTGGCTCTCAAATAGCCATCTTCAGATAAAAGCGTATATGGGCTGTCGGCTACGGCTTTAGTTTTGGTGTAATAAGCCAGTGCCGTTACATTAGTTAGAGTAAGCGGTACAAATAAGCCAGTAGTGAAGCCTGTGTGAGTAGATGGGTAATTAGCAAGGTTTTGGTTTACTGAGCCGATAATGTCTAGTCTTACTTGTGAGTTGGTACTAGATAAAGTGTTGTTTTGAACTACCGCACCATCACCTCTTGACATAATTACAGTCTGAGCAAAGGCAGCACCAGTAAACTTGAATAGTTCTTTTGTACTACCGCCGACTAATGACCACCTAGCCGAGTTTCTTAAGAAAATAATGTTTTGTCCTGCATAACTTGAAGCAAAGAACTCATAAGTTGCAGATGACTGTACATTTGATACTGTATCGCAAAGCAGGTTAAATGCGTAGGTGAATGTACATATATGCCCTGTCGTTGAAGTAGATTTTAGAAGTAATGAGTTAAAACTAGGGTTTAACCAAGATGAGATTGTGGTGCTATCACCAAAAGTAATAGTAAACCCACCTGCGTTATATTCAGCTCCATTACCTCTTAATGTCACATAATCCAAGTTCCAACTGCCTGATGGGATAGTTTCGTCTTGCTCGAACTGAATTGTTTTAGCACCCTCTTGTTTTGCAATAGCGGTCATTAAATCTGACCACGAGTTATATCTATTACCTATCTGTGAGCCTGTGCTTTTATAGATAAACACATCATATGATTGTGGTTTGATTACTGTTGCTTTAGGCATTAGTTAGCCACCCAGTAAATCTTTTGATTATTAGCTGAAGCGATTGCGTATAAGAGATTAGGATTATTGACTTCTAAAGTAAGAGTTTCACCTGCACTTAATGGAAAGCCATCTGTTGCTGCTGTACTACCTGCAGTCACATCAGAATTGCCAATATAAATAATTCCTGTGTTGGTGATGTCTGCCTTTACAGTTACACCAAACTTACAGGCAAAAGATGTTGAGGTTATCTGTTCCGCACTGGTGTCGATGTCCCTATTACTTCCGTGGTCGAGTGAGCTACTAACTGCCGAAGTTACATCAACATCACCAATATCCACACCCGAGTTGGCTGCGAGCTTACCTATAGCGTTAGTGCCTGCTGGCAACGCCCCTACTACATCAACTTGCATTTCAGAGCCAGATATAGCGTCATCTATCTTTTCTACTGCGGTTTTAAT